>JAEEGJ010010633.1_pt1 | contig 23855 bp, 21 predicted proteins | sample 8958761 | NCBI WGS metagenome assembly JAEEGJ01 (sample SAMN16246546, study PRJNA631951) | gut metagenome | biome: gut microbiome; feature: rumen; material: RS-attached | host: Bos | place: Iran: Karaj | collected 2018-10 | reverse complement strand
GATGAACGACATGGACGTGGCGGTAGACAGACTGAACGACGCCATGGGGCGCAAAGAGCGTATCATGGTCTATGGCGACTACGATGTCGACGGATGTACGGCGGTAGCTTTAGTGTATAAATTTCTGCAGCAGTTCTATTCCAATATTGAATACTATATCCCCGACCGTTATGAGGAGGGCTATGGTGTCAGTATCAAGGCAATGGACTATGCAGCAGAAAAAGGTGTCAAACTCATTATCATACTCGACTGCGGTATCAAGGCCATCGCTGAGATTGCCTATGCGAAAGAGCTGGGTATCGACTTCATCATCTGCGACCATCATGTGCCGGATGATGAACTGCCTAACGCGGTGGCGATCCTCAATCCGAAGCGCGAGGACTCCACCTACCCCTTCAAGCATCTCTGCGGCTGTGGCGTAGGTTTCAAGTTCATGCAGGCCTTCGCCAAGAACAACGGCATACCCTTCTCGCGGCTCATCCCCCTGCTCGAGTTCTGTGCCGTGAGCATCGCCGCAGATATCGTGCCCATCCTGGGAGAAAACCGCATTCTCGCCTACCACGGGCTGAAACTGCTGAACACTACGCCTTCGGTGGGTCTGAAGGCCATCATGGACATCTGCGGACTGACGGGACGCGAGATCACGATGAACGATATCGTCTTCAAGATCGGCCCCCGCATTAATGCCTCGGGACGTATGCAGAACGGTACGGAGGCTGTGGACCTGCTCGTGGAGCGTGACTTCGCGAAGGCTCTCACGGAGGCTCATCTCATCAATGAATACAACGAGCAACGCAAAGACGTGGACAAGCAGATGACCGAAGAGGCGAACCAGATCGTGGAACGCCTGGTGCACCAGGATCATCCGTCAAGCATCGTGCTCTACGACGAGAACTGGAAGAAAGGTGTCATCGGCATCGTCGCCTCCCGCCTGACGGAGTTCTACTACCGGCCTACGGTAGTGCTGACGAAGTTCAATGGCATCGCCACAGGATCTGCCCGCAGCGTGGCTGGCTATGACATCTACGACGCCATAAAGAACTGTCGCGACCTGTTGGAGAACTTCGGCGGTCATACCTATGCCGTCGGCCTCTCGCTGAAGATTGAGAACATACCCGAGTTCCGTCGCCGTTTCCAGAAATATGTCGATGAGCATATCCTGCCGGAGCAGACGGAGGCCACCCTCGATATCGATGCCGTCATCGACTTCAAGGATGTCAACAAAAAACTGCATAACGACCTGAAGAAACTCGCTCCGCACGGACCCGATAATCCCAAGCCCATCTTCTGCACCCGTAATGTCTACGACTACGGCACATCGAAGGTGGTAGGCCGTCAGCAGGAGCATATCAAGCTGGAACTCGTCGACTCGAAGTCGAGCAACGTGCTCAATGGCATCGCCTTCGGACAAAGTGAGTCGGCACGCTATATCAAGTCCAAGCGCTCGTTCGATATCGTCTATACCATCGAGGACAATATCTACAAGCGCAGTGAGGTGCAGCTGCAGATCGAAGATATCCAGCCTTCGAAAGAGTGACCTACCGGGATATTCTGAAGCAATACTGGGGCTATGATGATTTCCGGGGCATACAACGTGAGATCATCGAGTCTATCTGCGCAGGCCACGACACTCTGGGTCTGATGCCGACAGGTGGTGGCAAGAGCATCACCTTCCAAGTGCCGGCTTTAGCACAGAAAGGCATCTGCATCGTCATCACGCCCCTTATCGCCCTGATGAAAGACCAGGTGGACAATCTGCTCCGCCGAGGCATCAAGGCAGCAGCCATCTATTCCGGTCTGACGCACGAGGAGATCATCATCACCCTCGAGAACTGTATCTTTGGCGATGTGAAACTGCTCTATGTATCCCCCGAGCGCCTATCCTCCGAACTTTTCCAGACGAAGCTGCGCCACATGAAGGTCAGTTTCATCACCGTCGACGAGGCCCACTGCATCTCGCAATGGGGATATGACTTCCGCCCATCCTATCTTGAGATTGCGAATATCCGGAAGCTCCTGCCTGGAGTGCCTGTCTTGGCCCTCACCGCCACTGCCACACCGCAGGTGGTAGAAGATATCCAGGAGAAACTCACTTGCCAAGCTAGCCAAACTAGTACTACCAGTTCAGCTGGTTTCAACGTGTTCCGTATGAGCTTCGAGCGCAAGAACCTCGTCTACGTTGTGCGGCAGGCGAACGACAAGCGTGAACAACTCATCCATATCCTCAGCAGTATGCCTGGCACTGCCATCGTCTATGCCCGCAGCCGTCAGCGCACGAAAGAATATGCCGATCTGCTCACGAAGGCAGGCATATCCGCCACGTTCTATCACGCCGGACTCGACACGAGTGTGAAAGACGAACGGCAACAGGCGTGGCAGGAAAGCAGGATCCGCGTGATGGTGGCCACCAACGCCTTCGGCATGGGCATCGACAAACCCGATGTACGGCTGGTGATACACATCGACTGTCCGGACAGCATCGAAGCCTATTTCCAGGAGGCAGGCCGTGCGGGACGTGACGGCAAGCGCTCTTACGCCGTGCTGCTCTATAACAACGGCGACAAGCGCAAACTCGAAAAGCGCGTTGTCGACACATTCCCTGAGAAAGACTATATCCGTCAGGTCTACGAACATCTGGCCTTCTTCTATCAGATCGGCGTCGGCTCTGGCTATAACCACACCTTCGAGTTCAACATCGACAAGTTCTGTCACGCCTTCCATCATTTCCCCATCGTGGTGGACTCCGCGCTGAAGATTCTCAGCCGTGCGGGCTACATCGAATATACGGAGGAACAAGATAATCAGGCGCGACTGATGTTCACTGTCTCGCGTGGAGAACTCTACAAACTGGAGAACACCACGCCCAACGAAGAGAAGGTCATCACCTCACTGTTGCGCAACTACGGCGGACTCTTCACCGACTACCATTACATCGACGAAGACTTCATCGCCAGTCAGACTAGCTTGCAGCCACAACAGCTCTATCAGACGCTCATCAGTCTCAGCCAGCGTCACATCCTCCACTTCATCCCCCAGAAGAAGACACCCTACATCCGCTATACCCAGCGACGGGAAGACAAGGAGTTCCTGCAGTTCTCGCCTGCCGTCTATGAAGAGCGTCTGTCGCAGTTCCGCCAGCGTATTGCCGCCGTCATCGCATACGCCACAGACGATCATATCTGTCGTAGCCGCCAGCTTCTGCAATACTTCGGAGAGACGGACAGCCACGACTGCGGACTGTGCGATGTCTGTCTGAGTCACCGCAAAGAAGGTCTCGTTTCTGAGCCTCGTATGAACACTGCGATGGAAAAGATCCTCCAACTGCTCAGCGACGGCAAGCCCCACCCCATCACAGACTTACGCGACATCCAGTTGCCTACCGACGAACTGGATGCCGCGCTCTCTTATCTTCTCCAGGAGGAATACATCTTACAGGAAGACGGCCTCTTGTCTAAAAAATCTGTGTAATCTGCGTAATCTGTGGTTCTAAAAGTCCAGCTTTAGCTGTCTTTCATCCTCGTTATCATACTCGTGACAGTAGCTGCTGCCATCGAAGCAATGCGTGCAGAGTTTGCACTTCGGCATGCCTATGGCCTCCACGAGATCCTCCAGACGCGCGAACTTCAGCGTCGTCAGTCCCAGACGCTTGGCTATCTCTACCACCATCCGCTTATACTCAGGCGAATCCGTCTGCGCATACTTCTCGAGGTTCTTCTTGTCATCGCCCTCAAAGTCCTTGATGATACGGCGCGTGATCAGTTCCATATCACTCTTCGACGAGGTGAAGCCGATATACGGACAACCGTACACCAGCGGCGGACACGAGATGCGGCAATGCACCTCCTTGGCGCCATACTCGAAGAAGGTCTTCACATTATCCTTCAGCTGCGTACCACGCACGATGGAGTCGTCGCAGAACACCACGCGCTGGCCCTTCAGCAGTGAAGGATTAGGAATGAGTTTCATCTTTGCCACCAGTGCGCGACGCTCCTGATTGCCCGGTGTGAACGAACGAGGCCACGTCGGTGTGTACTTCAGCACACTCCTCTTATACGGCACACCTTTACCTTCGGCATAACCTAGCGCCATACCGACACCAGAATCAGGCACACCACAGACGCTGTCCACTTCCGTATCGTCCGTCTCACCCATCTTCTTACCGTTTGCCTCACGCACGGCTTCGACGTTGATACCGTTATAGTCTGAGGCGGGGAAGCCATAGTAGACCCAGAGGAATGAACAAATCTGCTCCCTCTTGAACGGCTCCTGCAGCACCTCCATCGAGTCGGCTGTCAGATACACGATCTCACCGGGACCGAGGTCTCTCACACGGTGATAATCGAGGTTCGGGAAACTTGTCGTCTCACTCGATACGGCATAGGCTCCCTCCTTCTGTCCCACCACGACGGGGGTACGGCCCAGGAAATCACGGGCGGCAATGATACCCTTCTCCGTAAGAATGAGCATCGAGCATGAACCCTCGATCTTCTTGTATACCAGATTGATGCCTTCCACGAAGGTGCGACCCATGTTGATGAGCAGCGCCACGAGCTCTGTCTGGTTGATGGTGTTGGCCGAATACTCGCTGAAGTGCATGCGACGGTCCAGCAGTTCCTGGGCAACCTCTTCCAGGTTGTTGATCTTCGCCACCGTCACCACCGCATAGCGGCCCAGGTGAGAGTTCACGAGAATCGGCTGAGGATCTGTATCGCTGATCACACCGATGCCCTGATGGCCGGAGAACGAGTCGAGCTCATCTTCGAACTTCGAACGGAAATAGTCACGCTCCAGGTTATGGATCTTACGGCTGAAGCCCTTCTCGGTGTCGAAGGTCACCAGTCCGGCGCGACGTGTGCCGAGATGCGAGTTGTAGTCGGTGCCGTAGAACAGGTCGTTGACGCAACACTTTGTAGATATGGTTCCAAAGAATCCTCCCATATTTTTGATATTAAAGGAGTTCAAGGAGACAGGAAGACAGGGAGTTCAGGACATTACTTACTCCCCACACACCAGCATGGTTACAGGTAACGTCTTGAACTCCTTGAACTCCTTGTCTCCTTGTCTCCATATTACACAAAATAATAAAGGAACGAGGCGATGCCTTCGAGTGCCGGCTTGCGCTGTCCCTCTATCTCAATCTTGAAATCAATCTCAACTTTGCAGATGCCGCGCAGGTTCTGGATGTTGTGCAGTTTCGTGGTCATCCTCACACGGGAACCCGTCACCACAGGCTGTCCGAAGCGCATCTTATCCATACCGTAGTTCACGAGCATCTTGATATTGTTCACCTCGATGATCTGGTTCCACAGATACGGCAGCACGGAGAGTGTTAGGTAGCCGTGAGCGATGGTGCTGTGATACTGGCTCTCCTCCTTCGCCCTTTCCACATCGACGTGAATCCACTGGTGGTCGAGTGTGGCGTCGGCAAAGAGGTTGATACGGTCTTGGTCGATCTGCAGCCAGTCTGAAACGCCTAACTCCTGCCCCAGATAGGCTGCGAACTCATCATACGAATTGATTACTAATTTTCCCATTATTGATCATTATAAAATGGATTGCGGGGGTGCACGCACCCCCGCAATTCCCTATTATTATAACTCCTGATTTTCTGGACGCAGCTTGCGCACGGTCTCGCCGGCGCGCCACATCTCCTGATTGCGCATGGCCTCAAGCTCCTTCTCCAGCCCCGCACGGTAGTCGGGCTTCGAGTTGGCATCGATGGTGATCTGAGCCTCGTTACCCGTCTGCACAGAGTAGTACAGCCACTCCATCACAGGCTTGATGGCATCGTGGAAACGGGGAGCCCAGTCGAGCGCACCACGCTGAGCGGTTGTCGAACAGTTGGCATACATCCAGTCCATACCCTTTGCACCGAAGAGCGGGCCAAGGCTCTGAGTCAGCTCCTCAACGGTCTCGTTGAAGGCCTCCGAGGGAGAGTGTCCGTGCTCGCGGAGCACCTCATACTGTGCCAGCAGCAGACCCTGGATGGCACCCATCAGCGAGCCGCGCTCACCAGTGAGGTCAGAAGTAGCCTCACGCTGGAAGGTGGTCTCGAACATATAGCCGGCACCGATACCGATACCGAAGGCAAGTGTCTTCTCCTTAGCCTTGCCGGTAGCATCCTGATAAATAGCATAAGAGCAGTTCAGGCCGCGGCCCTCGCAGAACATCGTGCGGAGGCTGGTACCACTACCCTTAGGAGCCACCATGATCACGTCGACATCTTTCGGGGGAATCACACCCGTGCGGTCGCTCCAGTTGATGGCAAAGCCGTGAGAATAGTACAGTGTCTTACCGGGCTTCAGATATTTCTTGATGACGGGCCACTGCTGAATCTGACCAGCGTCGCTCAGAAGCATGCAGAGAATCGTGCCCTTCTCGGCGGCCTCCTCGATAGAGAACAGCGTCTCACCAGGAACCCATCCGTCAGCCACAGCCTTGTCATAGGTCTTACCCTGACGCTGACCGACAATCACGTTAAAACCGTTGTCACGCAGGTTGCAGGCCTGTCCGGGACCCTGAACACCGTAACCGATCACGGCGATCGTCTCATTCTTCAATACTTCACGTGCTTTCTCCAAAGAGAACTCCTTGCTGGTGACAACAGTTTCCATCACGCCACCAAAATTCATTTCTGCCATAATTGACTTGTTTTTAAATGTTATACATCTCCCTGTGCACCATGCCAGCCCTACCCGAAAGCCGTCGTCTTGTCAGTCCACTCAGAGCTTGCGCGAAGCCCCGACGAGGGGTTAACTTTAGAAATCGGTTGCAAAATTAATCAAATTCAGGCAATATTCAAAATAAAAACGCCAATATTTTTGCTAAAAAGCAATTAATTGATTAACTTTGCACCGCAATCAACTATTCAGAATTCCGATAAACTTTAAAAATACTCAATTATTCTAAATTTAAGATGAAGAAAAGAATCCTATTTCTGACGTTGCTGGCCGTTGTGACAGTTACTGCGCCGGCGCAGCAAAAGTACCCGTGGCAGAATCCACAGCTGCCGACGGCTGAACGTGTGGAGAACCTCATCTCGATGCTCACTCCCGAGGAGAAGGTCGGACTGATGATGAACAAGTCGGTATCCATCGACCGTCTCGGCATTCCCTCCTACAACTGGTGGAGCGAGGCTTGTCACGGCGTGCGCCAGGGCGGCTACACCGTCTTCCCCCAGCCCATCGGCATGGCAGCAGCATTCAGCGAGAAACTCATCTACGACGTGTTCTCTGCCGTGAGCGACGAGGCCCGCGCCAACTGGAACCGCACCGACCACAACGACCCCAAGCTGTTCAACGTACCCATGGGTGTCATCTACTATCCCGGCAATCCCGAACTCACCTTCTGGTGCCCGAACGTGAACATCTTCCGTGATCCCCGTTGGGGACGCGGTCAGGAAACCTGTGGCGAAGATCCCTATATGAATGCCGTCCTCGGCGTGCAGACCGTCCTCGGTATGCAGGGCAATAACTCACGCTACTTCAAGACCCACGCCTGTGCCAAGCACTACGCCGTACACAGCGGTCCCGAGCCTCTGCGCCACTCGATGAACGTCGAACCCACCAACCGTGACCTCTGGGAGACCTACCTCCCCGCCTTCAAGGCACTGGTCAAGAAGGCCGATGTGCGCGAGGTGATGTGCGCCTACCAGCGTTTCGAGGGTAAGCCCTGCTGCACCAGCGACCGTCTGCTTATCGACATCCTGCGCAACAAGTGGGGCTACGACGGCATCGTGCTCACCGACTGCGACGCCATCAACAACTTCTTCAACCGTGGCCAGCACGAGACGCACAAGGACGGCCTCTCCGCCTCCGTCGATGCTGTGCTCAACGGCACCGACCTCGAGTGCGGCAAGGTCTTTATGGTACTCACCGAGGCCCTGCAGAAAAACCTCATCAAGGAGGAAGTGCTCGACCAGCACTTGCGCAAGACACTCACGGGCCGTTTCGAACTCGGTATGTTCGATCCCGCCGATATGCTCCCCTGGGCAAACCTCGGCCCCGACGTCATCAGCTCTGAAGCTTTCGACGCCCTCGCCACTCAGGCAGCCCGCGAATCAATGGTGCTGCTGGAGAACAAGGGCGGCGTGCTCCCCCTCTCCAAGACCATCAAGACGCTCGCCGTCGTAGGACCTAACGCCGACGATGCCGCCCTGCTCAACGGTAACTACGGCGGTACGCCCACTGAAGCCCACACCCACTCGCTGCTCGACGGCATCCGTGCTGCCCTGCCCGACACAAAGATCATCTATCAGAAGGCCTGCGAGCTCAACGATGAATACAGCACCATCCACCACCTGCAAGACTTCAACGACGGCAAGGGCGTGAAGGTCGAATTCTGGAACAACCGCGAACTCGAGGGCGAACCCGCCAAGACCGACTACTACAACGAACTCAACTTCTCCACCTTCGGTGCCTGGGGCTTTGCCCAGGGTGTCAGCCGCGACTCGCTCTCCGTACGCATCAGCGGACAGTACAAGTCCACCTTCACCGGTGAGATGAAATACACTCTGACCACCGACAACGGTTATATATTAAAGGTGAACGGCGAAGTCGTCGAAGAAGGCAAGCCCGGTGGCCGTCGTTTCTTCGGCTTCGGACGGAAACCCGAATACAAGTCGTTCCCCGTCGAGGCCGGCAAGACCTACGATGTGGAGATCGAATACCGTCACGGCAACGGACAGTTCGCTATGCTCCGTGGTGACATCTGTGAGCGCATCCTCGCCGACTTCACCGACCTCGCCAAGGAAGTGAGCGCTGCCGACGCCATCATCATCATCGGCGGTATCTCTGCCCAGATGGAGGGAGAAGGCGGCGACAAGGCCGACATCGAACTGCCGAAGGTGCAGCAGATGCTCGTCCGCGCTATGCACACCACAGGCAAGCCCGTCATCTTCGTCAACTGCTCCGGCTCAGCCATCGCCTTCGGCAGCGTCGAGGGAGAGTACGATGCCCTGTTGCAGGCCTGGTATGCTGGTCAGGGAGGCTCAAAGGCTCTCGCTGAGGTGCTCTTCGGCGACTACAACCCTGGCGGCAAACTGCCCGTCACGTTCTACCGTTCAAACAATGACCTGCCCGACTTCCTCGACTACTCAATGAAGAACCGCACCTACCGTTACTTCACCGGCCAGCCGCAGTACGCCTTCGGTTACGGTCTCTCCTACACCACCTTCGCTGTCGGCAAGGGCAAGCTTTCCAAGTCCTCGATGAAGGCCGACGGCAAAGTCACCATCACCGTGCCCGTCACCAACACCGGCAAGTGCTCAGGCACCGAGACCGTACAGGTCTATGTCAAGGCGCTCGACGATGCAGGCGCTCCCATCAAGGCGCTGAAGGGCTTCCAGAAGCTCTCCCTCGCTCCCGGTGAGACGAAGAAGGCCACCATCACCCTCGACGGCGAGGCCTTCGAATACTACAACGAGATGATCGACGAGCTCTCTGTCAAGCCCGGCCGTTACCAGATCCTCTACGGCACCTCCTCGCTCGACAAAGATCTCCAGTCCTTCGACTTCACTGTCATCTAATATAATATAATGTATAAGAAAAGAGCGACCGCCATTTGACGATCGCTCTTTATTTAGAGTTTAGAGCCAGATAGGCCCGTGTCCGAGACAACTCGTGGTGCCGAGTGCCGTCAGGGCGGCCGTTGCGGCGGCTATCACGATGCGGAGGATGACCTCCCAGAGGTTCTTCTTCATAGATCACCTCCTTTCTTTAACCGTTACCGCCACCACCGTTGTTGTCGGCCTCGGGAGCCAGCACGTAGCTGATTGGAGTCTTCTTCTGGAAGCGCTTCTGTTTGCCATTGATCGTGCGGATCTCGCTCTGAACCACATACCCGTACTCGAAGATGCACTGCTCCTTGAAGGCTCGGCTGGTGAGCTTCTCACCCTTCGTGTTCTCCGGCGAGAAATTAATCTTGATGCCGTTGATCATGGCATCGGCACCGGCTGCCACGGCAGACTCGATATCGTTCTTGCCCTGTTTCTGACCATCGACGCTCGGTGAGAACGTGCCCAGTCCGTCGAGCTTCACCGGCTGACCCTGTGCGAGCAGCTCGCTCATGCACTCAACCACCTGACCCAGTACCAAGACACACATCTGGTAGTCGGCGATCTTGCCGTGACTGGTCATGTGCTTGGCGAATCCCTTCAGGTTAAGGGGCTCTTTCGAATCTACCTCGGCAAACCACTTGCCGAATGCGGTGCTGTCGTCGTTCGTGTTCTGACGCAGATTAATCACCATTGGAATGTTTGATCTTGCCATTTCTTTTTTCCTTTCTTTTTTAATTAAACATAAGCTTTACTTTTCTCTTTGCAACCCTTCCGAGCCTCCCGCCTGCGCACTGCGTTCCTCTCTTCTGAATCACTGTGCAAATTTACGAATTATTTTTAAAATACCAAAATTAATTCTTCATTCAAAACACGTTATTCCACATTATTCCACATTATTCAATGTTTTACTAAAATATTTGCGCTTTTCTTTGGCTATTTCACCGATTTTTACTATCTTTGTACCGTCAAACTAAAAATCTTAATCGTCAATGTTACAAGCCAATCAAAACATCAAGAGTATGGGGCGTACCGAACTCGCCCAGTGTTATTTTCCGCACGTTCTGCCTCAGACCGCCTGGCAGAAGCTTCGTTCTCTCCTGAATGAAGATCCTGCCCTATCCCACCTGACAAAACTCCGGCGCCGCACATTCCTTCCTGCGGAAGTAAATATTATTTACCAGCATCTCGGGCAGCCATGAGCTGCCTTTTTTAGGCCATTTTCGCGCCTCTGACTTTCCTTAGACCAAACTCCGACTTTCATTTCTTAAAACCTCGACTTTCCTTAGACCAAACTCCGAGTTTAAATAAGGCTCTTCCCTCAACCCTATCAGTGTCTGTATAGGTGTAAACTATTTTCAAAATACACTATCTTGTTCATTATGCATTGTGCAATTGTGCAATTGGTCTAATCCGTTGGTTCAAAAATCCTTCAAATTTACTATAATATTATATATATATTATTATATATATATAATATTAAATATAATAGATTATTTTTCCTGCACAATGAAAACCACTAATTGCACAATTGCACAATTGCACAATGCACAAACATTTATAGGGCTTTTCTTGTTTGTATTGAAAATATTGCTTATCTTTGCAGCCAAACAAAAAGAATGATCTATGAAGATATATAAAGGAGAATTCGACAAGAAGCTGGAGTTGCAGATTGCACCGTCGATTATGGCGGGGTTCCCCTCTCCGGCGGAAGAGTACTTTTCTGAGACGCTCGACTTCAACCGTGATATGATCCGCCATCCGGAATCCACGTTCTACGGACGGGTAAAGGGTGACTCGATGGTCGATGTGGGCATCGAAGAAGGCGACATCGCCGTGATTGACAAGAGCATAATAGCCGAGCACGGTGACATCGTGATAGCCTACCTCAACGGTGAGTTCAACGTGAAGCGGCTGGATATGTCGCATAAGGACGACGGTTACATCGAACTGAAATCCGAGAATCCCTCAGGCCCGAACTTCCGCATCAACGAGGATGATGATTTCCAGGTGTGGGGCGTGGTCGTCTATACCATCAAACAGTGGAAGAAATAACCTATGTACGGCATCATCGACTGCGATAACTGCTACGTTTCTTGCGAGCGTGTGTTCCGTCCGGATTTGGAGGGAAAGCCCGTCGTTGTATTAAGCAACAACGACGGCTGCGTGGTGGCTCGCAGCAATGAGGCCAAGGCGCTGGGCATCAAGGAGGGCACCCCCTATTTCCAGATGCAGCAGCAGTTTCCCAATCAGGAGATAGCCGTATTCAGCAGCAATTATGAGCTGTATGGTGATCTGACCTCTCGCGTGGTGATGATCATCAGCCAGGAGGCGCCCGCCTACTTCCGTTATAGCATCGACGAGTGCTTTGTCTATCTCGACGGTATGGAGCGCGTGAATCTCCAGCAGTGGGGTGAACATCTGTATCAGCGCATCAGACGATCCGTGGGGTTGCCCGTGAGCATCGGCCTGGCACCGAACAAGACACTGGCGAAGATTGCCTCGAAACTGGCAAAGAAGTTTGAGGTGTACCGTCACTGCTGCATCATCGACAACGACGACAACCGCATTGCAGCGCTGAAATGGCTGCCCGTGGAAGATGTGTGGGGCATCGGGCGCCGGTATGCTGCAAAATTGCAGGCACTGGGATGCAGGACCGCATACGATTTTGCCCAGCACCATCGCGACTGGGTGCGCCTCACGTTCAACAATATCAACATCGTGCGCACGTGGCAGGAACTCAACGGCGAGGATGTCGTGCCCAATGAGGAGCTGACGAAGAAGAAGAGCATCTGCACCAGCCGTTCCTTCAATGGGATGATTTCAGACAAGGACCAGTTGCGCACGCATATCTCCAACTACGCCAGCCGTTGTGCAGAGAAACTTCGCAGACAGGACACGGTGGCATCCGTCGTGGGTATCTTCGTCAGTACCAATCCCTTCCGCGAAGACCTGCTGCAATACTGGAAGTATCAGGAACTCAGGCTCATCACCCCCACCAACAGCACCATCCCCATCGTGCAGGCAGCCACGGAACTGCTCGACAGTCTCTTCATCCAGGGCTTGCAGTACAAGCGTGCCGGAGTGATCGTCAATGGCATCTCACCGAGCAGTCCGCTCCAGCAGGATCTCTTCGATGTCGATGCCGGGCAGATCCGGAAACTGAAGAAACTCGATGCAGCCGTCGATCTCATCAACAAGCGCTACGGCTCCGAGACCGTCGTGATCGGTGCCCAGCAATACACCAAGCCCCACGGTGAAGGCAAGGCCGATGTCTTTGCCGATGCCATCAAGCACGACCACAAGAGCAAAAACCCCACCACAAGATGGAGCGACATTATTGAATTAAAATAAGGAGAACATTCCGAAGAAGATATCCGTCGTTACACATAAAATCAAAAATACTTTGACGATGAACGAACAAAACCAACTAATGAGAAATATGAGTATTGACACATACACACTGAATATCAGCAAGTTTTGTTTTGATGTCAGGCAAACAGTCATCGCGCTGTTCACCATCATCCTCGCTACCGTCACGCAGACAGCGTTGGCACAGGAGCACAGCGGCACCACTACCGACGGACTCACATGGGAACTCACCGAGGACGCTAACGGCAACTACACCGTGCTGACCATCGGCGGCACGGGAGCCATGCAGAACTACGGCTACACCACCGTCAACTCGCTCTGGCGAACCAACGCCCCGTGGGGCTACGACATCACGAGCGTCACCATCGGCGACGGCGTGACCAGCATCGGCGACTTCGCCTTCATCGGCAGTGAGAACTTGGCCAGCGTCACCATCGGCAGCAGCGTGGAGAGCATCGGCATCGGTGCCATCAACCACTGCGACCAGATGACCTCCATCACCCTGCCCGCCAGCGTCACCACCATCGGCTACGCAGCGTTCGAGAACTGCCAGAAGTTGACCCACGTCTATATCAACCACGACGGAGAGGTCAGCCTCACGGGCAACCGCGACAACCATTTCAACGCCCCCAACCTGCAGTACATCGCATTCTCAAGCCCTGCCGCTGTCTTTGCCAACACCAAGACCGAGGGCAACTGGGCACGCTACAGCGACAACCTGCGCGCTAAATTGGGCAACTATCTTTTCCTCGCCACCAACGAGGGTGGAACCCCTGCCTATGCCATCACCAACGCGGAAGATTTGAGCCACCTCGCCAGCGCAGTCAATAGCGGCAACAGCGCCAGCGGCAAAACCTTCCGCCAGACAGAAAACATCACCGTCAGTAGTAATTTCTCAGGCATCGGCTCTTTTGACGGTTCTTCTAACTTTTTCTCAGGCACTTACGATGGCGGTGGCCATACCATCAGTAAAATCAACTTCAGCAGCCATACCACCGAAGTCAACCTTGGCTTTTTCAACAAAGTCCAGGGTGCCACAATTCGAAATGTTATCATCGTCAGACCAATACTCAAATCCCAAAGCAGCAGGTGTAATATAGGCGGACTCATTGGTAATTGCGGTACCAACAATCCCAACATTATAGAAAACTGCCACGTCATCAACCCGAGCCTCACAACTACGAATACCGGTTCAAACACACACATTGGCGCTATCGTCGGCCTTTTAATTGGCAATACTAGCATAACCAACTGCTACTATTACAGTTCCAATAAATCCTACGACCTTGTCGGTGTTAACGATGGCAATCTCACCAACGTCTCCCGCGCCCGCATAGTCACCCTCGGCGATAACAAGGTCAGCGTCAGCCCCTCCGCCACCGACGCGGCTAACGGCTTCGTGTACAACGACAAAAGTTACTACCGCGAAGGTCTCACGCTGACCTTCGACCACGCCGACCGCACGGGCTACGACTTCAGCGGCTACAGCGTGGGTGGTTCTGTCATCGAGGGCAACACCTTCAACGTGCCTACCAAAGATGTGAAAGTCATTGCGACGTGGACGTTGGAACTCTCCGATGCTGCTGACAACACTACAGCTATCGCCGATGCAGCCTCCAGCGGCGAGACCATTGCCGTCGGCCTGCATGGCCGCACGCTCTACAAGGACGGCGCATGGAACACGCTGTGTCTGCCCTTCGGTATCAGCGACTTCAGCGGCACACCGCTTGAAGGTGCCACGGTGAAGACGCTTACCGGTGCCAGTTTCAACAGTAGTGATGGTACTCTGACGCTGAACTTCACCGAAGACGCGAACAACCTGACCGCAATCGAGGCAGGCAAGCCCTATATCGTGAAGTGGGCCAGCGGTGACGACATCGAGAATCCGATGTTCTCTGGCGTGACCATCAGCGCTACTACGCCCACCGACATCAAGCCTATTGGTGAAGGCAGCGACGGCAGCGTCACCTTCAAGGGTGTCTTTAATCCCGTTACCATCGGCGAGGGCGGCGATGACACCAAGCTCTACCTCGGTGCCGGGAACAAGCTCTTCTGGCCCAGCAGCGCAAGGAGCATCAACGCCTTCCGCGCCTACTTCGAGCTGAACATCCCGAATCAGGCTCGTGCCTTCGTGCTGAACTTCGACGGCGAGGAGAACCCCACTGGGATTGTTTCGACCACGAATTACACGAATTTCACGAATTCGGCTGGCGCCGGATGGTACACCATCGGCGGCCGTAAGCTCAGCGGAAAGCCGACAACAAAGGGCATATATATCAATAATGGTAAAAAGGTCGTGATTAAATAGTATTTTGACAATATGAAACACGCTAACAGAGGGACGGTTCTTTTGTTACATTCTGCCAATGATAGTTGTAACAAAAGAACCGTCCCTCTGTTACAAAGTTGTGCACTTGGATAAACCAGTGCCCTGATCTGGGCACTGGAAGAGAAACAATGAAGCCGTCGACATTCACATGCCGGCGGCTTCCCCAAACCTTAAATTTAATACTATGCAAAATACAATGCAATATTTCTAAGCATTGTTAACCTTAACCGTATCGTCTCAAGACGAGGAAATTGCTATGAAAAACAATGAACCGTCATACGACGGAATATACTAACCTTATGTCGTTGTTTCTTATATGATCTAATGAGGGGTCACTTTCCTCAGTATCCGATTTCGAATTAACTGGTGCAAAGGTAAGGGTTTTATTTGAAACCACCAAATTTTTTCAAAGAAAATTTGCAATGTAAGAAAAAAAAGACTATCTTTGCACTCACAAAGCGATCTTTACATATTATATATATAAGAGCCAACTGCTCTATTCGGATTATCTCGTAAATCGACGGCTAAAGATTCTCTATAATTCCAGAATACCGACGGATGGCCACGAGGCTCACGTTAGTTTAACGTGGGCATTGGTGGTATCGGTATTTTTGGAAAGGCGAAAACTTAGCCGTCGAGCCTAACGAGATAGCAGCCCCGATGCACCACGTTTCCTCATTTATTTATTAACCCTAAAAATTTAAAGCTTATGTATTCAAAACATTTTTCAGCGTGCAGATGGCTTTTGGAGCTTGTCTATGACAAAGAGATGGTGACTCGCAGGGAGATCGACGAAAAGTGGATCAAAGAAAAGAACCTCAGCGACGGTCTCGCCATGGATCCCAGAAATCTTCAACGTTACAAGAAAACCTTGAAAGAGAGTTTCGGCATTGATATCTGCTGCAAGCAAGGAGGCGACTACGCTTACTACATCAGGAATCCTGAGATACTGCAAAACAATCACCTGCCGGTATGGCTGTTGAACATCCTCGCCATTAACGAGAAAATGAAGAGGTGCCTCTCTCTGATGAATCGCATCAGGCTGGAATACATCCCGTCGGGCGGTGAGAAGCTGGAAACGGTGATCGATGCCATGCTCGGCAACCAGAAGATGGCCTTCAGGTATCAGAAGTATGGCGATGTGGAAAGCCGGGACTTCATCGCGGGCGTATGCGGACTGGTACTCTATCGCAGAAGATGGTATATCATCGGAGAACTGGATAATCTGAAGAAATACACGTTTTCGATAGACAGGATAATCAGCAGTTCGCTGACGGATATAAATTATGTGATAGATTCCGGCTTCAGCATCGATGCCTATTTCAGCGAGATTTACGGCATCTACAACAGTGGAAGGAACTTGGAGAGCATTGTGCTGAGGGCCTTTGGCGAAGAGGCCTATCACATGAGAGACCTGCCCATACACCAGAGCCAGCAGGAGATAGGCAGCGGCGACGGCTATTCGGATTTCATGATCAAGGTGAGGCCGAATAATGAACTCATGAGTTATATCCTCTCCAGAAGCAACTGCCTGAAGATTCTCTCGCCTAAGCCTGTCGTGGAGAATTTCAAGGGGATTGTCACGTCTATTATGAATAATTATCAGTCGGTTATGAATAATTAAGAAAGGTAGGACAAGATTTGTCGTAACCCTCGGTTACCTTTGCAGCCGAAATCCCCAAATTGGGGACAATCAAAAATTATAAAAACATAAATAAATTAAATTATGCAAACCGCAAAGAGTGAAATGCCCGAAGGGCAGAGATCGGGATTTGAGGACCAGCTGCGCGACCTCGATCCTATCATTAGCGCAGCAATGGAGAAGAAGGCAGTGATTAATCTGACACTCAATCACTATTCAGGAGACATAGGCCAGCAGATAGAGCATGCGGGCCATGTGATGATGGGGCTGGATGAGAAATGCCGGATGTTCTTCAGAAAATTATTGAGTGGAGGAAAAGAGAAAAAGACCTTACCTTCAGCCAGTATGATGGTGGAAGCCTGCGAAGAGACCATGAAGGAAGGCTTATGGTACGCTTGTACGGCATGGTCGGTGACCTTCCGGGTATATCAGAAGGCTGGCTACAAGGGATCCATGAGTGATTTCGTGAAGGAGGCAAGGGTCTGGCCATGGACACGAACTCTGAAATATGAACCAACGGAGGATGCTGTAGGGAAGCCTCTAAGAGACGGCAAGATGCTGGCAGACATAGAGGATTGGGAGGCAGAAGGAGTGCCCAAGCGGAACAGGGATCTTGCAGAGGCCTTATTGCACAAATTGGGGATCTCGATATAATAAGAGTTTCCGCTTGATTCCGAAAAAATTTCCGATCATCCGAAAATGATTCCGGTGTGGCAGACATAGCTTGTCTGCCATTTTTTTTATTTCTAATTTTGGCCCCGGAAACCAGCAAGTAGGGGAAAGTCCGGACCCCCGAACACCGGTATAAACGTTCAAAATTAATAAAAATGAAACAAATTGTTTTGAGAAAGACCAAAGACGGGAGACTGACCACCATGCCCAGAACAAGGCTTATGATAACATCCCTCCTGGTCAAAGACGTGAAAGTGGAAGATGAGGACATGAGCATGGACTACCCCGTGGCGAAGAAAGCAGAGCGGGAGATGGAGACCATCCGCAAGAAGGTGAGCCAGGAGCTCTTCGACCTGATGATGATGCAGCTGATGGGATTCCGTGGTGACATGCAGCACGTGATGGCGGAGAATATCGCGATATTCGCCTACGACCACACCGCCTATACCACTGGTTGTCCCAGCGTCGACGCAGTGCTCGACATCTGCTACACATGGATCGCTGACGAGCAAGGGATTGTTATCAAAAAATACAGGAAACCCTAATGATGCTTAGCGTATGACGATGCATGTGTTTGCAACGATCCTGGCGCTCTATCCCTTCACCAAGACGGAGGAGATCGCCGACGAGTTCGGACTCTCTGTTGTCAAGGTCAGAAAGATGGCAAGAGTCTGCCGCGTGAGCAAGAATGAGGAATTCCGCACTGAGATCGGACGACTGAATGGCCGTAAGAATGTGGACAGGCTCATAAAACAGAGAATCCGTCGGGAGCAACGGGGCGTCAAACTCTGGAACGATGGACTGTCGATGGGTGAAATCGCCAAAAGACTGAAGGTCTCGAAGAATACGGTGTACAAGTATCTGCTCCAGGCAAAGAAAAATGGTATTCAACTTAAAAAACATTCGAAAAAATGAAGAGGGAATTCAGAAATCATTTGCAGAAATACTGCGACATCAGCAACTGGACTCGTATGCACAAGCCCAGAAACGGAAAGAAGAACGCGGAGGCGGCTGAGAAACTGGCAGAGGACATCCTCCGTATGTTCCTGAAGAACGAGCCGGGATATGACGGCACTGCCATCATGCTGGCGGCTCTGGCTATGGTCAATTCGTATGTGCAGAAGGCGATATTCTTCAGCAATGCCTTCGACTTCGACTCTGACATTCTCCTGAAAGACAAGTATGAAGAACTTTTCGGAGGTGAAGCTTGGATGATGGCTCATCATGACAGGATACAGTTCCAGATGGAGGACTTCATCAGGGGCATGGTTAATCCGATGCATAATGAACTGCGGATTTAGACAGAGTAACATGTTTAAAGACATAATAACAGACTAACATGTTAAAAAGACAGAGTAACAGAATAACAGTTTAAAGACAAAAGAACATAAGAACATAATAAAAAAAATAAGATGATAGAAGAAATGTATGTTGAGAAGCCGGACGGAAAGCCGGTGAAGAAATTCAAGGCGAGAGTAAGTCTTTATCCCAATGACGTGGTAGTGGTAAACCCGCAGGAGCCAAGGGAGAGCAACCGCAAGATGATCAAGCAGAAGGGCAAGAGCTCTTTCTACAAGTCGGAAGGCGAAAAGGAATCAAGCTATTCCATTCATATTAATGTGGATGCGAATGATCCGGATCCCGTGGCAACGATGCAGGAACGATTCAACGAACTCACCAAGGGGGAACTCAAAGGAGAGTTGATGCTTCAGGTAAAAGGAAAGTTGATTTACGACACGCCTGTGTTAAAGGTGTATCTGAACAAGACACAGAAGAAGGTGGTGATCCAGACTACCCTCGATTGTGGGCCTACTATTGAACGGGAGCTGCTGCAGCTTCAGGGAGACATGGGCCGCATCATTGGGGCGAACTACTCAGAGATCATCAAGGTGTTTAATGAGAAGGAAAGGAATGGAGGAGTAAGGAAAAAAGACTCCGAATTCCCGACAGAAAAGGAGATCATCGACAGAGTGTAGTTAAAGGAAACGAATTACCATAATAACCCATAATTACCATAATAATAATTATTCAAATTAGTGGATAAAATTATGATCAATTATGGTGATTCGTTTCAAAAAAGAAAAAGAAAACTAAAAACGAATTTGAATGATAACATTTCAAGAGAATACACATTTTTCTCAGGCTCTTCCCTGCACAAGGGAAGAGTTCTGGGAGCAAGTGAAGAAACCCAGTACGAGGTGGCGCATTGATATGCGAAGGGCAATCTTAGCAGCGGTGGAAGCCTCGAAGACTCAGGGCGCAGTAGCTTTGCACAATTTGTTGCAGAACAGCGAATATCAGAAGTTCCAGATTAAGAAGCAGGGACTGAAAAAAAAGGCTGCCAAGGAGGCATGGGAGAAGAAAACGGATGCAGAGAAGCTTTTGGCCTTTGCCCAGGAGGTCAAGGATAATCTGCCGGCATTCATCTTTGCATGTCGTGAGTTTGATGAGACGGAAACTGCCAAGGGCGGGATGTTTCGCCACAGAAGACTCGCAGACTGCCATCTGAATGGACTCTTTATGCTGGATATTGACCACATTGAGAACCCTATGGAGGTTTGGTATAAGATGAGGGAGGACAAAGAACTCATGAAGAGTATCGTCCTTGTGCATATTACCAGCAGCTCATGCGGCATCCGTATTGTGGCCACGGCAGACATCAATATCGGAAACCTTGCAGACAATCAGATTACTTTGGCTCAGAAGCTGGGCTATAAGGCTGATGAGAGCTGCATCGATGCCACCAGAAACTCTTTTGCTCCCAAAGAGGAGGATATTATTTACATTAATGAGGATTTACTATTCAATTATTATGATGAAGGATTTGACAAGCGGTTTACGGATGAGTACCGTCAAAAGAAAACTCAGCCGATTCATTTTCAATTTGATGCTGGCGATGTTCCTGCTGTTGTACGTCATCCTCAGGGTACTGTTCTGGCCGCTCAGGCTGCTGTACAAGGGTCTGGCGATGTCAGCGGAGTGGATGGTTCGCGAGTGGAGGGTTTAAAATGGCGTGGCTATGATGTACAGTCTATTATTGATGCCAGGTATGCTGACAAGCTGCCCTGTGCAGCAGACAGCAACCGTCACAACGAGAGTCTTAAGCTGGCCACAGACTTGCTCCTCATGCTCGACGGCGATAAGGCCGCAGTGCAGCACATCGTGGAGGCGCAGCCGTGGGTCAAGGAGATCATCGACGAGAGGGATGAGAATGTGGGGCAGACAGTTTCTTCAGCCGCTGACTGCGTGGCGCAGAAAGAGAAGAAGTATGCCAGTTCTTTGCCTTCAAAGGCGATGCTCGAGGCGATCCAGAAGGCCACAGGCAAGTCGTATCAGGAGATTACGAAGGCGCAAACGCAGACGGCGGTAGTGGTTGGCGACGAAGACATCAACCGCTGGCTCTGGGACTGGGGCGCACAGATTGAGGATTTGAGCAAGGATTTCCCGCTGTTGAAAGACATTACGAAGGGGCTGAAAAAGAACCAATATGCTGCGGCGATGTTCGTTGGCGGAGGTTTGCTGATGACGCTCATGACGCGCTGCACCTATCGCTTCTATCATCGTCCAGAGGAACTGCGCAGGCTCAATAACTCGACCTTGATCATTGGCGACCCTGCATCAGGAAAGTCGTTCGCGACCAGGCTCTTTAAGTTGCTCGCTGCGCCTATCGTCGCTGCTGACAAGGTGGGCAAGGATGCCATCAATGCCTATCGTGAGCAGATGCGCACCAAGGGTGCCAATAAGGAGAAGCCCAAGAAGCCAAAGGTCATCGTTCGCGTGCATCCGGCTCGAACTTCTAATGCGCAGTTTATTCAGGATATGGTGAACAGTGTGGAGGAAATCGACGGCCAACTGATGCAGCTGCACCAGCTGACGTTTGATACTGAGTTGGATAACACGGTGACTGTCCAAAAGGGTGGGTCTTGGATTGACAAGCAATCACTGGAATTGAAAGCGTTCCACAACGAAGAGGATGGTCAGGCGTATTCGAATAATGACAGCATCCTTCAGGACTTCTATGTGACGTGGAACTTCATCTACACAGGCACGCCTATCGCATTGAAGAAGAAGGTGAACGAGCAGAACTTTGGAAGCGGTTTGGCAACTCGCCTCACTTGTATTCCTCTGCCTGCCACCAACTTTGAGATGATGAGTCGCGAGCAGAACGTGGACTTCGAGAGTGACGAGCGCTTGAAGAATTGGGCAGAGAAACTTGACAGGATGAAGGGTGAGTTGACCGTTCAGAAGATTGTCGACGAACTCTACGACTGGACGGCACGCCGCATGGAGGATGCCAAGGAGAACGACTCTAAGGCTGACGAAATGCTCTTGAAGCGCTGTGCCTATCATGGTCTGAACTTCGCTGCGCCCTTCATCGTGATGCGTCATTGGGACTGCATGAAGCAGGACGGCAACTACTGGTGTGGTGAGTTTGAGACAGAAGAGGTGGATTGGAAACTCGCAGAGCTGATTGTGAACATCCAGTACGCCTGCTAACGCCACTACTTTGGGGCTTTGGCAGAGGCTTATTTCGACAATAAGTTGAAGGATGCCAGCGTCATTGTGCAGCGTCGTTCAAAGACATACGAGGCCTTTGCTCGACTGCCAGAGACCTTCACCAGCGAGGACGTGATGCGCTGCTTTGGACTGACGAGCGACGGGGCCGTGCGCAGTAAGACGCGCCGACTGCTGAGCGACCATCTGATAGAGAAAGTGAGTGATGGCAGGGGTACGACCACAGGTCTTTCGACCTTCCGCAAGACAGGTGTACAGATGCTGTAAACGTGCCAACGTGCCATCGTGCCATTTAGATAATTGACAATTGATAATTGATAATTGATAATTATGACAGAAGTAACAATCAACAAGCAAGCACGACTCAGCGAGCACTTGACTTCGTCGAGTGTGGCTACGCTCGGCAATTCAAACAAGCTTGATTGCTCTCGCTTATCGCCACACTTTACCCTCGCTGAAATGTGCAAGACAAGTGCGAAGACAGCTGATGGGAATATCCCTTCGCACGTACATATTGAGAATTTGAAGCGCCTCTGCAGCTGGTTGGAGGAACTGAGAGAGCGATATAATCTGCGGTATGTTCTCCCCCTGAGTAGGGGGAGCCAGAGGGGGTCTGATCCACCTCACTGTTCCCCTGCTCAGACCACCCCTAACCCCTCCTACTCAGGAGGGGAAGCCTCCGGCAGGGGGTCTGAAGACCCCATCATCATCAACTCTGGCTATCGCTCAGAGGCAGTGAACAAGGCCGTGGGCGGCGTGAAAGGCTCGAACCATCTGACAGGGTGCGCTGCCGACATCCGCGTGGCAGGCATCGAGCAACTGGTGCGCTACGCGGTGATCCTGATGGACTATGCCGATGAGACCAAGCAGGACTATGATGAACTGCTGCTTGAACGAAATAAGAGCGGTGCCATCTGGCTACACTTCGCCGTCCGTCCCAAGGATAATCGGAGAAAGACGATGTTCTTACAGAAGTAAAATTTTCCCCGTTGCGTTGGGCAACGGGGATTTTTTCACAGAAAACGTTGGCGGTTTGAGGAATTTTGCGTATTTTTGCGGCGAGAAATGTTTCATCAATTAAAATTAGACAAGACTATGAACAAAAGAATGTTTCTGTATGCTGCCCTTGCATGGCTGACGCTGGCGGGGTGTTACAACAAGGGTGAGGGACAGCCCGAAGGAGTGCAGCGGGTGCCGTTTGACGGTGTGGTGGCAACGCGACGCAGCGTGCGCAACTACGACGCGACGAAGAAGATCTCGGAGGAGGAGGTGCGCGAGCTGCTGAAGGCTGTGCAGGAGGCGCCGTCGTGGGCCAACCAGCAGCCGACGAAGTATTACGTGGCCATCAGCGAGGAGAAGCTGAAGGAGGTGCAGGAGCTGGTGGGCGCCAACAAGGACCGCATCATCAACGCGCCGGTGCTGATCTGCTCGACCTTCGAGCGCGGCAAGTCGGGCTACTTCCAGGGGAAGCCGACGAACGAGGTGGGCGAAGGCTGGGGTGCCTACGACAACGGCCTGAGCAACTGCTACCTGATCCTGAAGGCGCGGGCGATGGGCTTCGACACGCTGATCATGGGTATGCGCGATGCCGACGGACTGAGACAGACGTTTAATATCCCAGAGAACGAGACCATCATGGCGGTCATCTCCCTGGGATATAGAGCATCCGACCCCGACAGGCCTGACAGGAGGCCGCGGAACGAGAGCTTCAATCTCGACTAGGTTTTAGTACTGTGCGTGCGGGGCAGTGGCCTTCGGGGGAGGTGCTGCCG
>JAEEGJ010010630.1_pt1 | contig 23861 bp, 19 predicted proteins | sample 8958761 | NCBI WGS metagenome assembly JAEEGJ01 (sample SAMN16246546, study PRJNA631951) | gut metagenome | biome: gut microbiome; feature: rumen; material: RS-attached | host: Bos | place: Iran: Karaj | collected 2018-10 | reverse complement strand
GGCCTCTTTATCTTTTACCTTCTACTCTTATTACTGATACATTTTCAAAATTATCTTTTATATAATTAATTTCATCTTCAAATCTCGCATCAGTAATAATAATTACATCATAAAAATATGAATATACTTTAACATCTTCTACTACTCTATTAACAAGCATGTGTTCATCAATATGGGTTTTAATAAGTTCTACTCCTACTTGTTGTAAAAATTCTCTTGGTTTAGTATCTTCATTACCATCCCATCCTAGAACATTTTTAGCATACTCCTTTAAATAAGATGCATAAGCTAGTGATATAGATTTCTTACCTTTTTTGAAATATATATCCTCAATCATTGTAGAAAGAAGTGTTTTTCCAGATCCTGCCTTTCCACTTAAAACATAAATTCTTGGTTTTTTATTAACAAATTCCATATTTCCTCCTTATATAGAAAAAACCACAGTCTTTCTAGGAACGAAAAGACCGTGGTACCATCCTAATTTATTCTTAATTTTAATAACGGTATCACCCGGCATGTATTAAATGCACTCAGAAGTAGCTTTCAGTAACTTTATATCTTAGTTTCCACCAAACACTAAGTCTCTATAAAATAAATATTACTTACTTTTCTTCGTCTTTGATTTATTTGAATGATAATATACCATACTTTTCGTTAAAATACAATACTATAACTTTAAGTGCTGCAATAAGTGGTGTAGCAATTATCATTCCAAATATTCCCCAGAAATGACCAAATATAAGTAATCCAATAATAATTGTTACTGGATGTAACTTTGTTGTTTTACTAAGTATTACTGGTTGTAAGAAGTTACCTTCTAAGAACTGAATTACACATAGTACGATAACTGTTGCAATTCCTACTGGTACACCTTGTGCAAATCCTACAATTACAGCTGGAATAGCTCCAATATATGGACCTGCATAAGGAATAATATTAGTTATTCCGCAGAATAGTCCAAATAGTAGTGGTGCTTTAAGTCCTGCAAAATATAAACCTATTGAACTTATTATAAAGATAAATGTACAGTCTAAAATAGATCCTACTACAAAGCTTTTTAAAGCTCCATTTATATTACCAAGTAATTCTTTTGTATTAGTTTGTATTTTCTTAGGTAAGAATGTAATTAATGAATCACTACTATCAAAACTAATTAAGAAGAAGAATCCAATAATTAATCCTACTAATATAGTACCAACACCTGATAAGAATGATGTTAATGTATTTATAATAGTTGCAGGTAAATTAGAAGATATTTCTGTACCAAGTGCTTCTATTTTAGTAAACATTGTAGTTTTAATACTATCTACATTTACATAAGATAAATTACCAAGAGATGAGAACACTCCATTTATCTTCTTTTGTACTGAATCAACAACACTAGGAATAATTAAACTAAAATCATGTAACTGATTATATAGTGTTGGAAGCATTGTAGCAAGTATTAACCCTATAATTCCAAGGAATACTACATATACAATAAGTACTGCAAATACTCTTTTTATTTTCTTTCTTTCTAACCATTTAACAAGTGGATTAAATAACCAAGCAATAACTATTCCTATAAATAAAGGAGTAATTATTTTAACAAGTGTTAATAAGAATTTAAATACACCTGCTTCCTTACATAATATTATAAGTCCATATATAGTTAAAATAACTGCCATATATAAACCTATTCTAAGTAGTCTTTTAACTAAACTGATAATATTGTTAATGCCTTTAATATCTAATTTTTCTTTGGCATTTTTAATTTCTACTTCAATTTCTTTATTCATATCATCACCTACTTTAATTATAATATAAGAAATAATAATAATAAAGGTAAAAAGTAAAGTATTTGACATTTTTATATGTTATAATGTTTATGGTGATAAAATGATAAAGAATTTATTTTGTGGTATGCTTGTAGGTATAGCAAATATTATACCTGGTGTATCAGGTGGTACTATAATTGTTATACTTGGTTTATTTGATAAATTAATGGAATCTATATCCAATATATTTAAAATAAAAATTAGTTTTAAAGAAAGATTAGAAAACTTATGGTTTGTACTTCAAGTAGTTATTGGAGCTGGTATAGGACTAGTACTATTTGCTAAAGTACTTAACTATTTATTTAGTCATTTTGAACTTCAAACACTTGCTTTCTTTGCTGGATTAATACTTCTTAGTATTCCAATGCTTAAGAAAGAAGAACTAAATGGTAAAAAGACTAATTATTTATTCTTTATACTAGGAATTATTACTATTGCTTTAATAGCATATCTAGTTCCTGATTCTAAAGAAAGTACTATTACTTATAATGAATTAATTGCTAAAAACTTAAGTTTTGGTTACATAATTGTACTTGTACTACTAGGATTTATATCAGGTGCTACTATGATATTCCCTGGTATATCTGGATCAATGATATTACTAGTTCTTGGATGGTATCACTTATTTAAATCTTATGTAGCATATGTAACATCATTTAATATCAAAATACTTATTCCACTTATGTTAATTGCTATTGGTGTAGGTCTTGGTATTATAGCAAGTGCTAAATTAACTAATTATCTTTTAAAAAATCATAAAGTTAATACAATGAGTTTTATATTAGGATTAATACTTGCTAGTGCAGTTATTATATTCTTCCCTATTAAAACAGAGTTATATACTTTAGTAGGAATAATTACTTCTATAATTACATTTATTATAGGTGGATCACTTATATATTTACTTGATAAACTAAAAAATAAAAAGGCTTAAGCCTTTTTTATTTTACTTGTAATTTTATAAATTGGAAATCTAAGAATGCATAATCATTATCATATTCTTTTTCTTTAAAGTTTTTTAAAAACTTACTCATCTTTTTTAAATCATCTAAACTTGATTTATTAATAATAGTATCAATATCTATTACTTTTTCATTATCTTTAGAAGTCATTACCGAGTATTCATGTTCTTTTATTTTAGAATCAGTTTCTAATATATCATTTTTTAATTCTTCTCTTCTTCTTTCATAACGCGGTTTTATAGTATTCATTACTCTCTTAAGTTTAATATAATTATATCTTTGGAGCATTACTAAATATAAATTTAAAATAGCACCTACTATATAAGCAGTACTTACTACTGGAAATAGTTTAGCTATACAAAGAAGAGCACCTAATACATGAATAGCTGAATTAGCGAATATTCCCTTTTTATAGACATTCATATTTTCATAAGTAAGTTTCCCTATAAAATAATTACCTGGAGTCTCATTACCTTTCATAGCATGAAGTATATATTTAGCATTTACTAAAACTATTTTTTGTACTACTTTTACTCCAAGGAGTTCATATATACGAAGTTCAATATTATTTTTTTTCATAATATCACCTTTTCGTATATGCTAACATAATAATAATTACTAAACAATAAAAAAATAGTACATAGTACTATTTTTCATTTGTATTATTACCGTCATCATATATAGATACTTTTTCATCATTAATATCTACTTTTACTTTAAACATAGTTTTAAAGTAATCTTTATATCTAGCAAGTACTTCTCTTATATCTCTTTTAAATTGTCCACTATAATCCATTGTACTTGCATCTGCACCATATGCATCTATACCAAGTTTTCTTGCTATATAGATAGCTCTATATAAATGATAATCTTGTGTTACTACTATTACTTTTTTAGCATCAAATATCTCTTTTAAACGGTACATACTTTCATATGTATGAATACCATAATGATCTACTAAGATTTGTTCACTTGGTACTCCCATATTAGTAGCATAGTTTTTCATAGCAATAACTTCATTATAATAATCAGATGAGTTATCCCCACTCATTATTATCTTTGAAGATACTCCTGTATTATATAAATGAATACCTTTATCTAAACGGTCTTGAAGCATAGGACTAGGAGATCCATCTGGTCTAACACTTGCGCCTAATACAACTATAGCATCAAATGTATCTGATACTTCTCCTTTATATATATATTGTTTTGAGAATCTTGTCATATGTAGATTTACACCTACTACTGATAAAGTAAGAAGAATAATTAGAGCAATTATTGTTCCTAATATTATTTTTACTACTTTAAATATTTTACTCATTTTTATCCTCCTAACAAATAATATTATACACTAAAGAGAAAAATAAAAGAAGTATTCTCATACTTCTTTACACAGTCATTAGTTCTTTTTCTTTTTCTTTAAATTTATCATCTACAACTTTGTTGTATTTATTGATTAAATCTTGAACATCTGCTTCCATACCTTTTTTCTCATCTTCAGTAGCTTCACTTTTTTTAATATCGTTCATTGCATCTTGTCTTGCATTACGTAGTGCTACTTTAGCATCTTCACAGATTTGCTTTGCTTGTTTTACATAGTCTCTTCTTGTTTCTTCTGTTAAAGCTGGAATATTTAAAATAATAGTTTCACCATTATTATTAGGTGTTAAACCAATATTTGCTTCAAATATTGCTTTTTCAATAGAACCAATAGTACTTCTATCAAATGGTTTAATCATAAGTTGTCTTGCTTCTGGAATTGAAATAGTTGCTAATTGTTTAAGTGGTGTATCTGCACCATAATAGTTAACCATTACACCATCTAATATAGCTGGATTTGCTCTTCCTGCTCTAATATTAGTAAGTCTTTTATCTAAAGACTCCATAGCACTTTCCATATTCATTTCAGTTTCCATTAATATATCGTCCATATTATTCCTCATTTCTATCAATATAATATATTATATTTAGTATTTTTTCAATACTTAAGATAAATGTTTAATGGTATTAACAACTAGTTGATACTCATCAAATCTTTTCTCTACTTTAGCATTAATTCCTAAAACATCTCCTACTTTTATATCAGTATATTTTTCATATGTTTTAGGAAATAATACTACATCTACTTTATTTACTTCATCACTACCAGTAATAAATAGCATCTTATCTCCTTTTTTAGTTGTAACTTCATTTACTCTATCTACAAGTAAAACTATATTAACATTCTTATCGAAATATTTGGATAGTTCACTTATAAAAGTTACTCCTTTTAAAGTTTTATACTCTGTTACTGGATGATCTGTTAAATAGAATCCTAAAGAATCTATTTCATATTTAAGTAATTCATTTTTAGAATATTCTTCATATTCTTTTATTTCTGGTTTTAAATTAAATTCATCATCAAAACCACTACTAATTTCACTATAATTAATTAGTTCATCTAAATTATTAATAAGTGTTTTTCTGTTATATCCTAGTGGTGATAATGCGCCTGAATATATTAAAGTAGTAATAGTTTTTTGATTTAGAATTTTACCATAACATCTTTTAAAGAAATCATAGATATTTTCAAATTTACCATTTTTTCTTTCTTCTACTATAAGTGAGCAAGTGTTATTACCTAGTCCTTTTATTAAGGATAAAGGAAGAACTATACTACTACCTTTTATAGTAAACTCTTTATCACTTTCATTGATATTAGGTACTAATAGTTTGATATCTTTACTCTTACATTCATAGATATATTCTTTTATTTTTTGATCACTACCTAAGAAGGTATTCATAAGAGCTTTTAAATAATTAAGTGGATAATTAGCTTTTAAATATGCCATAAAGTACGATACTATAGTATACGCTACAGAATGGGATTTATTAAATCCGTAAGAAGCAAACTTAAGTATTAAGTTATATACTTTTATAGCTGTATCTTTAGAGTGACCATTACTAATGCAACCACTAATAAACTTATCTTTTTCTTTAATAAGTATTTCTTCTTTTTTCTTGCTCATTGCTCTTCTTAGGATATCTGCTTCACCTAGTGAGTATCCAGCAAGAGTTCTTGCTATTTCCATTATTTGTTCCTGATAAATAATAATTCCATATGTACTAGAAAGAATCTTTTCAAGAGACTTATCTATATAAGTTATTTCTTCTTTGCCTTCTTTTCTTCTAATATATGAATCTATATTATCCATAGGTCCTGGTCTAAACAACGCTATTGCTGCAAATAAATCATCTATACTAGTAGGTTTAAACTTCTTTAAGAAATTAATCATTCCTTCTGATTCAAACTGGAATATTCCTAGAGTACTACCATTTGTAAATACATCCATTGTTTTTTTATCATTTAAATCTATATTATCAAATGATAAATCAATACCTATATCATCTACTATATTATGTATAATAGTTAAGTTTTTTATAGCAAGAAAATCTATTTTTAATAGACCAAGTTCTTCTAAATAATTCATAGAATAACTTGTAGTATAAAAATCACTATGTGATTTATCAAGAGGTATTATATTAGTTAAATCTTCATTACACATAATAATACCTGCTGCATGAATAGTAGTATGTCTTTTTAAACCTTCAAACTTTAAGGCTATATCATACATTTTTGAAAGTTCATTATCTAGTTTTATATAATCTCTTAATTTACTATTTTTAGTTATATTTTCTTTTAAAGATAATTTAGAATCTATATTCTTACAAATGTAATCTACTACACTTTGATCTATATCCATTGTTCTAGATACATCACGAATAACTTGTTTAGACTGAAGTGTACCAAAAGCTATTATAGGTACTACTTTCTTTTCTCCGTATTTATTCATACAGTATTTTATTAAGTCTTCTCTTTTATCGTCCTGAATGTCTATATCTATATCTGGCATAGTTACTCTCTCAGGATTTAAGAATCTTTCAAATAATAAATCATATTTTAAAGGATCTACTGTAGTTATATTAAGTAGATATGATACTAATGATCCAGCAGCACTTCCTCTACCTGGTCCTATATAAATATTATTTTCTTTAGCATATTTAATGATATCCCATACTAAAAGGAAATAATCATTAAATCCCATTTTATTAATAATATCTAGTTCATGTTTTAATCTATCTTTATAAGTATTACTTACACTTGTTCCAAAGATTCTTTTTAAACCTTCTATACATAATTTTTTTAAATAAGAAAAACTATCTAGATTATCAGGACACTTATATTTAGGAAGTAATCCTTCTTTATATTCTAAGGTAACATTACAGTCACTTACTATTTTATAAATATTATTAATATCTTCACTAAAATATTTTTTAATAGTATCTTCATCAATTATATAGTTATTTTTAGTAGATATCTTTACTCCTGAAGAGAGCACTCCCTCTTTAATACCTACTAAGTATTCTAAGTATTTATAATCATTTTTATATAAATATAATGTTTCATTCATATATAGAAGATTATTACCTTTTAAAGATTTTCTTTCTTCTATACTTTTATAAGATTTATATATATCTTTAAAGAAGGATAATTCTTTTTCTAAACTATTAGTATCACTAGTTAATATACATATTAAATCTTCACTATATTTTTTAAGCTCTTCTAAAGTAATATCCCTTTCACTAGTTATAGTAGATATCTTACAAAGATTTTTATATCCATTATTATTTTTAGCATATAGTACTACTTTACCATTATAATTTATTTCTAAACCAATAATAGGTTTAATATCACTAGATGTACATGCTTTATAAAACTCTACTACACCGTACATAGTATTATCAGTAATAGTAAGTGCTTTTATATTTTTTTCTTTAGCATAGCTAATTAAGTCACTTATTTTAATCATACTCTCTAAAAGAGAATTATCTGTTTTTATATAAAGTGGTGCAAACATACTATTACCTCCTATCTATTAATATTTTACCATATTTTTACTGGATTTCCTTTTTTTATAAGTAAAAAAGATAGAATATAATTCTATCTTTTATATGATTACATCTACAAGCATACCTAGTATAACACCTACTAAATAAATTATAGATAATATAGATAAGTTTTCTTTCATATTTTTATTAGTTTTAAATAATATTAGAATACCTAAACCACTACCTGTAAGTAATCCTGAAAGCATAGTACCTAGAGTTACCATTTTAGATAAATATAACTCTGTAATAATAACACTACTAGCACAGTTAGGAATTAAACCTACTAAACTAGCTAGGAAGTAAGTAAAGATATTTTTACTTAATAAGATATTACTAATAGTATCCTCTCCTACAAAATAAATAACAAGTCCTATTAATACATTAGCAAGTAATATAAATAAAGAAATTTTTAAAGTGTGAATTAAACTTGCAATAAAAATGTTTTCTTTATCACAGTGACAATCATCATGATCACATATTTCACTTATATGTTCTTTATCTTTCTTCTTATATATAAGGTCTATAATAATACCTACAGTGATACCTACTAAAACTTTAAAACCTATTATTTTAAGAAGTAGTACTGCACTAGCTTTTTCACTTATCATAATTGGTAACATCTCATCACTTGTTGATAAGAATATTGCTACTATAGTACCAAGTGTTATTACATGACTTGAAAATAGATTAGCAGCCATTGTACCAAAACCACATTGTGGAAGTGCTCCTAGTACTGATCCTACTACTGGACCATATTTTTTATTCTTTTCTAATACTGTTTTACTTTTCTTACTTAATTTATGTTCAATAAATTCTAAGAAAAGAAAAGTTACTACTAAATAAGGTATAACCTTAATAGTATCTAATAAACTATCTAATAATACATCTAACATTTATATTCCTCCTACTTACAGTTTTCACATATTCCATTTAAAATAATATTCTTATTTGATGGGATAAAATTATGTTCTTTTGATATATGAGAAAGTAAATCACTTAAACAATCACAATCTACGTGGATAAGTGTTCCACACTTATTACACTTTAAATAAAAGTGATTCTCTTCATTACAATCCTCTAAATACTGATAATATGTTTGTTTATCTGAACCTATAGTTTTTTTTATACGATCTTCCTCTACTAGTTTATCTACTAAACGATATATAGTAGTAAGTCCTATATCACTTACATTTTCATATATTTCCTTAATAGTAAACTCTTTTTTAGTATTCTTTAAGATATTCATAATCATATCTTTTTGTTTAGTATTATAATTAATATTTCTTGTCATATAGCACCTTCTTTCAATTTGAAAATCATTTTCATATTCAATATTAACACACCCTAAATACTAAGTCAATAAAAAAGATACAAAATCTTTGAAAACATTTGACTTATAATAAAAATTATGATAAAGTTATATAGCGTGAAGGAAAAAAATCAATAACTATGTGAGGAGGATTAACATGGCTAAAAAAGGTACTAAAAAATCTCCATTATTTGGAAATAGAAGATCTCATGCTTGTAACGCTACTAAACATGCTCAAAAATGTAATTATCAAAATGTTACATTAGAAAACGGTGTTACTGTTAGAAAACCAGCAAGAGAAATTAGATCAATGAAAAAAGCTGCTTAATTAGCAGTTTTTTAATTTGTATAAAAAAAAATGAAGAGAAATTATTTCTCTTCATTTTTTTGTGTATCTATAAATGCATCATGTCCATTTAAATCTACTTTTTCAGATAAGTCTTCTTTTAGAACTAATTTAGTAGCAAGTGTTTCTTTCATGATAAAGTCTTTTTGATTATTAATAGCTTCTTTTACTTCATCATCACTATTATAGAAAATAGTAATTCTATCAATTATATCGTAATCTTTTACTTTACGCATATTTTGAACTTTAGAAATAAATTCTCTTGCTATACCCTCTTCAATTAATTCTTTAGTAAGTTCAGTATTTAAAATAATAAAGTTATTATTTTCCATACCAACATTGAATCCTTCTTTAGAAGATATTCTAACATCTACCATATCTCTAGTTATTTCTTTATCCTCTCCACCAATATTCATAGTGATAGATTCTCCAGCTTCTAACTTAGATATTTCTTCTTTAGATAAACCTTCTAGTTTAGTTTGGAATTCTTTAATAAGTGGTCCAAATACTTTACCTACTTCTTTGAAGTTAGGTTTAACAGACATATTCATATATTCATCTAAGTTGTCAGTAAAGATAACATCCTTAATATTTAATTCTTCTTCAATAAGTGGTACTAAATCACTAATTAGTTCTTTATTCTTACCATCTATTAATGCTTCACTAAGTGGTTGTCTTACTTTTATCTTAGTTTCTTCACGAACATATCTACCTACTGAAATTAAACTTCTTACTAAATCCATTTTTTCTTCAATATGTTCATTTATTAATTTAGAATCACTTACTGGGAAGTCTTCTAAATGTACTGATTCTTTTCCAGTTAATTTCTTATAAATTTCTTCAGTAGTATAAGGTATTACTGGAGCAATTAATTTACATAAGTTAACTAATACTTCATAAGTAGTTATATATACACTCTTCTTAGAGTTATCTAGCTCACTACCCCAGAATCTATTTCTATTTCTTCTGATATACCAGTTAGATAAATCCTCTGATACAAATGTAGTAACATCTCTTACAACGGCATTTAAGTCATATGCATCATAACCTTTAGTTACATTTTCAACTAATTTGTTATATTTAGAAATTAACCATTTATCAATTTCTTCTCTTTCTTCATATGGAACATTACACTCTTTTATATCAATATTATCGATATTAGCATATGTTTCAAAGAATGAATAAGTATTCTTTAAAGGATTAAAGAATTTAGAATGAACTTCTTTAAGACCTTCTTCATCAAATTTAAGTGGAGTCCATGTTGGAGATACATAAGCAAGATAGAATCTTACTGTATCTGCTCCATATTTATGCATAATAGTAAATGGTTCAACAGCATTACCTTTTGATTTATGCATCTTTTGTCCAAATTTATCAAGTAATAATTCGTTAACTAGAACATTTTTATAAGGACTCTTTCCTGTTACAAATACTCCTAGTACGATTAGAGAGTAGAACCAACCTCTTGTTTGGTCAATACCTTCAGCTATAAAGTCAGCTGGGTATTGAGACTCCCATAACTCTTTATTTTCAAATGGATAATGATATTGTGCAAAAGGCATTGCTCCTGAGTCAAACCAACAGTCAATAACTTCTTTAACTCTTGACATTTTCTTACCACATTTTGGACATTTAATATGAATATCATCTACATATGGTCTATGTAAATCTATTGTTTCTGGATCTACAGATTCAATAGCTTTTTCTTTAAGTTCTTCTCTAGAACCGATCATTTCATCATGACCACATGAACATCTCCATAAAGGAAGTGGAGTACCCCAATATCTATTTCTAGATATAGCCCAGTCATTCATATTTTCAAGCCAGTTACCAAAACGTTTTTCACCAACAAATGATGGATACCAGTTAACTTTCTTGTTTTCTTCAATAATCTTATCTTGAAGTTTAGTTACTTCTAGATAGAATGATGGTCTAGAATAATATACTAATGGACTATCACATCTCCAGCAATGTGGATAATCATGTTTAACTTTTTGTTTCTTAAATAATTTATCATTTTCTTTTAACCATTTAATAACTTCTAAATCAGCTTCAAAGATGTTCATACCTTTCCATAAACCTTGTGTATAACAAGCATCTTCTCCTACTGGATTGATGTATGGAAGTTTATATTTCTTTCCTACTTTAGCATCGTCTTCACCAAAGGCAGGAGCTATATGAACGATACCAGTACCATCTGTCATAGTTACATAGTTATCACATGTAACAAAGAATCCTTTACCTGATACTTTGATATCATCACTTGGTATTAACTGTTCATATTCAGCATATTCTAAATCTTTACCTTTATATGTTTCAAGTACTTCATAATCTTCACCTAATACTTGATTAGCAAGTGGTTTAGCAAGGATAAAGTTATATCCTTTAGAGTTAACTTTAACATATTCTTCATCTGGGTTAACACATAAACCTACATTAGATATTAAAGTCCATGGAGTAGTTGTCCATACTAAGAAGTATGCATCTTCATCTTTTTTCTTAAATGGTACGATTACTGTATTAGCATCTATTTCTTTATATCCTTGTGCTACTTCGTGTGAAGCAAGTCCTGTTCCACATCTTGGACACCAAGGAACAATCTTAACACCTTCATAGAATAATCCTTCATCAAAGAATTTCTTTAAAATCCACCATTCAGTTTCAATATAATTATTATCATAAGTGATATAACGATTATCTAGATCGATAAATTGACCCATTTCTTCAGTTAATTTTCTAAAAGCAGTTTCATTATCCCATACTGTTTCTTTACATAGTTTATTAAATTCTTCTATACCATATTTTTCAATATCAGCTTTTCCAGTAAAACCAAGTTTCTTTTCAACATTAACTTCTACTGGAAGACCATGTGTATCCCATCCAATTTTTCTAAGTACTTTAGAACCTTTCATTGTATGGTATTTACAGAATGAGTCTTTTAAGAATTTAGCAACCATGTGATGTAGTCCTGGCATACCATTTGCAGTAGCAGGTCCATCATAGAAAACCCATGTTTTATTTCCTTCTCTATTTGAAATAGTTTTGTCTAGGATATTTTGCTTTTTCCACTCATTTAATAAATCAGTTTCTACTTCATAAACATCTCTTTTATCAAGTTCTTCAAATTTTTTCATATACTTCATCCTTTCATAAAATTAAAAAGTCCATAAATATAAGGACGAGTTACTCGTGGTACCACCTTATTTTATGAACTTTATATTCACCTTAATTCCTTAACGGGGAAAACCGTTCTAGACTAATATCATCTAGAAACATCAAGAGTGATCTATATATAAACTGTCTAAATTAGTTTTCACCAACCACTAATCTCTCTACACGAACTTGTTATATATCGTCTCTATCATTTGTTTTTAAAAATCTTCTTTATCAATTTCATCAACTAAAGCTAATTGGTCTTCTATAATATTTCTAAGTTTTCTTTTAAACATTGAAACATTTCTTTTTAGTGTAGCTGAATCCATTTCTATTTTTTCTGCTCTTAGTAAGGCTTCATTTACAACGCGGTTAGCATTGTGTCTTGCATCTGTGATAATTAGTTCGCTTTCACGATTTGCGTTTGCTTTAATTTGGTCTGAGGTTCTTTGCGCCATAACTATGGCTGTATTTAAAGTATTTTCCATACTCTTATACTTTTCAAGTTCATCTTTTAATTTTGCAACTTGTTTATTCTCTTGTTCCAAATTTTTAATTAGCTCGTCTTTCGTTTTCATTTCACTAATTATTTTTTCGATATGGTCTATTACTTGATCTAGAAACCTATTAACTTCTTCTGGATCATAGCCATTCGCTGTTCTAGCAAACTCCTTCATGATTCACCTCACCACAGCGCTACAACGTATTGTAGCACACTTTATTTTTTATTTCAATGATTTTTTACCATTCAACATTTAAATCATCTTTATCGTCTTTTTCTTTAGTATCGTCTTCTATTTTACCTTGGATATTAACATTATTTGGAGTACATAAGAATATTCCTCCACCTAATTTTTGAATATCTCCATTTAAAGCATATACTGCACCATTTAATACATCAACAATTCTTTTTGCTTGTGTAGGAGTAACTCTTTTTAGATTTACAACTACGGCATTACGACTTTTTAAATGATCTATTATTTGATAAGATTCAGAATATGCACGTGGTTCAAGTAAAATCATTTTACTTTTACCATTTTCATCTAACATATCAGCTGGAGAAACTGTATAAAATTCATTCATAGAATCTTTTGTTTCTCTTTCTTCTTCTTTTTCTTCCCCCATAATTTTTGAAAATAAACCCATATATAGGCCTCCTATCATTACAATTCATTATTCTATAACAATTTTAACACATTTTAAATAAAAATACTATACTTTTTAAAAAAGTGGCTACTGTTTCCAGTAACCACTTTTATAGTCTTTAAAGTAACGTAAATCTTTTCTAAACATTGTATAATCTCTTCTAAAATTATGATCATTTTCATACTTTATAGGATTAACATGTTTTTTCCACATAGATAGTGCTTTCTTTTTAAATTTTTCATTTACTATATACTTCTTAATAATAGCTTTTGGTACATATGATAAAAGTACTTCTTTATCAAGTAATTCAAAGTCTAACTTCTCTTCTAGAAGTAAGTCTTTTTCAAGGATTTCTATTAAATTACATCCACATTTTGTCAAATAATAACTTGATCTTCCTTGTCTTGGATTTACTTCAAGTACTTTGAATTTCTTATCTCTTTCATCATACTTAAGATCAAATTCTGCAAAACCAGTATACCCTACTTTTTCAGAAAACTCTTTTATCATTTTAACTGCTGCTTCAGTATTACCATACTGATTATAACCATTTATAAGTACTGCAGCATTCCCTACCATATTATAAGCATGTTCTTGAAGTCCTATTTGTGCAAAAGACATTCTTTTTACTTTACCATTTTTATCACTATAGATAACACTATCAAATAGATGACTATCATCTCCAGGAATAAATTCCTGAATAATTAAAGTACTTTCATATCCTCCGTTTTTAATAGTAGATACTACTTCTTTAAGTTCTTCCATAGTATTAACTTTATAGATTTTTTTCTTACCTTCAAAATCTATTTTACGATAAGGTACTACATCCGCTGGTTTAACAATTAGAGGAAATGGTATTTTAGTATCTATTTCTTCTTCACTAGAGCAGTCATAATACTCTGTTTTAGGTATATCTATAATACTACTATTTTTATATTCTTTATAAAATAATTCTTTATTTACAAATATATCAATAAGTTCTTTTTTAGGATAATTAAAATAGAACTTCTTTTCTAATTTTTCTTTATTTTTAGATATCATTGTAATATAGTTTTCAGTTGAACTAACAAGAATTATTTTTTTATCTTTATGCTTTTTATAGAATTCATCAAGTATTTCTAAGAATGATTCTTCATTCCATATATCAGGATAATACTCATCATAAACAATTCTTGAAAGAGATGTAAACCATATTGGATTCTTACCTATTAAATAAGCTTTTTTACCATATTTTTCATGATAACATCTAGCCATATAATAAGCATTAGCATCCATTCCTACAATTAATAATATAAAATCCATATATATCACCTAGTATTTTATTTCTAATTCTTTTCCATCTATAATATGCACTCTAGGAACTCTATTAGTTATACTAACAAGCGCTTGATGAATACTAATATCACTATCATTGGCTATTTTAGCAAGACTAATACCATCACCTATTAAAGTAACTTTATCTCCTACTTTAACAGTATCATCACACTTAATAACAACCATATCCATACATAGTGCAATTATTTCATATTTCTTTCCATTTATTGATACATATTTATAAAACTTAGTTACTCCATCTGCATGTCCTATTGATATTGTTGCAGTAAATGTATCATATGGAGCTATATAAGAAGCTTTATATCCTACTATATCCCCTTTATGTATATAATTAGTAGCAATTACTTCACTATATAAATTAAAGGCTTTTTTAAGTTTTAAATTATTTTTCATAGCAACATCAGATATTTTAGTACCACCTGTTTTAAAGAATTTTCTTACTTTATGAAGCATCATTTGAGTTGTACTCATATCTATATTAGATGAATAACCATACATTACAAGACCTAGTCTTATTCCATTAGCATATTTTAATTTCTCATGCTTAATAGAAGGAATAGAACTATAAACATGAACTATAGGTATTTCTTTTAAATCTATTAAACTAGTAAGTTCTTCAAACTTAGATGTTTGCATATCAAAATAAATATCCTCTACTCCTGTAGTAGCATAATGTGTATATATTCCTTCTAAATAGATACTGCTTTCTTTAAGAAGTTTAAAAGCTTCTTTAATATCTTCTTTATCAGTAAAACCTAATCTATTCATACCAGAATTTACTTTTATATGTACTTTTAATTTACCTTTAACTTTCTTTAAAAGTAAATCTTTTAAATAATCAAATGAATTAATAGATATAGTAAGATCGTTTTTTATAACTTCATCTAAATATTCAAGTGATGTATATCCAAATATAAGTATAGGTATTTCTTTATTATATTTTCTTACACTAAGTGCTTCATCTAAACTAGATACACATAAGTAGTTAATACCTCCTTCAATTAAAGAGTTAACTATATGTTCACCATGTCCATAGGCATTAGCTTTTACTACTCCAAAATAATATTTATATTTAGGATAGTTTAATATAATATTTTGAACATTTTCTTTTAAGAAATCTTCATTTACCTCTAAGTATGTTTTTCTATACATAATATCACTTCTTTCATATATTTTCTTAAGTTTATTTTATCATAAATAAAGAGAGTTTTAAACTCTCTTTAATCTTCTTTCTTCTTAGATAAGAATATTTTAATAAATTTATTTAGAAGTCCTGCTTTATATGCAAGTGGTAAGAATACAAGTGCTCCTACTCCTACATATAGAGCTGTTACAAGAATAGCACTAAATCTAGTAGTAACATTTAAACTTACAAAATAACTTAGTATATATAGTACTCCTATCATAGCTAGTGAACTAAGACATATCATAAGAATATTCTTTCTTACTCCTTTAAAAGTAATCTTAAATTCTTTAGCAAGATATATAAACATTATAGCTATAGATACTACTTGTATTAATAAAGTTACTATAGTAGCACCTTGATAATTAGGTATACCTATTAAATGAATATATTTCATTGCTGGAACATTTAAAAGTATTTTAGCAAGAAGTGATCCAAATGCTATAGATAGAGCTACTTTACTCTTATTAAGTGATTGAAGTAAGTTAACTAAAAGCCAGTGTACTGAGTAAGTAAGTGCTTGGAAAGCATATAATCTAAATACACTTATACTTAAAGTATTATACTTATAGAATATTGTCCACATAGGACCAGCCATAAATACAAGTCCTAGTGATAGTGGTACTACAAATAGTAGTAACATTTCTAAAGCTTGACTAGATTTACTTCTAACTTCATCCATATCTTTTTTAGCAAAACTACTAGTAATATGAGGTATTAAACTAATAACAAATCCACTTGATATAGAAATAACTATCATATTAAGTTTAGTAGCCCATGTTGCTATAGAAGATAGTACTAGTTCTGCATCAGTAGCAAGATATCCTACACTAGTAAGTGTTTTAACAATAGTAGATGAGTTTACTACTACATATGCTGAATCTACTAAATCTACTAGTACAAAAGGAATAGCATATTTAACTATTTTAAGGGCTAAATCTTTAGTAGTAATTTTCTTTTCGTCTTTAGTAGGCTCTTCATCTTTATGAAAATCATTTCTTGCTTTATGCATTTTTATTCTTAAATATAGGTATCCAGAAAGCGCTCCTACTGTAGCAGCAAATACTGCTATAGATACACCATATTTAATATCTAAATGAAGAATAATTAATACAAAGTATGCTCCTACTAAGAGGAATATTACTCTAACAAGCTGCTCTATTACATTAGCAATACTAGAAGGAGTCATCATCTTATGACCTTGTAAATATCCTTTAGTAACACTATAAGTTGGAACTATAAGAAGGGCTGTAGATACTACTCTAATTACTAAAGCAATATCTGCTATCTTAGATCCTTCTTCTACTCCTCCTTTAAGAATATTTGCTATTTGAGGAGCAAATGTAAACATGATTATAAATGAAAGAACACATAGTACAAGCATTATAGTATGCCCTATTTTAAATGCTCTTTCTTTAGTGTTATACATTTTAAGTGCATTATATTCACTTACTACTTTACTTATCGCAACAGGAATACCTTGTGTAGATAAGTTAAGAAATATTGAATATATAGAGTAAGCATAACTATATAATGCTCCTCCTGCTACACCTATTAGTCCATAAAAAGGAATAACATAAAATAGTCCTATTATTTTACATATAAATATACCAGCTGTTGCTATAACAGCACCATTTAAAAAATTATTTTTTTTCATTGTTAACCTTCTTTTTTAATTTAGCTTTAACTATCTTTCTTCTAATAGGTACCACTATATTATATAGTCTATACATAAATTTATTTATTATTAAATCATATTCTCCTATAAACTCAGTATATTCTCCTCCAAGTCTTTTCTTAAAGTTATGTATACCATATATAGGATTATCTTTAGGTGGATTAGGATTACCACTAGTACCAAAGAAATCAATTACTTTATAACCATTATCATAGGCATCTTTAATAATAGTAAAGTATAGTAAATAGTTAGAATTTAAGTTACGAAGAAGTGTAGTATTACCTCCATGTATTGTCCATACTTTATCATTGTATTTAACTGTAATAATAGATGAAAGTACTACTTCTTTTTCTTTTATATCTTTAACAAGTTCGTAATCTTTATTAAGTTTTTCTTTTTCATTATTATATTCTTTTATTTTATTTTCAGTTTTTTGTTTATTACCAAATTCTTTTGTTTCTAAATCTTTTATATTTTTATCTAGTTCATCTATTTTAGATTTATAGTACTCTTTTAATTTAGAAATATTAGCTTTTACTACAAATAAATCACTCATATTATGATCATTTAATATTAAATAAAACATTTCATAATACTTAATAGGATTACATGCTAAATTTTCTCTTTCAGCAGTTTCTTCCATAGTTATATAAAAGTCTTTAATATCATTAATATCTCCTTTATATACATCTAAGTTATACTGATTACCTTTATTAAGTATTTTTCTTGTAGTAGCATGCATACCTGCATAGATAGTATCAAAATCTCTATCTAGATTTAATCTAAAAGTAAATCTAGGTTGTTCATTTACAAACTCAGTATTAAAACCTTTATGTTTATATCCTAAAGAAGATAGTTTGTTCATTAAAGAAGAGTTTTCTTCTCCTTCTATAACATTTCCTTCTGGATCTAAAGTATGTCTTTTAATATCTGGATCTATCTTTATATAAATAGCATGTTTACTTTTAGCATATTTTTTAAGTTCATTTGTAAAAACTTCAAGAAGTTCTAAATTACTATAATCTAAAATATATCCTCTTGGGCAGTAAAAATATGATAATTTTTTAAACATCTTTTTTTCTAAAAGAAGTGCAGTTGCAACTAATTTACCATCATCTTTTAAACCTACATAATGAGGAGTAAAGTTTTTATATTTCATTACTTCTCCCCAGTAATAGCTTTGCATAAAATGACTTTTTTTATGTTTACTTACAAATTTTTCATATTCTTTTTCATTTATATTTGTTACAAATTCCATACTTATCATTTCCTTTAAACTACTATAATTTTATCATAAAATGGTCTATTTATAAAGAAAAATAGAGATTACTCTCTATTTTACAAATAGTATTATAAGAATACATATACACATTACTGATAATACAAACATATCAAGTGTTATAGCAAAGAAACCTGCTCTTGAAGCATTATTATCTTTTCTAAGAAGTAGTACTTTTTGATTTTGAAGTTGCATAGTTTTTTGTTCTTGAAGTGCTTTTAATCTTCTAGCTTCTTTAACTCTTTGTATCTTAGCAAGTCTTGCTTCTATAATTTGTCTATCCATATTAGATTTTCTTAAGTTTTCTTCAGCTTTATCAAGTTCTAAATCACTTAAGTTATCTATAACACCATCAAATACATCTTCAGATACATCTCTTTCTTCGATAGTGTTATCATCACCTATTACAGTTTGTTTATTAGTTTCAGGTGCTATACCTTTATCTTCTGTTTGTTTAAACTGAAATCCAGAATCAGTTTTAGATACTACAAACTTTTGATTTTCTTCTGGAAGTACTACTACTCCTTTATGTTCATCATATAAAGTAGTTTTATTATCTAATTGTCCTTCAGAATTTAAAACCTTTTTTGCTGCAAAAAGCATTCCTTTTTCATCAGAATTAAGTTTATCAACATTAACATCAACCATTGGATTTAAGTTTACTTCTTCTCCAGTAGTTTTAAGTATATCTACTACTTTACCAGGATTATTTCTTATTTCTTCCTGAGTAGTATTATCAGCATTATTATATACTTCTTTTACTTTATCATTAAAATCTCTATCCCCATCATTGGATACTACTGCTTTAACATCTTCTCTAGGATTATCAGGATTAATATAAGTTATTAACTGACCATTATCACTATTAACTTCATTAAGTCCTTTAGAGTTAAAATCAATATCTTTATCTTTATTAAGTTTAAACTGCTCTTGAAGAGAATTTGATATTTTATCTACTTCTTCTTTTGGAAGCATTTCTCCGTTACTAGAAAGTCTTAAATCTTTATTAACATAATTTAAATAATTATTTAAGTCTTCTACAGTTTTATACTCTCCATTTTGAATAGATTTTTTTATATGTTCAAGTAAAACTTCATTTATCATATATCTCACCTATTTTCATTATATCATTTTTTTAGCATATTTTTTATGTATATTTTTTATACCAGATATTAATAGTAAACTTCCTAGTGAAATAGATAATCCTATTAATAAATTTTTATAATTATAATTTATTTCTATTTCATTATTATCTTCTAAAACAATAGATATAAAATTATCAAAAGTTTTATAAGTTTTTACTATCTTATCATTATTAATTACTACTACGTTATCACTATAATTTACTGGTATAAATAATTTATTATATTTAGCATTATTATAAGTAAGATAGATCTTACCATTTTTATATTTATAATCTACTATATTAAAAGTACTTGCTAAACTCTTTATATCATCAAGTTTAATTAAACCTATATTTAAATAATCAAAGTCTATACTTTCAAGTCCCATTTCAACATGTATATCAGAAGAATACTCTCCTAAATAAAGAATATTTTGTTCTGATGCTGGGAACTTAGTATTATGTCTATTACTATAAACAGGATTTTTAATAGTCTCACCATCTACTTTAATACCATATACATTACCTATATTTACTCCCATATTTAAATATACTTCAGTAGGTTCTTCTATCTCTATTTCAAAAGATAGTGTTGGATTATTTCCGCTTTGATAATAAGTAGTACCATTTTTCTTAATATCTTTTAAAGATAATTCTGGTTTAACTATAGTAATATATTCTTTATTAAATAATTCCTTAGTTAAAACATTTTGATGTTCTAAACTTGTTTTGTAAGTACTTCTACTATTTTCATTACAAGGTACTCCAAAACTTAAATTATAAATACTTTCATATAAGTAAATACTATCTTCTTTTTTAACAAGTTTATATAGTGACTCTGGAAGCTCTCTATAACTTAAAACATACTTATTTCCTAAAAGAATATCACTTATTATAGTTCCTCCATTATATATACCAAAATCTCCTTTAGTGTATCCAAAACTACTAAGCTTATCTACGTTAAAATGATTAAAATAACTAATACTAGAAGTATTAAGTAAATAAGATATATTATCTCCAATAGATGCAGTATCATCTTTTACTTTATAAGAACTATCTATATCAAGTGTTACTTTATTTGATCCAGCAACATAACTTCTATCACTAGTTGTAATATAAAAATTACTAAAACATATTACAAGTAAAATACTTGTTAATGTAAAAATATATTTATTATCTTTATATAAACATAAAATAGATAATAAAGTACCAACTACAAATATTATTAGAAGCGCTACTATTTGTTTAGAGTTATCCACCATATAACTTAAATTACTTTCCATAGTAATATTTCTAAATGTATAAGTTATATAAATAACTAGTAATGAAACCATAAGTATTGCTATATTAAGAAGTCCCTCATTTACTTTTTTACTAATAACATTTTCACTTAAATAATAAAGTGCTCCAAGTATTACAAGCATTATTAGAAGTATTCCTGTATCAAACACCGAGAATATTCCGCCTACATTTATAGGTTTTATTAATAATGGAATCATAAGTACTAAAAGTGATGATAAGAAGAATAAACTATGTTTATTTTTTAAGAAAAGAGTCTTTATAAATAAAAATATACTTACTCCTAAAGGAAGAATATATAAAAGTTTTTCTTTTATACTTATAAGTGGATAAGTACCAATATTTATCTTTTCAAGAAGTGATGGTACATATATAAATGCACTAAATAGAAGTACATATATAAGGTTTAATATAACCTTATTTTTCTTTTTAAATATAAATGAATATATGTAAGAAATAATAACTATAAATACCATTATTTCAAGTGTTAAAACATAGTTAAATATCATACTAAGAGTTAAACTAAATACAAATAAACAATTCTTATTTTCATTAAATAATTTATATAATCCGGTAATAATAAGTGGTAATAAGTATACTACATCTAAGTAATTTAAATTAGATAAATTAAGTAATGTAAATCCTCCTAAAGTATATAAAATACTACCAAACAATTGATAAGGATATTCTAAATTCATGAATAATCTTCTAATCATATATAAAGAAGTAAATGAAGCTAATACTAATTTAATTAAAATTAAATAAGTACCAAAATATCCAATATAACTTCTAGGAACAAAATATACTAGTAAATTAAGTGGATTAAATATACCAAGTCTTACTAAATCATTATATATAAGAGTTCCTGATCCTACCTGAAAATCATATAGTAAACTAGCTTTACCTCTTAATATATCATGTAGTCTATCTAACATAGGAACATATATATTATCATAATTAGCCGTACCTATTAAAACTTTACCAAATGGATAAATACCTTTAATAGATAAAATCATTAAAAATAAAATACTTACAAATAACCCTGTAATAAGGTATGCTTTTCTTCTCTTTATCATTACTATCACCATATTAAGTATAACAAAAAAAGAGACATAAGTCTCTTAAAAATTAATTCTTTCTTCTACATAAGATACTAAATCTTCTAGTTTAATTACTTCTTGTTTCATAGTATCTCTATCACGTACTGTAACTGTACCATTATTAATAGTTTCATCATCTACAGTTACACAGAAAGGTGTACCAATAACATCAGCTCTTCTATATCTCTTACCAATATTAGCTGTTTCATCATAAGATACACTAAAGTATTTAGATAAATCTTGATATACTTCTAAAGCTTTATCACTATGATTTTTCTTTATTAGAGGAAGAACTGCTACTTTATAAGGTGCTAAGAAATTCTTTATCTTTAATACTTCACGAACACTACCATCTTCTAGAGTTTCTTTTGTATATGCTTCAGTTAATAAAGCTAAGAATAAACGATCAACACCTACTGATGGTTCTACTACATAAGGAGTATATTTTTCATTTGTTTCTGGATCTAAATATCTTAAATCTTGTCCAGAATGATTCATATGTACTGATAAATCATAATCAGTTCTATCAGCAATACCCCATAATTCTCCCCATCCCATTGGGAATAAATATTCAATATCTGTAGTAGCTTTACTATAGAAAGATAATTCTTCTTTAGAATGATCTCTATATCTTAAGTTAGCTCCTGTTAAACCTAAATCTTTTAAGAAATCTAAACAATATTGTTTCCAAAAACTAAACCACTCTAAATCAGTATTAGGTTTACAAAAGAATTCTAATTCCATTTGTTCAAATTCTCTAACACGGAATATAAAATTACCAGGTGTAATTTCATTTCTAAAACTTTTACCTATTTGACCAATACCAAATGGAAGTTTTGCTCTCATACTTCTTTGTACATTAGCAAAGTTTACAAAGATACCTTGAGCAGTTTCACCACGAAGATATGCTTTACTCTTGGAGTCTTCAGTAACACCAATATGTGTTTCAAAAAGTAAATTAAATTTACGAATTGGTGTGAAATCACATTCACCACATTTTGGACATGGTACATGATTTTCTTTAATAAAGTTTTCTAATTTTTCATTAGACCAACCATCACCAGTTTCTTCTCCATGTGTAAAATCTTCAATTAATTTATCTGCTCTTTCTCTTGATTTACATTTCTTACAATCAATTAATGGATCTGCAAATGACGCAACATGTCCTGATGCTACCCACACTTCTGGATTCATGATAATTG
>JAEEGJ010010629.1_pt1 | contig 23861 bp, 20 predicted proteins | sample 8958761 | NCBI WGS metagenome assembly JAEEGJ01 (sample SAMN16246546, study PRJNA631951) | gut metagenome | biome: gut microbiome; feature: rumen; material: RS-attached | host: Bos | place: Iran: Karaj | collected 2018-10 | reverse complement strand
ACTCTTCGCTGACAGGATATTACTGATATTACAGACCCCACCCCTAACCCCTCCCCTTGAAGGGAGGGGATGGCTGCGCATGAATAGGTCAACTGCTATATCATTGCCTTTATGCAAAAGTTTCCTGGCGAGAAACCTTTGGTTTCCTGCCGAGAAACCGATGGTTTCTCGGCAGGAAACTTTTAAAACCCATGCAGCCTTGAAACTGCAGGATTCTCACATGGGTGGAAATCCATAGAAAAGCTATTGTCTTTAACTCCTTTAACTCGGACAGAGTGTCCGAAGCCCCGAAGGGGCGACGGAAGACGATTGGTGCTCACCATCGGACGATTGGTACTCACCATCGGACGATTGGTACTCACCATCGGACGATTGGTACTCACCATCGTCTTCTGCCGCCCCTTCGGGGCTTGTTGTTGTGCTGCGCTATACAGGGGCGTTGCCCCTGCCTGTATTCCGCCGTCCCTTTGGGACTGTAAATAGGTTGGGACATCTTTGACAAACCACCCCTAACCCCTCCTTTGGAAAAGGAGGGGAAGGGCTGCGCACTGTTTGTGTAGAAAAAGATTGTTTTTATTTGTTTTTCTTGTTTTTATTGGTTTTTTCTAAGGCCGCTTCGCGGTATCAACCTGACCTAAACAGCGGCGTAACTATGCCTTATTCCATCTGCATAGCATTTTTACCGGGGGCTGTACGGTCCACCATCTTCTTCTTCCCGTTGACGATGTAGATGCCGGGCGAAAGCGGACGGGTGTCATCTATGCGCACGCCGCTCATGGTGTAGATGCCCTGACGCGGAGCCGGGGCGTCGGCCGTGGTCGCACCAGCCGAGAATGGGCTGGGTGCCGTCGTCGGCACTGACAATGATGAAACCGTCGCTGCCGTTCACATTGAAGACATAGTAGAGCTGGGGCGCTGCATCAGTGGATTTCGACTTGAGGATGGTGGACTTGGCAACGTCGCTCAGCTCAATCTGCCCATTGCCCGGCAGACGGCGCTGGAGGAGATACTGGCGGGCCTGGCTCCTGGCCTGCTCTTTCGTCACGGGCAGTGCCCAGGTAGTAGCGAAGACCGCAAGACACAAGGCTAATAAGACGTATTTCTTCATGGTATTCTTTGTTTTGCAATATGGGTTTTGCAAAGATACTAACAATCAAACTAAAAGCAAAAGAAAAATGCAACTTTTTTTTGCTGTTCGCTTTCTTCTTCGTAACTTTGCAGCCTATTTCAGATACATTATTATTAATATACAGGAATAACAACATGGCAAAGAAAGCACTTTTGATGATTCTCGACGGATGGGGAATCGGACAGCACGGCAAAGGCGACGTGATCTTCAATACGCCTACTCCTTACCTTGATTATCTCACAGCCACCAGCGCACACTCGCAGCTGCAGGCCAGCGGCGAAGACGTGGGACTGCCCGACGGACAGATGGGCAACTCGGAGGTGGGACACCTCAACATCGGCGCAGGCCGCATCGTCTATCAGGACCTGGTGAAAATCAACCGCGCCTGCAAGGACAACAGCATCGTGGAGAACCCACAGGTGAAGGCTGCCTATACATACGCCAAGGAAAACAACAAGAAACTGCACCTCATGGGCCTCACCAGCGACGGAGGCGTGCACTCCAGCCTTGAGCACCTGTTCAAGCTCATCGAGGTGGGCAAGCACTACGGGCTGAAAAACCAGACCTTCGTGCACTGCTTCATGGACGGCCGCGACACCGACCCGAAGAGCGGTAAGGGCTTCATACAGCAGGTCACCGACGTCTGCGCACAGAACGACGCTGCCATCGCCAGCATCGTGGGACGATTCTACGCCATGGACCGCGACAAGCGTTGGGAGCGTGTGAAAGAGGGCTACGACCTCCTGGTCAACGGCACCGGCAAGCAGGCCACCGACATGGTTGTGGCCATGCAGGAGAGCTACGACGAGGGAGTGACCGACGAGTTCATCAAGCCTATCCACAACGCCACCGTCAACGGATGCATCGAGGAGGGCGACGTCGTCATCTTCATCAACTTCCGCAACGACCGCGCCAAGGAGCTCACCATCGTACTCACACAGCAGGACATGCCCGAAGCTGGCATGAAGACCATCGCCAACCTGCAGTATTACTGCATGACGCCCTACGACGCCAACTTCAAGGGCGTGCACATCCTCTTCCCCAAGGAGAACGTGGAGAACACGCTGGGCGAATATCTCTCGCAGGAGGGCAAGAAGCAGCTGCACACCGCCGAGACGGAGAAATATGCACACGTCACCTTCTTCTTCAACGGCGGACGCGAAGCCCCCTTCGAGAATGAGGACCGCATACTCGTGGCTTCGCCAAAAGTGGCCACCTACGACCTCAAACCCGAGATGAGCGCCTACGAGGTGAAGGACAAGCTCGTGGCTGCCATCGGCACACAAATGTACGATTTCATCGTGGTAAACTTCGCCAACGGCGACATGGTGGGACACACCGGCGTGTACAACGCCATCGCCAAAGCCGTGTGGGCCGTCGACCACTGCGTGGAGGCCGTCATCGAGGCTGCGAAGAAAAACGGATACGAGGCCATCATCATTGCTGACCACGGCAACGCCGACAACGCCATCAACCCCGACGGCACACCCAACACTGCACACTCGCTCAACCCCGTGCCCTTCATCTACGTCACCGACAACAACAGCGCCACCGTGAAGGACGGACGCCTGGCTGATGTCGCTCCCAGCATCTTGCACATCATGGGACTGAAGCAGCCTGAGGACATGACGGGCGAATGTCTGATTGTGGATTAAGAGTTGAGAGTTGAGAGTTGAGAGTTGAGAGTTGAGTGTTGAGAGATGAGAGATGAGTGTTGAGAGTTGAGAGTTGAGAGATGAGAGATGAGAGATGAGAGTTGAGAGATGAGGGTTGAGAGTTGAGAGTTAAGAGTTAAGAGATGGGAGTGGGAGTTAAAAATAATTAACTCCGGGGAAATAACTCCTAAGTCTTAACTCTTAACTCTTACTTTTTTTGTACCTTTGCACCGTGATTGCGTCAAACGACGCCTTTTTGTCATTGATAATAACATAACACCCTGAATAACGCATGCTGAAAAATTTGAAGAAAAACCTTCTGATGGCCCTCGCACTGACGGCAGTGATGCCTGCAGCCGCACAAGACCTCATTGCCAACCAGGCACCCATCGACCGCAAGCTCCGCGCCGTCGATTCCATCCAGTTGAATCAACTGCTTGAGAGCGAAGTGACCACCACCTCGCCCGCTGCTATGCTCTACGATGACTGGAACAATCAGTATGTCAGCCATCAGACCACCTTGCCCGACTCTTTCCTCATCGACCTGCGCGACTTCGCCATGCCGTCGCCCAGCCGCAACATCACTTCGAACTTCGGTCCGCGCTGGGGACGCCAGCACAAGGGACTGGACATCAAGCTGAACACCGGCGACACCATCGTGGCTGCCTTCTCAGGCAAGGTGCGCATCGTGCGCTTCGAGGCCAAGGGCTACGGTAAGTATGTCGTTATTCGCCATCCCAACGGTTTGGAAACCATCTACGGTCACATGTCGAAGCAGCTGGTGGAGGAGAATCAGGAGGTGCGCGCCGGGCAGCCCATCGGACTGGGCGGCTCCACGGGACGCAGCACAGGCTCACACCTGCACTTTGAGACACGGCTCTGCGGCACGGCTCTGAATCCTGCTCTGATGTTCGACTTCTACAATCAGGACGTTGTGGGCGACTACTACATGTTCCGTAAGGCCACCTACAATCAGGAGTCGCTCGTAGCCACTCGCCTGCGCGGCGTCGGCGGTACCGGCGGCAATGACAACACCGACTATGCACAGCTGGCCCAGCAGCAGACCAAGCAACCCGCCACCGTACGCTCTGCACGTGCCACCACGCAGCGTTCCAACAGCTATCACAAGGTGAAGCGCGGCGAGACACTCTTCGCCATTGCACGCAAGCATGGCACCACCGTCGATGCCCTCTGCCGTCTGAACCGCATCACGCAGCGCACAGTGCTGAAGCCAGGGCAGATTCTGAAGTACAACTGATTGAAGCTTAATCGGGAGTTAAATAGGAAGTAAAACCGGGAGTTAAATTGGGAGTTAAAATGGACAATAGACTATAGTCCATTTTAACTCCCAATTTTACTTCAACTTTAACTTCCCTTTTTACTTCCTTTTAATTACTTCCTCTTTTACTTCCCTTTTTACTTCCCCAACAATTCGCGGGTGTTTTCCAAGATTGCCAGGAGCTCGTCCATGTGTGTGGCACGGAGCATGGCGATGCGCGTGGGGCGGAAGTTGGCAATGCCCTTGAAGATAGGGGTGGCAGCCAGGTGGCGGCGTGTGTGGATGATGCCGCGCTGCTCGTCGATGCGCTCCACGTTGATGCGCAGCAGCTCCTCCAGGATGTCAAGCTTCTCGTTGAAGGAGAGGGGGTGGGACTCCCCATCAGCCTCAGCCAAAAAGTCCCTGATCTCCTTAAAGATCCAGGGAGCGCCGAAGGTGGCACGCCCCACCATGATGGCATCCACGCCATAGCGCTCGAAAGCCTGCAGCGCCGACTCCGGCGAAGTGATGTCACCATTGCCGATGATGGGAATATGAATGCGCGGATTGCGCTTCACCTCGCCAATGAGCGTCCAGTCGGCCTGGCCAGTGTACATCTGCGAGCGGGTGCGGCCGTGGATGGTCAGCGCCTGTATGCCGCAGTCCTGCAACTGCTCAGCCAGCGTCGTGATGATGAGCTGTTCGCTGTTCCAACCTAAACGTGTCTTCACCGTCACCGGCATCTTCACCGCCTGCACCACTTGACGGGTGATGTCGAGCATCTTCGGGATGTTCTGCAACATGCCGGCGCCGGCACCCTTGCCCGCCACTTTCTTCACGGGACAGCCGAAGTTCAGGTCGATGACATCGGGGCCGGCCTGCTCCACCATGCGCGCCGCCTCGACCATCGCGTCGGTGTCACGGCCATAGATCTGTATGCCCACGGGCCGCTCCTCGTCGCTGATGGTCAGTTTCTGCACGGTGCTCTTCACATCGCGCACCAACGCCTCGGCCGACACAAACTCGGTGTAGACCATAGAGGCACCGAAACGCTTGCACAGCAAACGGAAGCCGATGTCGGTGACATCCTCCATAGGAGCCAGGAACACGGGACGCTCGCCTAAGTCTATATTTCCTATTCTCATCTTCTACGCGTCTATACTGCTATGTTATTTTAGCGTTTGCGCGGAGGCGCCACAATGCGACGTCTCTACTTGGCTGCAAAATTAAAAAAAAAATGGCAGAGGCTGTACTTTTTGCCTGAAAAAGAGCGCAGTAAGAAGTTTTTTTTGTAATTTTGCAAAATAAAACCCGTAGAGACATGGCAAAGAAGACGGTTTGGCACGATGACTACTGGCTCCTGCTGATGGAGGCCTACTTGCAACGTCCCGTGGGCATTAAGCCCCTCTACAGCCGGACGATGGTGGATTTGAGTCTTGAACTGCATATTGCTCCCGAGACCTTGCAGAGACGTATGCAGCAGATTGCCACGCTGAAGACGCCACGCATAGAGCGCATCTGGAAGACCTACTCCAAAGCCCCCAAACGCTTGGAACGAGCAGTGAGGCTGTACAGGAGCATGAAGGGATTCGGTGCTGCCGACGAGTTCTACGAGGGCGTGGAGGTGCAGGAAACCTTCGAGCGCGACTTCCGCCCCTTGGAGCAGGACGAGCGGTTCACGCCTGTCATGCTGATTCTCATCCTCAACATCTACTTCCAGCTGACGCCGCTGACCATGGTAACCGGGACACCGGAGGTGGTGAAGTTGGCGCGCAAGCTGCATCTGGAGCCGCGAGATGTCGTGGAAGTGCTCGACGTCTACCAGATTTGCGACCCGTACTTGCAGCGCAGCGAGGTGACGTTCTCACCTCTGCTACTGCCCTGCCAGCAGATATGGCAGCGCATGAGCGACAAGGAGCCGGAGCAGCTGCACGCCTTCGCCGAACAACTCATGGAATATTACAAATAGCTTCTCAATAACCTAACTTCACCATTCCTCATCATGGAGCAAGTTCAGATACAGCAACAGAAACAGGAGCAACGGCAGCTGCAGAGCATCACCGCCCAGCAGCTGCTGGTGTCGCAGTTAGTGGAATTGCCCCTGCAGCAGATGGAGGAGCGCGTAGAGACGGAGCTGCACGACAATCCCGCGCTGGAGAAATCGGTGACCGACGATGAGTTTCCTTCGTGGGACAATGCTTCGGAGACAGCAGAAAATGCCGATTCCACCGAGGATTTTGATACGCAGCGTGAGCGCGAGGAGCGCAGCGATGCCCTTGACGCCGCCTTGGAGAACATTGGGCGCGACGATGAAGACCTGCCTGTCTATCAGGGCGGACAGCCATGGGGCGAAGAGCAGGAGCAGACAGTACTGGCGCAGGAGCAGTCGTTCTACGACACGCTGATGGCTCAGGTGGGCGAGCAAGACCTGAGCGACACCGACCGCTATGTCCTCGAATATATCATCCAGTCGCTCGACGACGACGGTCTGTTGCGCACATCCCTGACCGACATCTGCGAGCAGCTGGCCATCTACCATAACATCGACATCACCGAGGATGACGCCCTGCGGCTGTTGCAGTGCTTGCAGCAGATGGACCCGCCAGGCATCGGCGCCCGCTCGCTGCAAGAGTGCATGCTGCTGCAGATAGAACGGCGCAGCAACTCGCAGTTGAAGGAAAAGATGAAGCGTGTGGTGGCCCACTATTTCGAAGACTTCACCAAAAAGAAATGGAAGCGCATACAGCAGCTGATGAACCTGAGCGATGCCGATGCTGAAGAGCTCTTTGCCGAGCTGCGTCGCCTCAATCCCAAGCCCGGCTCGTCCTTAGGCGAGGCCGTGGGACACTCCTCACAGCAGATAACTCCCGATTTCATCGTAGAAAATCTGGATGACGGCACGCTCAGCCTGCAGCTGAACTATGGCGAAATGCCACGCCTGGAAATCTCGCAGTCGTTTGCCGACCTGCTGAAGGACTTCCAGGTCAACCGCGACCATCTGAGTCGCCAGCAGAAGGAGGCCCTGCTCTATACCCGCCAGAAGGTGGAGGCTGCACAAAGTTTCATCGACGCGATGGAGACGCGCCGCCAGACAATGTTGCGCACCATGAAAGCCATCATGCAGCTGCAGCGCCCATTCTTCGAGGAGGGCGACGAGGAGCTGCTGCGCCCCATGATACTGAAGGACGTGGCGGCGCTGACAGGCCAGGACCTGAGCACCATCTCGCGCGTCTCCAGCTCTAAATACGTGCAGACACGCTGGGGAACCTTCCCCCTGAAATTCTTCTTCAACGACGGCTACGTCACCAGCACGGGCGAGGCACTGTCTACGCGACAGATCAAGGCGGCACTGAAGCAGCTCATTGACAACGAGGACAAGCACAATCCCCTGAACGATGATGCGCTGTGCGACGGTCTGAAGCAGCAGGGCTTCCCCATCGCCCGCCGCACAGTGGCCAAATACCGCGAGCAGCTCGGCCTGCCCGTCGCCCGCCTGCGCAAATCGTAAAACCACAAACAGCAAATCGCAAATAGACGTGACACGCAACAAAGGACTCATCATCACGGCCAGAGTGGTCAGCATCATCTTTACGCCGTTCTACTTGCCATTGGTGGGCATCGCCTTGCTACTCACCTTCACCTTCCTGAGCGGGCTGCCCACGAAATACAAGCTGCTGCTCGCCGCCACCGTCTATCTGCTCACTGTCTTCATTCCCACGGTGCTCATCTTCCTCTACCGCTTAGTGCGCGGCTGGAGCCTGCAGGAGCTGGGACGGAAGCGCAACCGCATCGTGCCTTACGCCATCAGCATCACCAGCTATCTGCTGTGCATCTGGCTGCTTGACAGGGTCTACGTCAACCACGAGATTATCAGCATCATCATTGCAGCGCTCATCATCCAGGCGGTCAGCATCATCGTCAACTTCTTCTGGAAGATCTCCACACACACGGCAGCCATCGGCGGCGTCACCGGCGCCCTCGTGGCTTACGGATTCCTGTTTGAGTTCAACCCCGTGGGCTGGCTGTGCCTGGCCATCCTTGTCTCCGGCATCGTAGGCTCGGCGCGCATCATCCTGCGCCAGCACTCATTGGCGCAGGTGGTGGGTGGCTATTTCATTGGTGTCGTCTGTGCCTTCGTATCCATCACTTATTTATAATATGAACCCCGTTATCAGTATTATCATGGGCAGCACCAGCGACCTGCCCGTCATGGAAAAAGCCTGTAAGCAGCTCGACGAGCTGCAAGTGCCCTTCGAGGTGAACGCTCTCTCTGCCCATCGCACGCCGCAGGCCGTGGAGCTGTTTGCCCGTGAAGCTGCCGCTCGCGGCATACGTGTCATCATCGCTGCCGCCGGCATGGCCGCCGCGCTGCCCGGCGTCATTGCCGCGCAGACCACCCTGCCCGTCATCGGCGTGCCCATCAAGGGTATGCTCGACGGCCTCGACGCCCTGCTCAGCATCGTCCAGATGCCGCCGGGCATACCTGTGGCCACCGTCGGCGTCAACGGTGCACAGAACGCCGCCATCCTCGCCTGCCAGATGCTGGCACTCAGCGACGCAGACCTCGCCCAGCGCCTTGCCGCTCACAAGGAAGGCCTGAAGCAGAAGATTGAGAAAGCCAACCGCGACCTTGCCGAAGTGAAATATGAGTACAAGACGAATTAGCAGTGTTTGCCACGTTGGCGGAGTGGCCATCGGTGGCGACAACCCCATCAGGATTCAGTCGATGGCCACGGTGGACACCAACGACACCGAGGGCTGCGTGGCGCAGGCCAAGAGGATTATCGATGCCGGCGGCGAACTGGTGCGTTTCACCACACAGGGCACGCGCGAGGCGAAGAACATGGCGAACATCAGTGCACGCCTGAAGGAAGACGGCTACATGCAGCCATTGGTGGCCGACGTGCACTTCAACGCCAACGTGGCCGACGTGGCCGCCACCGTGTGCGAGAAGGTGCGCATCAACCCCGGCAACTATGTGGACCCCGCACGCACATTCAAGCATTTAGAGTACACCGACGAGGAGTATGCCGCCGAGCTGAAACGCTTAGACGAGCGCCTCGTGACGTTTATCAACATCTGCAAGGAGCATCACACCGCCGTGCGCATCGGCGTGAACCACGGCTCGCTCTCCGACCGCATCATGTCGCGCTATGGCGACACGCCAGCCGGTATCGTGGAGAGTTGCATGGAGTTTCTGCGCATCTTCAAGCGCGAGCAGTTCGCCGATGTGGTCATCAGCATCAAGGCCAGCAACACCGTTGTCATGGTGCAGAGTGTACGCCTGCTGGTCAAGCAGATGGACGCCGAAGACATGCACTATCCCCTGCACCTCGGCGTGACGGAGGCGGGCGAGGGCGAGGACGGGCGCATCAAGAGCGCCGTAGGCATCGGGGCCCTGCTGACCGAAGGCATCGGCGACACCATCCGCGTGTCGCTCAGCGAAGCGCCCGAGGCCGAGATTCCCGTGGCACGCAAGCTGGTGGAGCTCATCCCAGAGTGCACTGCCCTGCGCCAAAAGGCCGAGGCCAGCATCAAGGACGACACCATTACGCTCGACATCTACGCCACCGACTTAGACACACTCATGCTGAAGGCCTCCATGGCCGTGGGCGCCCTGCTCATCGACCGCAAGGCCACCAAGCTGGAGCTGAGGCCAATAGGCCTGGTCAAAGCCGTCAGCCAGTCGGTCATCACCAGTCTTGCCGACGCCATTCTTCAGGCCGCACGTATCAAATTCACTAAGACGGAGTATATATCGTGTCCGGGCTGCGGGCGCACGCTCTACAACCTGCAGGAGACCATCGCGAAGGTCAAGGCGGCCACTTCGCATCTGGTAGGTCTGAAGATTGGCATCATGGGCTGCATCGTCAACGGCCCGGGTGAGATGGCCGATGCCGACTACGGCTACGTGGGTGCAGGCCGTGGAAAGATATCACTCTATCGAGGCAAGGAGTGTGTGGAGAAAAACATTCCTGAAGCAGATGCCGTAGAACGTCTGCAGCAGCTCATTCTTGCAGATCTCGCTAACAAACCTCATCATCAGTAAAGCTATGAAGTGTAAGAAACTATTTGCAATGGCCGTACTGGCTGTGGCAGGCTTGATGCCCGCAACGGCGCAGGAAAGCAGCCAAGTGTTTTCACCTACCAGTTATGTGGGCATTGGATTCAATGCGGACACGAACCATCCCATCTTCAGCGGTAGCCTGCGACTGATGTGGGAGATAGGCAAGCCCACCGACAGGCTGGGCTTGAATGTCGGCATTGGTTACAGGGGATTCTTCGACCGTGAGCCGCCTCGTGAGTTCCTGAGAAACGCTTCGTTTTCCGACTACATGCTGTATAGCAAGTCGAATGGTGAAACCAAAAACGTGAGGCCTGTGGGCGGTCAGGTCGTCATTCCCGCCGAATTGCAGCTGCGCTTGTTCAGGCTGGGTGAAGATGTGACCATGTTCATAGGTGGCGGTGCGGAATATGGCATACGCCTCTATCAGTCGCACCGCTATGAGGACTACTTTGGCGCTCACATCATGAAAGCCAACAGTCTGTCTGTCTATCCCATGCTGGGCATCGTCGTCGATTCCGATGGCGACGTCAGTTTCTCGGGCAGCCTCTATTGGCGTCATTTCGTGAAGGAACCGATGAACTATAAAGAGTTATGGGATCCTGATAAGTTTGACGCAAAGGACTTCTTCGGATTCCAGCTGACTTTAGGCATCCATCTCTAACCGAAAGTACGCCATGAGAGCGGCTGTGGTGTCGGCGCAAGCGATTCCCACCTGACATGTTTGGCTGTTTGCTTTTGCAACGGCAAGTTGAAGATTCGTTCACAGAAAGCGATATGAGAAAATACCCCGTAGGCATACAGAGCTTTGAGTCCATCAGGACAGAAGGTTATATTTATGTAGACAAGACGCCGCTGGTCTACAAGATGATTACCGAGGGCAAGCCCTATTTCCTGAGCCGCCCCCGGCGTTTCGGCAAGTCGCTCTTGGTGAGCACGCTGGCCGCTGTCTTCGAGGGGCGCCGAGACCTGTTCGAAGCCTTCACAACGGAGTATGGAATCGAGCAGCCGCAGCTGTTCATTGCCACCACCGACTGGAAGTGGGAGAAGTACCCTGTGCTGCGTTTCGACTTCAGTGTCGGCCTTGAAACCGTCGAGCAGTTTGACCAGTACGTTGACAACACGCTGGGTCAGTATGAAAAACTGTATGGCATCGCCCATCCCAGCACTGCAGCCAACGTAAGGATGATCAACCTCATCAGTGCGGCCGAGAAACAGACGGGCAAGAAGGTGGTGGTGCTCGTGGACGAATACGACAACATGATGCTACACAGTTTAGGCAACGCGGAGAAGCAGAAGACTGTGCGCGAGCGCTTCCAGAACCTCTTCGGCCCGCTGAAGAGCGAAGACAGCCATCTGCAGTTCGTCTTCATCACCGGAATCTCGAAATTCTCGCAGATGGGCATCTTCTCTAAACTGAACAACCTGAACAACATCTCGATGGTTCCCGCTTATGAGACCATCTGCGGCATCTCGGAGGAGGAACTTGTCACCACCATGCGCCCCGACATCGAACTGCTGGCACAGAAGCAGGGTCTGACCTATGACGCGATGCTGGCCGCGCTGAAGGCCAACTACGACGGTTACCATTTTGGCAAGGGCAAGACCGACATGTACAACCCCTTCAGCCTCATCAAGGCGTTCAACAATGCTGAAATAGACAGCTACTGGTTTGACAGTGCCACGCCCAGTGCCCTCATCGAAATGCTGGCCAACATGCCGCCCATCGACATGGCCGAGGCAGAGGGGACACCGTGCATGGCCGAGGACTTCGACGTGGCTTTCGACAGCTATCAGTACCCCTTGCCCGTGCTCTACCAGAGCGGCTACCTCACCATCAAGGAATACCGACCCTCGCGCGACCAGTACGTGCTGGGATTCCCCAACCGCGAGGTGCGCAAGGGCTTTGCCATCAGCCTCTACCGCTACGTGGCCAGCTCACAGGCCGACGTGCGCAACCGCTCCGTGTTTCAGAATGCCTGGCTTGACTTCCGCGACGACGGCAACCTGGCTGCCTTCATCGAGGCCCTGAAGGTGTTCTTCGCCGGTGTTCCTTATATGATAGACGACAAGGGCGAGCACCATTTCCACGCCATGCTCTACACGCTGTTCGTCAGCTTCGGTGCCGACGTGGTGGCCGAGGACCTCTCTTCCAAGGGCCGTGCCGACCTGACGCTGAAGATGCCGAAGGGCATCTACATCCTGGAACTCAAATACGATGACACCGCCGAGGCCGCCCTGCAGCAGATAGACGAGCGCGGCTATGCCGCCAAGTACGCCCTCGACGGCCGCCCCATCACAAAGGTGGGCCTCGCCTTCTCGTCGAAGGAGCGCAACATCACGGACTGGAAAGCAAAATAAGACCGAGCTAACGGCTATGCAATAACGCCAAAGCATCTGAATTATAGTGTTCTTGCAACGGCAAGTTGAGGATTCATTCACAGAAAGCAATATGAGAAAATACCCCGTAGGCATACAGAGCTTTGAGAAAATCCGTAATGACGGATATATCTATATCGACAAGACAGCGCTCATCTATAAGATGATAACTGAGGGCTGTCCCTATTTCCTGAGCCGTCCCCGGCGCTTCGGCAAGTCGCTCTTGGTGAACACGCTGGCCGCTGTTTTCGAGGGTCGCCGCGAGTTGTTCGAGGAGATAACGCTGAAGAACGGCACGGTACAGCCGCAGCTGTTCATTGCCGACACCGACTGGGAGTGGGAGAAGTACCCCGTGCTGCGCTTCGACTTCAGTGTCGGCCTTGAAACCGTCGAGCAGTTTGACCTGTACGTTGACAATGCGCTGAGTCAGTATGAAAAACTGTATGGCATCGCCCATCCCAGCACTGCAGCCAACGTGAGGATGATCAACCTCATCAGTGCGGCCGAGAAACAGACGGGCAAGAAGGTGGTGGTGCTCGTGGACGAATACGACAACATGATGTTGCACAGTTTAGGCAACGCGGAGAAACAGAAGACTGTGCGCGAGCGCTTCCAGAACCTCTTCGGCCCGCTGAAGAGCGAAGACAGCCACCTGCAGTTCGTCTTCATCACCGGCATATCCAAATTCTCGCAGATGGGCATCTTCTCTAAGCTGAACAACCTGAACAACATCTCGATGGTGCCGGCCTATGAGACCATTTGCGGCATCACGGAGGAGGAACTTGTCACCACCCTGCGACCCGACATTGAACTGATGGCCGAACGCCAGGGAAAAAGCTGCGATGCGATGCTGGCCGAGCTGAAGGCGAACTATGACGGCTACCATTTCAGTGAGGGAAAGACCGATATGTACAATCCTTTCAGCCTGTTCAAAGCATTCAATAACGCCAAGGTGGACAGCTACTGGTTTGAGAGTGGTACCACCCGCGCGCTCATTGACATGTTGGCGCAGATGCCGCCTATCGACATGGCCGAGGCAGAGGGCACACCGTGCATGGCCGAGGACTTCAACGTGGCCTTCGACAGCTATCAGTACCCCTTGCCCGTGCTCTACCAGAGCGGCTACCTCACCATCAAGGAATATCGCCCCTCGCGCGACCAGTACGTGCTGGGATTCCCCAACCGTGAGGTGCGCAAGGGCTTCGCCATTAGCCTCTACCGCTACGTGGCCAGCTCACAGGCTGACGTGCGCAACCGCTCCGTGTTCCAGAATGCCTGGCTTGACTTCCGCGACGACGGCAACCTGGCAGCCTTCATCGAGGCCCTGAAGGTGTTCTTCGCAGGCGTTCCTTATATGATAGATGACAAAGGCGAGCACCACTTCCACGCCATGCTCTACACGCTCTTCGTCAGCTTCGGCGCCGACGTGGTGGCCGAGGATCTCTCTTCCAAGGGCCGCGCAGACTTGACGCTGAAGATGCCGAAAGGCATCTACATTCTGGAACTCAAATACGATGACACCGCCGATGCTGCCCTGCAACAGATTGACGAGCGCGGCTATGCCGCCAAGTACACCCTCGACGGCCGTCCCGTCACGAAGGTGGGCCTCGCCTTCTCGTCGAAGGAGCGCAACATCACAGAGTGGAAAGCAAAATAAGACGGTCCGCTATTTTTCTTTTCATTTCGTATTTTTGTCCGAAGCCTTCGGACGAAGAGTCCGAAGCCTTCGGACAGAGCGTCCGAAGCCTTCGGACAGAGCGTCCGAAGCCTTCGGACTTTTTTGAGGAGGCCTGACAGAGATGTAATTTGACCTGACAGTAGCTCCTTGCCGTTGTACTTGTAGGGCTGAAGGTCGGGGTTACTGGCGCCTGTCGCGTTACTGTAGGGTGTGCCGAAGGGGTAGTAGTTCTTGCGTCCCGTTGGTGGCAAGCGGCCAAAGGCCGAGCGCATATTGACAAGAACGTACTCCGGCAGCATCTCGTGGCCACAGTAGCCGCGGTGGAAGCCGATGGTGTTGGTCGTCACCGTCTGCCGGCCCCATGCATCGTAGCTGGCGGCGAACATTGTGGTGCCGTCGCCCTTCATCAGGTGGGTGATGCTGCCCAGGTGGTCGGCCACGGCCACGAGGGGCGTCACGGTGCTGCCCTCCTTCATGACGATGATGCCGTTGCCCAGGTAGTAGAAGTGGTGGGTGATGCTGTTGATGCCCCTGTTGCAGTCGCGTGTCAATGCACCGTTGCTGTCGTACTGATACTCGCAGTCACCACCACTGTCGTACTGATACTCGCAGTCGGCATTGGCACCGTCGTTGAAGTCGAGAGCACCGTTGTGGGTCTGGCCATAGTTCATTATTCATTCTTTTCGCATTGCAAATGCTTATATTCACTGCGGTTTGATTACAAATCCGACTGAACGGGATTAACACCGCAATCTCCGTTTTTCTTATTACCTAAAAAATCAACGTAAATCGTTTTCCTTTCAAAAAAACCACGATATTCAGGTTCTGATACACACTTGCGAACAAGTGTGCTGAACTCACCTATAAAGTCTGCCTCATCCATTCCTGATTTGATGGAAACCCTATCATAAAATGGCACAACAGCAACCTCAAAAGGAAGCGAATTATTAGTATCATCAGCATTCCTTGTCCCGAAAAGATGACAGATATAATTCTGCATGTTCTTTATATCTCTTTCAATTCCCCAAAAAGCTCCAGTTACATAGTCTGGCCAGCTGATTTCTTTAGCAATAGTGGAGTCTAACCATATCCTTATAGATAGTTCCAAAAGACTAATTTTTTGTATCATTTGTGATGTCTTTGGAATAATTACTGGAGGTTCAGAAAAAAAAATGGATTTCTCTGACAAAAAACCCTCTATTAAATAATTATGGATAAAGAGACATGCATCCTCTTCATTTTTGCATCGTTTCAGCAATGTTTTATTTCCTTTTTCGTCAGCATAAAATACCTCCCAAAAATTATAGTTTTCATACAAAACAATGTGATCTGATATAAAATTACCGTCTAATGAATATGTATCTGAAGATACACCCTCATTTATCAACAGTCTTAACAACTCTTCTCTATTCATATACAACCTATTTATTACATTGATTGTAGTTTAGATAGTATAAACTCTTCCTCATTTTTATTAAAATATATGTAAAGTGTTTTCTTTTGATTTTCAGACGTTTCTTCTACAATTTCATCCCAGTCTTTGCAGGCATCAATTAGTAATTTCAAGAAAATCTTCAAATCACGAATAGGCATCAAAGTGACACATTCGTGATAAATATGGATATGTTTTTGTGGAATCCAGTGAAAATCACATATCAAATCCCATAATGAGTCCCAGTTTGCTCCAAAATATGGAAATTTTAGCTTTATGCTATATTCGTTAAGCAATTCCTTCTTGTTGCAAATAGCAGGTATGACCACCGAAAAGTTATTCGAGTCTGTAAGGACCTCATATTCCGATATAAAAAAAATGCTACTCATTATTATTATTATATCCGTATAAAAGTATCATAATGGTCTAGAGAATAGTACCAAGCCCCATTAGATGTAATAATTCTTAGCAGTCGCATATTAAAACGCAGCGACACCACCTATGAACGGGTGGTGTCGCAGCGGAATGTCTTAGTCGATGATGTCGAAGCCTGTGTACTTCTGCAGTGCCTTGGGTATGCGGATGCCCTCGGGTGTCTGGTTGTTCTCCAGCAGGGCGGCGACGATGCGGGGCAGTGCCAGAGCCGAGCCGTTCAGCGTGTGGCAGAGCTCGGTCTTCTTGGTGTCAGCCCTGCGGTAACGGCATTTCAGGCGGTTGGCCTGATAGGTGTCGAAGTTGCTGACCGACGAGACTTCAAGCCAGCGGCCCTGTGCCTCGCTGTAGACCTCGAAGTCGTAGCAGATGGCGGACGTGAAACTCTGGTCGCCGCCGCAGAGCAGGAGGATGCGGTAGGGCAGCTCCAGCTTCTTCAGCAGTCCCTCGACATGGGCGAGCATCTCCTTGTGGCTCTCCTTCGAGTGCTCAGGCTTGTCGATGCGCACTATCTCAATCTTCGAGAACTCGTGCAGGCGGTTCAGGCCTCGCACGTCCTTGCCATAGCTGCCGGCCTCGCGACGGAAGCACTCGGTATAGGCGCAGTTCTTGATGGGCAGCTTGTCCTCGTCGAGGATGACATCGCGATAGATATTGGTGACAGGCACCTCAGCCGTAGGAATCAGATAGAAGTCGTCCACCTCGCAGTGGTACATCTGTCCCTCTTTGTCGGGCAGCTGTCCTGTGCCGTAGCCCGATGCGGCGTTGACCACGGTGGGCGGCATGATCTCTGTGTAGCCGCTGGCGCGTGCCTCGTCGAGGAAGAAGTTGATGAGTGCGCGCTGCAGCTGGGCACCCTTGCCGATGTAGACGGGGAAGCCTGCACCCGTTATCTTCACGCCGAGGTCGAAGTCGATGAGGTTGTATTTCTTCGCCAATTCCCAGTGAGGCAGCGGGTTCTCAATGCCCAGTGTGGGGTTGACGTCCCAGTTGCCCACGGTGTCGGTCTCCGTGCACTCCTTCAGGTTGCTCTTCACCACGCGGTTGTCCTCTGCGGCGCGTCCCTGGGGCACCTCGTCGTAGGGGATGTTGGGAATCTGGCAGAGCAGCCGCGTCATCTCTTCCTGCGCCTGGCTCATCTTCTCCTCCAGCAGCTTCGAGCTCTCCTTCAAGGCGCTGACGGTCTGCTTGGCCTGCTCAGCCTCGTCGCGCTTGCCCTCCTTCATCAGCCGGCCTATCTGTCCCGACTGCTGCTTCTGCTCGTTCAGGTTCTTGTCTAACTGTTGCTGAGCCTCACGGCGCTGGCGGTCGATGGCCAGCACCTCGTTGATGGCTTCACGTGCACCCTGAAAGTGCTTCTTCTCCAGACCGGCAATCACGCGCTCGGTCTGCTCGGTAATAAGTTTAAGTGTTAACATCTTTATGATTTACGATTTACTGATTTACGATTTGTTGGCTACGCATCATTTCCTTTTGATGAAGGTGAGCGTGGTGGGCAGCTTTTTCCAGCTCTTCTTCTCCGGCACCTTCATCGTGGAGCCGCTGTTCTGCCGCAGGGTGTAGACGGTGTCGTTCACCTGTGTGAGCGTGGCTGTGAGGTCTTCGCTGCCATAGTCGTTGGTAATCTCCAGCTCGGCCTTGTTGCCGTCAATGGTGAAGTCGGTGATAATCCAGCAGTAGTTGTTGCCCTCCTTGGCCAGAAATCCCGGCAGCTGTCCGAACATCTCCTGCCAGCTGATGACGACATCCTGCTCGTAGAGGTTGAGGCGCATGAACACCTTGTACTCATTATTATATAAGTACGCGCGAAACGGCCCGTCGGCCTGCTGTGCCTTTGCTCCCAGCACGCCCATGAGCATGAAAGCAGCGAGAAGAATCTTCTTTGTCATCATTGTTTGTGCACATTTTGCGTGCAAAGGTACTAAAAATTTTCTTTTGAAAGTGTAAGAACCACAAAAAAAAGAAAAATCTGCCAAATGTTTCCTTTGAAAAGTTTGGCGGTTCACGCTTTTTTCCGTACTTTTGCAACCACTATAACTGACAAACCTATTTTATTAGTTTCACTTTATGAACAACGTACCTGTTATTAAGATTGGAATCGTGGCCGTGAGCCGCGACTGTTTCCCCGAGTCATTGGCAGTGAACCGCCGCAAGGCCGTCATCGCCGAGTATGAGAAGAAGTTTGGCAAGGAAGGCATCTACGAGTGCCCCATCTGCATCGTCGAGAGCGAGATTCACGCTCAGCAGGCTTTGGAGGACATCCAGAAGGCCGGCTGCAACGCCCTCTGCGTCTATCTTGGCAACTTCGGTCCCGAAATCTCTGAGACGATGATTGCCGACTGGTTCAAGGGCCCGTCGATGTTCATCGCTGCTGCTGAGGAGACCCAGAACGACCTCATCGACGGTCGTGGCGACGCCTACTGCGGCATGCTGAACGCCAGCCAGGCACTCTCTCTGCGCAAGACCCGCGCCTACATCCCCGAGGAGCCCGTCGGCGACGCTGCCCAGTGCGCTGAGATGATTCACGAGTTCCTGCCCATCGCCCGCGCTATCGTAGGTCTGCAGAACCTGAAGATCATCAGCTTCGGTCCCCGTCCCAACAACTTCCTCGCCTGCAACGCTCCCATCCGCGCCCTCTACGACCTCGACGTGGAGATTGAGGAGAACTCCGAGCTCGACCTCTTGGAGGCTTTCCAGAAGCACGCCGGCGACCCGCGCATCGACGATGTGGTGAAGGATATGGCTGCCGAGCTGGGCACTGGCAACAAGATTCCCAGCGTGCTGCCGAAGCTGGCTCAGTATGAGCTGACGCTGACCGACTGGATTGAGGCCCACAAGGGCAGCCGCCAGTTTGTGGCCATGGCCAACAAGTGCTGGCCTGCCTTCCAGACCATGTTCGGCTTCGTGCCCTGCTATGTCAACAGCCGCCTGACGGGCCGTGGCATCCCCGTGGCCTGCGAGGTCGACATCTACGGTGCTCTGTCGGAGTTCATCGGCACTTGCATCACTCAGGATGCCGTGACGCTGCTCGACATCAACAACTCCGTGCCCCGCGACATGTTCGAGGAGAGCATCAAGGGCAAGAAGTTCCTCTGCGACGAATACACCGAGAAGGAAATCTTCATGGGCTTCCACTGCGGCAACACCGCCTCGTCGAAGGTGTGCAACTGCCAGATGTGCTTCCAGCGCATCATGGCCCGCGCCCTGCCCGTAGAGGTGACCAACGGCACGCTGGAGGGCGACCTGAAGCCCAGCCTGGCTACCGTCTACCGTCTGCAGAGCACCGCCGACACGAAGCTGCGCGCCTACATCGCCCAGGGCGAGATTCTGCCTGTGGCCACACGTTCCTTCGGCAGCATCGGCACCTTCGGCATCAAGAACATGAGCCGCTTCTATCGTCACGTCCTCATCGAGAAGCACTACCCGCACCACGCCGCCGTGATGTTCGAGCACGCAGGCAAGTACCTCTGGGAGGTGCTGAAGTACATGGGCATCCCCGTGGAAGAGATTGACTACAACTTCCCGAAGGGCAACTACTATCCCTCCGAGAACCCCTTCGCATAACTGGTTTCAGACCCATCCCCAGCCCCTCCATAGAGGGAGGGGATGGGTCTGTTCCTTCTTACCGCCATGGCTAAGCAACAGAAGAAAACAAAACAGAATTACAGCGACATCAGCTCGACGCGCCCCGTGCTCTGCCCCGACGGCAAGTACCGCTGGGTGTATGATGTGCCCATGTTAAAGAACCCAAGCATCCTGCTGGAAGTGTTCTGGGTGCTGGGCATCAGTTTTGGTGCGGTGTGGCTGTTTGTATTGCTGATGGTAGGCTGCGAGAGTCGCCACCTTCTGGCCGACTTGTGGGACGTCACCCGTGGTTTCCTGGTGCTCATGGCCGTATTCCTGGTACTGGGCTGTGTGGCCTATTTCTTCGTTTCCTGGTACTATGGCTGGAAATACAGCATCCTCTTCATCATGGACGAGCAGGAGGTGGTGCACAAGCAACTGCCCAGCACAGTGAGCAAGGCGCGCGCCATCGGCAAGCTGACGGCCATGGGCGGCACGCCCAGCATGGTGGGGATGGGCATACTGATTGCTAACCGCACATCCTTATCCTGCAGCTACAGCAGCGTGCGCCGCATCATAGCCTGCCGCCGACAGCACTTGATTAAAGTGAGAGAACGCTTCAGCCGCAACATGGTTTTCGTGGGCGACGAAGACTTCGACTTCGTCTATGATTTCCTCTGTCAGCACTGCCCCCAAGCCCGCATAGGCTGAGAAATGGCTGCCGCTGGTTTTGGAGTTTAAGGAGTTAAAGACAATAGCTTTTTATGGATTTCAACCCATGTGAGAATCCTGCAGTTTCAAGGCAGCATGGGTTTTAAAAGTTTCCTGCCGAGAAACCATCGGTTTCTCGGCAGGAAACCAAAGGTTTCTCGGCAGGAAACTTTTGCATATAAGCCCGAGATGGCAAAAAGACACATGCTGTACGGATGGAGTGACATAGTTATGGCGCGAAATAGGTCAGTTCGTTACCCGAGTTCCTTCGTCCCTTCGGGACTTTTGTGTGGTGGGGGTGCCGGTGCCATGCCATGTAAATTTGTTCTTCGGCCTCCCTCCTTTGCAACGAGAGAAAAAGACAGCTCTGCGGCGGCATTGCCTCATATCACATTTTTCAGCCAAGGCGACAAGAAAACTTCCGTTTTTCTTTGCACTTTGCTCACTTATTTGTACCTTTGTCGCCGCAAGAACCATTATTCTTTCAAATCAATGACAAAATGAAACTAGAATCTTGCAAATTCCGGACACTGGCAGTAGCGCTGGCAGTGTTTAGCGGTGTTGCCGCTATGGGGCAACAAGCATCCAACACATGGATGAACGACTTAACCAAACGCATCACGTTCAACGGCTACGCACAGGCCGGCTGGAGCTTTAACGACGCCCACGGGCAGAAAGCGAACAGCTACAACCTGAAGCGCACGCTGCTTTGGGCGAAGGCTAAGATTACCGACCGCTGGTCGTTCCTCTTCATGCACGACTTCAACAGCGTGGTGCAGGAGTTCTACACCGACTACCGTGTGACGAAGGACAATGCGTTGACCGTGCGCTTCGGACAGTTCAAACACTCGTACACGATGGAGAACCCGCTGTCGCCGACGGCGCTGGAACTCATCGACGTCTACTCGCAGGCCGTGCTCTACCTGGCAGGCGAGGGTCCCGACCCGCTGAACGGCGTGAACTACGGCCGCGACCAGGGTCTGATGGTCTTCGGCGACCTGGCCAACAACCTGCTGCACTATGAGCTGGCGCTGATGAGCGGACAAGGCATCAACCGCTCCGACCGCAACAACCAGAAGGACTTCCTGGCCAAACTGGAGGTGAAGCCCGTCGACGGTCTGCGCTTGGTGGCCTCCGGCTATTTAGGCACGGGCAACGCCATGGGCGTGGCTGCCTGGAATCCCGCCATCAAGGTGGGCGACAACTACAAGCGTCAGCGCTACAGCGCCGGTCTGGAATACAAGACGGTGCCCTACGCCGGCTCGCAGTATAAAGAGGCGCGTCCCGCCAGCATCCGCGCAGAGTGGCTGGGCGGCAAGGACGGCGACGTGGGCTCGCGTGGCGGCTATGTCACCTGCTGCTTCCCCGTGGTCGATGCCCTCGACATCGTGGCCAGCGGCGAGACCTTCGACCGCAACACTGACGTGGACGGTTGGGACCAGACCAACCTCACGCTCGGCGTGCAATATTGGTATTATAAGAAATGTAGATTGCAGCTGCAGTACACCCGCTGTCTCTGCGGCGACATGCTGGGCAAAGACTATAACTGGCTGCAGGCACAAGTGCAGGTAGCGTTTTAATAACAAGTCGTGATAACGTGATAACGTGATAACGTAATAACGTGATAACGTGATAACGTGATAACGTAACATCGTGATAACGTGATAACGTAATAACGTGATAACGACATAACGTAACAACGTCATAACGACATAACGTGATAACGACATAACGTCATAACGAAAAAATGGTAATCAAAGTTCTTTTAACGATAGTTTTCCTGGCCGTGATGATTGGCGTGGGTCTTTACACCCGCAAACAGGCCAGCAGTGTTGACGGATTTGTGCTGGGCGGTCGCGCCGTAGGCCCCTGGCTGACGGCTTTCGCCTTCGGCACCAGTTATTTCTCGGCGGTGGTCTTCGTGGGCTACGCCGGACAGTTCGGGTGGAAATACGGTCTTTCCTCAGCATGGATAGGCATTGGCAACGCCGTCATCGGCTCGCTCCTGGCCTGGATCATCTTAGGCCGGCGCACGAAGCTGATGACGCAGCACATCGAGAGCCGCACCATGCCCGACTTTTTCGGCACCCGCTTCCAGGACCAGGGCTTGCGTGTCACGGCCTCGGTCATCGCCTTCGTCTTCCTCATCCCCTACACCGCAGGCGTGTACAAAGGCATTTCCACCCTGTTTGAGATGGGCTTCGGCATTCCCTACGAGTATTGTGTCATCATCATGGCAGCCTTGACCGCCGTCTATGTCATCCTTGGCGGCTACAAGGCGACGGCCATGAACGACTTCATCCAGGGCATCATCATGCTCTTCGGCATCGTGGCCGTCATTGCTGCCGTCCTGGCTTCTCAGGGCGGCCTGACAGAGGCCGTGCACAAGCTGGCCGCTCTGCCCGCCGACAATCCCGAGCAGGGCACCGGCGTCTTCGCCTCGCTCTTCGGTCCCGACCCATGGGGACTCTTAGGCGTGGTCGTCCTGACATCGCTGGGCACGATGGGTCTGCCGCAGATGGTGGGTAAGTTCTACAGCATCACCGACGAGAGCGCCATCAAGCGCGGCACCATCATCTCTACCGTCTTCGCCTTCATCGTGGCTGGCGGCTGCTATTTCCTCGGCGGCTTCGGCCGTCTGTACGACCCTGTCGTGCTCGACAATGGCAAGATAGCCTTCGACAGCATCGTGCCCGCCATGCTGGTGCAGCTGTCGCCCGCCCTCATCGCCCTCGTGGTGCTGCTGGTGCTGTCGGCATCGATGTCGACGCTGGCCTCGCTGGTGCTCACCTCCAGCTCAACGATGACCCTCGACCTCATCTACCGCGACAAGAAGTCGCTGCCCGGCGAGGTGGAGGAAGGCACCATCGACGACATGGTGGCCGAGAAGATTGAGCGCCGCAAGGTGGTGGTGATGCGCGTGCTCATCATGTTCTTCATCGCCATCTCGCTGCTCATCGCCCTCAACCCGCCCACGTTCATCGCCCAGCTGATGGGCATCTCGTGGGGCGCCCTGGCCGGAGCCTTCCTCGCTCCGTTCATGCTGGGCCTCTACTGGCGCGGCGTGACGACGGCCAGCGTCTGGGCATGCTTCATCTGGGGCGTCGGCTTCACCGTGGTCAACATGGTGGCTGGCAATCCCATCAACCCGATTAACTGCGGCGCCATCGCCATGGTGGGAGGTTTCCCCGTGGTGTGGCTCGTCAGTATGCTCACGCCGAAGATGCCGCGCGACATCGTGTCCCGCATGTTCGAGTGCTATGCTCCGGCTAAAAAGTAATGTAATTCAAGAGCCACAAGTTTTGGAGTTAAAGGAGTTAATGGAGTTAAAGGAGTTAAAGACAATGGCTATGCTAAAGACAAAGACTTTTCATGGAGAGTCATTTGTCTTTAACTCCTTTAACTCCATTAACTCCTTTAACTCCTAAAAAAACTCCTTTAACTCCTTTAACTCCTTTAACTCCTTTAACTCCTTTAACTCCTTTAACTCCTTTAACTCCTTTAACTCCTTTAACTCCTTCAATTCCTTCGTTTAACCTTTCTTAATCCCATGACAAGC
>JAEEGJ010010628.1_pt1 | contig 23861 bp, 24 predicted proteins | sample 8958761 | NCBI WGS metagenome assembly JAEEGJ01 (sample SAMN16246546, study PRJNA631951) | gut metagenome | biome: gut microbiome; feature: rumen; material: RS-attached | host: Bos | place: Iran: Karaj | collected 2018-10 | reverse complement strand
TCAAGCTCACGCTCCAGTCGAGCCTCATGAGCCACGACATCGACATGAACATCGCACAGAAGGTCGTCACCGAAATCGCCCCGACGCTCCGCCGCCGCGTAAGCCTTGACGCCGTGCTCCATGCCGTATCGCAGCACTACGAAGTTCCCGAGACCAAGCTCATCGAACCGGGCCGCGGCACCAAGGAAATTTCCAAGGCACGCCAAGTCGCCATGTTCCTCATGCGCGAACTCTCCCCCATCAGCTTGCAGAGCATCGGCTCTCGCTTTGGTGGCAAGGACCACTCTACCGTCGTGCATGCCATCAAGAGCGTCAAGAAAGAGATGGAAACCGACCCGAGTTTTGCACGCTTAATTGAAAGTTTGAAGAACGCTATACATGATTAGTATTTAAGAACGACATATACGTTCAAATAAAGGGGGAGTTATGTTACAGATAAAAAAGAATAGATCTATTCTTGCGGCATTCTTTTTTTGCGCACAGGTATTTATTGCCTGTACCGAATCAAATCCGCCATTCCCGGCAGAAGCGATTGCAGAATCCAAGCCAATACAGGAAGAGGCTACAAAGCCCGATTCTACGCAAAAAGAGACCGCAGCCCCTGATTCTACAACAAAAAAGACTACAACTTCCGACTCAACCCTCAAAGAGACTGTAAAGTCCAATTCCACAACAGAGGGTTCAACAAAACGCTTTTCAGGTTTTGACGAGGAGAACGTACTCCACACCTACATTTCGGGAGACGAATCGGGCAAACTCTATTCCGGAAACCTCTACCTGGACTTTCCGGCAGATTCATTCTTGACCAAATTCGAACTCGGCGATATCGTGACCGTGGCGATAAACGGCTACGACACCCTTGAATTGCCGGTAGCGGAAGCCTCTGGTGACGTGCCCATCGCATGGTTCATGCTTTCGGCAATAAGCGGTTCAGATAAACTACTCTTGACCATGCATAACGGGCAACTGGCAGAAGTCCTTGGAATCACCGACGTAAAAAAGCCCATAGAAGTTATCGTGTCCATGAAGGAAAAGAGCGGCTTTAAGTTCGGCCTCGAAATGCGCAACGTCCAGTACTTGGACGTTTACGTGGAAAATTATCCGACACTTTCCATTGAAGAGTTCGCAAACTTCCGGGAAGTCCGCACTACGGGCATGGGCAAGAACAAGCTCTACCGCTCATCCAGCCCCATCGATCCCTGCCTCGGACGCAATCTCAAAGCAGATTCTCTCGCGAAAGAAGCGGGCATCGCCACGTTTATCAACCTCGCGGATGCAGAAGAATACGCCATAGCCTTCAACGGATTCGACAGTTCCTATTACGCATCGCAGAATGCCCTCTTTTTGGCATTGCCTGTAGAATTCTTTTCGAAGCCCTTCGAGGAGGGACTTGCAAAAGGGTTCCGCTACATGATCGAGCACGAAGGGCCGTACCTGATACACTGCACCTACGGAATGGACCGTACCGGCTTTACAATCGCCATACTGGAAGCGCTGATGGGAGCAACGACCGAAGAAATCCAAGCCGATTACGCAAAGACTTTCAGCAACTACTACAATGTCGTCGATGGCAAGCAAATCGCATTGAACGAACAACAGGTGGATTTTTTCAAAGCCGTTGTTCTAAGAAATCTAAAGGCCGTCTATCGCGCCGAGGGTGTCAACATCCCCGACACAGACAATATTGACTGGGCCACCGCCACAGCGAAATACCTGGAGAAATTCGGATTGACCCCAGAAGAAATTTCCGCGTTGAAGGACCGGCTAAAATAATTCATCATTAAAAAAGCCTCGGGATTACCCGAGGCGATTTTTTTGACCCGTCATCCTGACACCGAACTTTGCTACGTCATCCTGACACCGAAGGTGGGAAGGATCCAGGGAAGTCCTATTACAGGCAATGAGCGCGGAGATCGTCGTCGCTCAGAGTGCTGAGGTATGCAGGCGGCACATCGAGCACGGTGAAGCAACCGGTCTTTCCGTCGTTAGCCTTCATGCGCAGAGCGGCGCGGGCGTAAGCCACGAGAACGCTCGTCGTGAATTCCGGGTTGGAATCGAGCTTGAGGCTGTATTCGATCACGTGCGTGTGTTCCTTGTTCATGCCGGTCTTGCCGGTACGAATCACGAAACCACCGTGAGCGAGGCCGCTATGGTTCTTGTTGAATTCTTCTTCGCTGATGAAGTTGACCGTGGTGTCGTATTCATCGAAGTAGTTCGGCATCGTCTTGATGGCGTTTTCGATGTAGGCCTTGTCGGCACCTTCTTCGGCAACAACGTACACCAAGCGAGTGTGCTTCTGTCGAGTCGTGAGTTCCGGCATGGAACCGCTGCGCACGGCTTCGAGAGCCGCTTCCACCGGGCAGGTGTACTGCTTGGCATTCTTCACGCCCTTGATGCGGCGGACAGCGTCGCTGTGGCCCTGAGAAACACCCTTGCCCCAGAACGTGTAGTCCTTGCCTTCCGGGAGGATAGACTGGGCGTACACGCGGTTCAAGCTGAACATGCCCGGGTCCCAACCCACAGAAATCATCGCGATCTTGCCGGCGGCCTTGGCGGCAGCGTCAACGGCAGCGAAGTGCTGCGGAATCTTGGCGTGCGTGTCGAAGGAGTCGATCACGTTGAACATGGCGGCATACTTCGGAGTGAGCACCGGCAGGTCCGTAGCAGAGCCGCCACAAATGATGAGCAGGTCCACCTTGTCCTTCCAGGCTTCCATTTCAGAAACGTTCAAAACCGGAACGCCAGCCGTCTGGATCTTGACCGTAGACGGGTCACGACGAGTGAAAACAGCCACGAGTTCCATATCCGGAGCCTGCTTCACGGCGCATTCCACACCGCGACCGAGGTTCCCATAACCGAGAATAGCAATCTTTGCCATAACAATGTCCTTGTTTAAAATTTTTGCGAGAGAAAATATAGGAAAATCAAATTCCCGTGCTGCCAAAGCCACCTCGGTCAGTACCATCCAATACGCCCTCTTCGAATTCGAGACGCGGCTGAATTTCCATAATGCGGAACTGCGCGATGCGGCTTCCCTTCTCGATGGTCACGTCGCGGGTGGCATAAACAGGCATTTTCCACCAGTCGTTCGCGCCGCAATAGCTCGAATCCACCACGCCCACGGAATTTGCCTGTAAAATGCCAAAATTCTTGAAAGTAGAGCTGCGCGGAGCAATATGCGCCTCGTAACCTTCAGGGAGTTTCATCGCCACCCCCAGGTGAATCAGGCGGAACTCGCCCGCCTTGAGCGTCACGGTCTCTGCCGCCGCCAAATCAATCCAGTCCGACTTGCCACCCACATACGTAAGGCGCGGAATGGAATCGTCGAGATATTGAATTTTAATCATCTTCGTGGTCATAACGCAAATATAAAAAAAGGTTAATTTTCCTCAGGTTCTGTATCAACTTCAACATACAGGTCACCACATTTTTCCACGCTGTCCCGATAAGCCGCAGATATATCGGCAGGTGGCAAAAAAGCACGTGCCACTTCTTCCAGATGCTTTGCCTTTGGAAGTTCTCCATCCCAAGCATACGATGCATTGCCAATCTCAAGGGAGCGCATTACACCGCGACGGTAATTGAACAACGAGACTTCAAAAACGTAGCCATCAAAAAACATTTCCTGCAAGGTCTCTTCTTCGTAAGTTTCAATCAAAGTCTTCAAAGAATCAAGCGATACATCTTTTAAAATTTGCCATTCGCAGGAATCCAGCATTTCATCTTTAATTCCACACACAGCTTTCAACGTGCAACCGAAAAGAGAATCTCCAACCGCCCGAAGCCTTACCATGCGGGCATAATGGTACCAGGCATCCGCTTTCAAGATTCTTATTTCATAGTCAATTCCTTCAGCCGAATCAATCATGTCCTTCGGCAGAGGTTTATCCTCAATTTTCCCGAATGGGAAAGACGGGATTTCAACCGCATATTTAACAGCCCGCGCAAAATAAGCCAAAAACAAAAATACAGGAACCAACGCCCAATGCCATTTTTTTCGCACATTGAAAAAAAATCCCAGCACAAAGCTCAAAAGATAAAGCGCAAGCATAATACACAGATCTTCACGACACATTCCTAAATCAGCCCAGCGAGCAATAACCAAGAGCGGGACGACAATCGCAAGTACAAGGCATAATTTCTTTTTTGAAATAATCTTGCGCAGCACCAAAAAAGCAAAACCTATCAGACAAGGAGCCAGCAATTCAAACACTTGTTCTAGCTGGTACTTGTCGCAGAAAAATTCTGCGATATTTTTCCAAAAGAGTTCCATGCCTGCAACCGAATCCTTTCTTTTTTCAAACTAGAGGACTAACGCCGGACAAAAAAAGACCAAACGGAAATTATATGATTATAATGCAAATATATAAAAGGTTAATCTTTTATGCAACGGACAGAACCTGTCCCATTCTTTCCATTATATGTAATATTTGTAATAAAATCTAACTGTTCAACATTATAAAAAAACATTGCCATAAGCATAGCTGCCCCAGGACGATCTTCTGGATCAGCATCTTCCGAACTAGACCAAAAATAAGTTAAAGAATAGACTCCTTTAAAATATTTATAGGAGTCACCTGAACCCGCAGGCAAGGCTGCAAAGCCATAGCTATCTTTATCCCGCAATACAATTCCATAGTCCATATTATTATAATGTTCAATCCACATCGCATGACTTCTCAAAGCAGCAGAGTCTATCATCTCTCTTTTCCGAACACCGCCTGTATTTTCAAATAACTCATACAATTCTTTCACATTAGGCAAATGGAAGCCTTCAGGACAAATTCCACGTACTTTTTCATCTTTATTGCAAATAACTTTACGTCCACAACCAGCCGTAGTAGAACTATAAACACCTGCGCTATCCATAACAGCGCTCCAAATATACAAACGACCAAATTTATCACAATATTCAGACAAGTTGTTATAGCAGAAACTACTCGAATCTAATTCGGCAGTCGACTGTATATAACGCAGATTCAAGTTCTGCGCCATCCAAATCTGTTCACCAATTTTAATAGTCTTATAAACTTGACTATCACGAGTATCTAAGACCTCTCCATATTTTCCTTCTGCAAGAAAATCCTGATTCAAATAATCCGTAGCAACACAATTATAGACCGAACAATCGTATTTTTCATCAGAAAATCTAGATGTCTTTACAGAATCTGTAATTGCAGAACTGCTGGACTTATTATCACCTTTAACAGAACTAGACGACTTATCCTTTTTGACGGAACTAGACGATTCTGCAGTTTTGTCTTCTTTGCTGGAGTTACTGGATTTGTCGGTTTTCTCTTTGCTAGAAGAACTGGATTTTGCATCGGCGGAACTTATCGAGGATTCAACAGACGAAGACAATTGTTCGTCATTTACAGACGCGCTATTGTCGTCACCGCAGCCAGCAAACATCGTAGCATAGCATAGCACAGCTAGTGCAACAAGCGCACTAAAAAAATTCTTTGTTTTGCACATAAAAAACACCTATTTACTCAATGCAAATATAAAAAGTCTATATTTATAAAAGAGATGTCCGCTCAAGGCGGGCATGGCAAATTGCAAAGTTTGGCAAGACAAGGTAATGGATCCTATCGGGGCAAAGCCCCTCCAGGATGACATTTCAAATAAGGACTTTTAACATGAAAAAAGAAATCAACGTACTGGATTACGCCGACAAGATCATGAACGGGCTCAAGGGCGGGGCCCTGCTTACCGCCGCCGCAGACGGCAAGGCAAACACCATGAGCATCTCGTGGGGTTCGCTTGGCATCGAATGGAACCGCGTACTTTTTACAACATTCGTGCGCCTGAGCCGCTACACGTTTGATTTTCTTGAAAAGAATGGCGAGTTCACCATCAGCATCCCGCGCGAAGGCTCCCCCAAAAAGCTCATCGCCCAGTGCGGCTCCAACAGCGGCCGCGACATGGACAAGGCCAAAGAATTCGGCTTCAGCTACGTGGCCAGCGAAACCGTGAACGTTCCCGCCGTCAAGGAATACCCGCTCGTACTCGAATGCAAGGTTGTCTATAAACAGCTACAGGACGAAAAAGCCATCGCTCCCGATGACCTCGAAAAATTCTACCCGAAAGACGAGAGCGGCAAGCGCGACATCCACATGGCCTATACCGCGGAAATCACGAAAGCATATATCCTGGAATAATTTCGAATATAAATTAATAAAAAGAGTACTAGCGACATTTTACACAACGCAACAGCCTGTTTCTTGCATTTATACTAGGCTGTTGGTATATTTGTGTCGTAATCAAAAAGGAGTTTAAATGCAAACCAACGAAGTTCTCAAAAGCATCCGCGAAAAGTATAACCTCACTCAGGAACAATTTGCAGAACGCGTGAATGTGACCCGTCAAGCCGTAAGTCGCTGGGAAACCGGCGAAACGCAGCCGAACACAGAAATGCTCAAAGTCTTGTCGAAGGAATTCAACGTTTCCATCAACACGCTGCTCGGCGCGCCGCGTCAGCTTTTCTGCCAATGCTGTGGCATGCCGCTCGGCGACGATGCGATGATTAGTCGCGAAATCGACGGCAAATTCAACGAAGATTACTGCAAATGGTGCTACACGGACGGGAAATTTGCCTATACAAACAAAGATACACTACTCGACTTTTTGCTTTCGCACATGCCGAATCCCGAAAAAACTCCCGATGCAGAAAGACGCAAGTTCTTTGACACGCACCTTTCGCAGTTGAAACATTGGAGACAATAAACAAATTCAAAGCACCAAAGGCCATTTTTTGTATTTTTAAATAAAATTATTATTGTTCAACAAACACAAAAAGGAGCATTGATAATGAAAACACGCATTCCTGAATCAATCATTCTCGCCCTAGCCATCGTGGCATTTGGTGTTCTGGTCTATTTCGGCATCGATAAAGCAAGCGACCGCGGTCGTGTAGTCCATGTGCGTGGCCTCGCCGAAATGGAAGTTCCTGCAGACAAGGTTTTCTGGAACATCAGCTACGGGCTTCTCGGAAACGACATGAAGGAACTCTTCAAGGACATCGCCAATAACAACAATACCATCAAGCAGTTCCTCGTCGAAAACGGCATTCCTGCCGAAGATATCACCTTCAACCTGCCAAGCATTAGCGACAACGAGGCAAACGTTTATACAAAGAACAATTCCCGTTTCCGCTACTCCAGCCATTCCAATCTCACTATCGCAACGGATAAAGTCGATGCCGTTCGCAATCTCCAGCAAAAAATGGTCAACCTGATAGACAAGGGCATCGTCATCAACAACAACTACGCTTCTTACGAGTTCTCCGGGCTGAACAACATCAAGCCGCAAATGATTGAAAAAGCAACCATCAACGCCCGCGCTGTCGCTGAGAAATTCGCCAAGGATTCCCAGAGTAAATTGGGAAAAATCCGCAATGCATCTCAAGGTGTTTTTTCAATTAACGACCGCGACGAAAATACGCCTTACATAAAGAAGGTCCGCGTCGTCACCACAATCGATTTTTCTCTCGAAGACTAAAAACGACAAAAGCAACACTTTTTTATTCATTCAAGCCATCTCTTTTCGAGATGGTTTTGTTATATTAACAGCATGGAATGGACAGAACAACAGCAGCAAGCCCCCCGTTTGATTGATATCCCGATTGCCCACGACCTGCGCGGAAACCTGAGCGTTGTCGAAGGTGGCGAATTAATTCCCTTTGACATCAAACGAGTCTATTATCTGTACGACGTGCCCGGTGGAACAACACGCGGGGGCCACGCCCATCGCAAACTGCGCCAGTTGATTATCGCCGCTAGCGGCAGCTTTGACGTAATTCTAGACGATGGCAAGACACGTACGAAGTATTCCCTGAACCGTTCTTACCACGGGCTTTACATTCCGACAATGCACTGGCGCGAAATCGAGAATTTTTCATCGGGCGCAGTCTGCATGGTACTTGCTTCGGAACACTACGACGAATCCGATTACATCTACGAGTATGAGGATTTTGTGAAAGAAGTAAAATAGGGATTAGATTTTAGGACTTACTTTTCATATCTCGCGTTTAAACACGGGAGCGCACCGAAAGATTCCTTGAAACGATAGAGATTTTCATTCAAATACGCGCCGCCATCTTCAGTTGAAATTCCCCATGAGAATTTTTCGCAGCCCGCTTGGGCGGCTTCACGCATAGCATTTACAAACAGCGCTGTCGTAGCACTCGTTTCACGCTTGGAATCATCGGGTGCAAGGTACTGAAAATGGAAGGTTTTCGCTTGTTTGAAATAGAAAATCATCATGCCCGAAAGATATTCGCCATTCTGCCAAATGCCTCGGAATAATATTTCTTCCGGTAATCTCTGTTTGAGATCGCGCAATTCTGCTAAAGAATGCACAGGTTTGGTATTGTAGCGCGCCTTTGACAGTACGAGGAAATCGTAAAACTTTTCCAATTCGCCATCAGGAATTTCACCGTAAGTCAAGTTCAATTTTTCGGACTGTCTGAAATTATGGCGGCATTCACGTTTGCAATTCTCCAGCGGATCAACGCCTTTAACAAGCGGAGTCCAGCAGCTGAGTTCAGTATGGCGGCTGTAACCAGAATGTTCAAGCGCATAATCCAACAAATCCGTCGGTACTGTTGCAAAAAGCGGAGATGTCGGTTTTAACTTGACACCTTTGAAATTTTGGAAAATATAATCATCAATGGACTTGACGATTTCAAGAATCTTGTTGCCCGAATAAAAATCTTTCGAAATGATTGGGCCACCAAAAGTCGAACCTTGATGAGAAACAAACTTGCCCTCAACATTACAGCCAGGAACAACGGCAACAACAATGCCGCTTTTTTCCACAAAGAACGAAGCATCAGTGAATCTACCTTCAGGATGGTAGTTCAAAAACTTGCGCGTCTGCAAGAAAGTTCCGTTCATAGAATCTTCCATAACAAAGCGGTCCCAGCGTTGTTCCTGTTCGTGACTGTAGGGCAAGATTTCGTACATGTCCATTTTCTCCCGCGATTCGTGTTACCCAGATTTTTGAGAGGAGTCTTCAGATTTTTCAGCCGCTTCCTGAGCCGCTTTTTTCGCAGCCTTTTCAGCGGCATGTTCCAAGCGAGCGGGCTTGCCAGCCAAATTGCGCAAAAGTCCGAACAACGCCGAAAGTTCGTTACGCGTCGGATGCAAGCGCTGCAAAAGCGTATTGAGGAAGCTATCGCGCCACGCCTGATCGTGATATTGGCCCGTCAAATAACGGTCGAGGAACTTCTTGAAGCCGTCAATCTGCTGAATAGTTGCCGGCCCCGTTTCGGCAACGCCTCGCGTTGTGCGCTTCGCGCGGCCCTCGCCGTTTGCGAGTGCCCCGGAACGGCAAAGTTCGTACAAGCTAATCGAAACAGCCTGTCCCAAATTCAAACTCATGAGTCCCGGCACCGGAATTTCGCACTGGTACGTGCAAGCGTTCACTTCTTCAAGCGCAAGTCCGCAAGATTCACGACCGAACACAAGCGCAATCGTTCCATCTTCCGGGAGCATGTCAGACAAGTTCTGCACCATCGTATGCTTGATGGAACTTGCAAAAATGCGGCGGCTGTAAGCAACGGCGCAAGAGCAATCGCCAATCGCATCCTCAAACTTGTGGACGACCTTCGCGTTATCCAGAATGTCATGGCTATTCGCAGCCGTATGATAAGATTTGTCCAAGACTTTGTCGCGCTTCGGATAGACAATATAAAGTTCCGGCAATGCATAGCAGTGCATGGCACGTGCGACAAACCCCACATTGTGCGGGTGTTCCGGTTCAACTAAAACAACTCTAAATTTACGCATAATCAAAAACTCTTAAAAAATCTTCCTGGATCCTTCACTGCGCTACGCTTGTTCAGGATGACGCCTCATTGACTACCCACTTAAACCCTTTTCCGCGAATTTCATTTTCGATGGTCTCGCCGGGTTGAATTTCAGCGCCTTTATAAATCACGGAGTGCACGATTTTCACTCCGTCTGGAATTACAACACTAGGTTCCACAACAGCTTCATTCTTATCGCGGCCAAGTTCTTGCTTGCGAGCATCTACCGCAGCCATCAAACCTTCGGGCGAGCCCATATCAATCCAAGTGGCGTGCAACTGCGACATATCGACAAACGGCGCACGACCAGCCGCAATTTCCTGTTTCCAGAATTCACGGATGTCAAATTCGCCATCACGAATCCGGGCCAAAGCTTCATCGCTGTACCACGAAATTCCAGAGAACGTCGCTGCCGTTCCCGTATCGGCACCGAAACGCCCGGCAACACCAGCAAGGCAACAATCCGCACTTACGCGGAACGTGTTCACCTTCGGAAAATCAACTGCCAGGAGTGCCGCCTCACAGCGGTTCGAGCCATCCGCCTTCCCCGCCTCGTACGCAGCACGAGCATTCCGCACAAACACGCCCAAGTCAAAATTGCAGTACGCGTCGCCATTCATTATCAAAAGGCCACCGCGATACCCCGCCGCATAAATCCGGCGCAAGGGGCCTGCAGTCCCAAGGATTTCAGGCGTTTCAACCCAGACTTTTTCAAAGCCAAGGCGTTCGCCCTCGCATACAATCTGATCCGCCAAGTAATGTGCATTCGCGTGCAAGCGGACATCGCCAAGCGACTTCGCCCGCTCCATCTGGATTTCGAGAATGCTCTTGTCATAAACGCGAACCAACGGCTTCGGGATTTCCGACGTCAAAGGCCTTAGCCTTGTGCCAAGCCCCGCCGCCAAAATCAACACGTTCAATTTATCGTCAGTTCGCGTCATAACACAGCCTTAATTAGACCATTGCAGCACTGAAGGAGGCGTTGCAGATAAGCGTTTCGCCCTGCCAGATTTCGCCCGTATATTTGTAGATGCCATGGCGAGCCATCACGAGCGTAGCCTTGAGCGTCAAGTCCTGCGGCGGAATCACCGGAGCGCGGAAGCGGCAGCTTTCGACACCCATGAATGCCGGGCGCTTGCCTTCAACATCAGCCTTCTTGGCAATCATTGTCAAAAGCGTTGCAGCCTGAGCCATGGATTCAATCTGAATCACGCCCGGGAGCACCGGATTGTTCGGGAAATGTCCGTCAAAGAACTTTTCCTTGCCCGTCACGTGCCAAACAGCAACGATAGACGGCTGGTCACCTTCGGTGATTTCCTGAATTTCATCCACGAAAGCAAACGGAGCCTTCTGAGGGAGGAGGGCATGTACTTGTTCTTCATTGTAAAGCATAGGGCAATACCTTTTCTAAGATTGTTCTGTGACTCAAATGGCCACCGTTAATGATTTCCAGACGAACTTTCGGGAGTGCAGGTTTTGCAAAGCAAAGGTCTCCCAACAAGTCGAGGATTTTATGACGAGCGGGTTCATCAGCGACTCTAAACACGGGAGCAGAAGCCTCCGGAGAATCGTCGAGCAAGAGCCCACAGGATTCATCCACCCCGCCAAGCAATCCAGCCTTGCGGGCTTCGTCAAATTCGTTTTTCAAAATGAAAGTTCTCGCCGCAAAGACATTATACAAGTCTTCTGCCGAGTAAATGGAAACATTCGCCGCCGACTTAAAGACGCGACCGCCTTCGTTTCGTTCCAAGATATATTCCACTTCAAACGCTTCGCTAGGCGTAATTTTTACCGAACCGTAAGGTTTTTGGGCCTGAGCATCATCAACGACATCCGTGCGGAACAAGTCCCACGCAGCATGTACGGGAGCATCATAAAACGCAAGTTCTTCAGGCACGCCCACATTTCTGCGAAGCGTATTAAAGAACGGGAGCGCACTCCCATCCATCAGCGGAACTTCTGCGACTTTTCCTTCGCCATTTTCTTCATTGCTGGCGACATCGACCACAAAACGGCGAGTCGGCCACATCAAAAAAACAGGCGCAAGGTGTTCCGGCGAAGCAAGCTTTAACGCATGAGCACCTTCAACAGATTCATAAATTGCCGTACGGGCCACGCTAAATTTCAAATCCGTGAAGCACTTTATGCAATCGGTACTGTAAAAAGAACGACCGCCCACGCGCCATTCGACGCGAGGTTCCAGTTGCGGATTATACTCCTGGACTTCAATTTTTACGTTCGCCTTGCCGTATGACAAAGACGCAGAACAAAATTCCCACTCACGCGGGCTTTTACGAGAATCTTTCTTCATTTAGATAACGGGAATTTATAAAATTATTTCTTGCCCATCATCCGGAGTTTCACGACGGAGCGGCGCCAGACGTCGATTTCTTCTGCCGGATAGCCAGCGTAAACCTTTCCCGCCTTGAGGCTCTTCGTCACGCCCGCCTTTGCAGCGACTTTCACGCCCTTGCCAATCGTCAAATGCCCCGCAGACTGCACGCCGCCAGCAAATTCAACATTGTCTTCCATCACGACGGAACCCGCCACGCCAGACTGCGACGCCATCATGATGTTGTTTCCAAGCACGCAGTTATGAGCAATTTGCACAAACGTATCGAAATGGCAATCATCGCCAATCACCGTCGGAGAGACAAAGCCCGCCGCGACCACATCGTTGGCGCTAAAGCTACAGCGGTTCCCGATGCGGACGCCCGCCAAATGCGGCACCATCCGACGTTTGCCTTCGTACTCGTAAAATCCGAAGCCGCGCGGGCCAATCACCGCCCCCGCCTGGAACACGCAATCTTCGCCAATCGTCACACGCGGATAGACAGTCACATTCGCTTCAAGCACCGTGCCTGCGCCAATCGTAGCGCCTTTCATCACCACGCAATTCGGGCCAATGAACGCATTCTCGCCCACCACCCCCTCGACAACCGCCGACGCATGAACTTGTGCAGAAGCAGCAATTTTCGTTTCTTCAAAAACTTCATGGCGTTCCACAAACTCTTTCATGAACGTCACCATCGCATGGTACGGGTTCTCGACAGGACACACAAAATGCACATTCGGCAAAAATTCCGAACGCCCGTCCACGCAATACTTTTCGTACAAACTCGGCACAAAGAGGAGCCCCGCCGTAACGCCCGCAAAAGCGCTAGCGCTTATACCACCAGCATTCCCTGCAAGGCCCGTTTCCGTCTTGGCATCACCCGTCCAAAACGAGACATCGTGATTTCCAGCCTTATCAAGCGATGAAAATCCAGTCAATTCAAAATTCAAAACGCCCTCGTCCGAAGGCATTTTCAAGTTCATTTGTCTTAAAACTTCCGATAACGAAACCGAAAGCATCATTCCTCCAACGAGAGCATACGCACTTGGCATGCAAACTGGATTGTAACGCGATTGCCCAATTTTCCGCTCAAATCTTCTCCATCCAATTGGATAAATTCATCATCCGCTAGATCGAGCGTTAACGACCGAACCTTCCGAGACTTGAGCAAATATTTTTTGAGGAAGAAGCCCACAACAGGAATGTTCCCCACCGCAATCGCAAGCAAGAAATTCAACATATTCGGCACACAGACAACTTCCAAATAGCCATCTGCCATATCCGACTTGAAAAATGGATTTGCACCACTGGCAAAACTCGGGATATTGCCGACAATGACAGTCGTATGTCCCGTCAAGTCAATATTTTCCTTAACCTTCGGCGTATTTTCAACCATCGAAAGCCAACCGCTTTTCAAATGGTATGCCCTGTCGGCAAAAAAACGTTTCACATAATGGAGTTTATTCGCAATTACAGAATTAGACGAAATAACACCAGATGCGCGATCCTGATTAAAATCATGCGCAATACGAGCGTCAATGCCTGCCGAAAAATAGTTCGCAAGAGCGTACTTGCCATTAACCGTCCAAATATCAAACGGTCTTGACTTTGCCATCAAAAGCCTACGCACTAGATAGAGCAAGCCCTTATCGACAAACGGCTTATACAAGCCAAGCACGCGAGCCAGATCGTTCCCCGTTCCCAAAGGGATGAGACCAATTTGAACTTTATCCGCAAATTCCGATGTCAGCATAATGGAAAGAACAGACGAGACCGTCCCATCGCCACCGACCGCCACAAGCGTTTCAGTCGATGCAATGGCATCCCTAATTTGTTCCTCCATTCCCTCTTTCCGCGTAAATTCAGATTTCCATTCATCAGACTTGAAATTCATGGAATCCATAATTTCGGGCAGGAACTTATGAATAACCTTACCTTGACCACCACCACTCACCGGATTTATGAGGAAAAAGAACTTATACATTTTTTAACAGTTCGTCCTTTGCGTCCAAGTAGTGTTCAACGCCAGTCTTTACATTCTTGATCTCGTCTGCAGTCAAGGTTCTAATGATTTGAGCAGGAGCCCCCATCACAAGGGAGCCTTCCGGAAAATTCTTCCCAGCAGTTACAAGCGCTCCCGCACCGATAATGCAATTTTTCATGACTAGGGCACCATCCATTATAATCGCCCCCATGCCAACAAGGACATTGTCCTCAATCGTGCAACCGTGCAGCACCGCACCATGACCAATAGTCACCTCGTCGCCAATGCTCACTCCGACACCCGTTGAAACATGGATGCAAACATTATCTTGGATATTTGTACGTTTGCCGATTTTAATTTCAGCCAAATCTCCACGCAAGACAGCATTGTAAAACACCGATGAATCATCACCGATGCTCACATCGCCCACCAGACAAGCGCCTTCAGCCAAAAAGACTCTTTCGCCAACCTGGGGCTGCTTACCTTTATAACGAATCAAGGAACCCATATTTTTAATTTATAAATTAAATAGATTCACGAAAAACAACATTGAATAAAAAGCGTTGTTTTAACGATAGAATCTCTACTTTTCAAAGGATAAGTTCTATCTTACATCATATGAGTGATACAGAATCTGTAAAAATCCAGAATATTTTCGAAAAACAAGGGCAGAACCGTTGGAGAATCGCCCAAACTAACGCCAAAGAGCGCGTGCAAAAGTTGAAAAAACTCCGCAACGCCATTATTCAAAAGCAACATGAATTCTACGAAGCCGTATGGCAGGATTTTCACAAATCAAAATTCGAAGCATGGCTTACCGAAATATTCCCTGCAATCGAAGAAATCGACTACACCATAAACCATCTGAAAAAATGGACAAAGGACAAAGCTGCGAGCAAAGTATTTTTCTTGCCCACGACCAAAAGCAGACTCCACTACGAACCCAAGGGTCGAGTGCTCATCTTTTCGCCATGGAACTACCCATTTCTTTTGTTAGTAAACCCAATCATCTCGGCCATAGCGGCTGGGAACGTCATTATCGCAAAGCCCTCGCACAAGACTCCACACGTAAGCGCCGTTCTAGCAAAACTGTTCAGAGAATTTTTTTCTGAAGACGAAATTGCAATTATCGAAGGAGACGGATCTGAAATTGGGGATAAACTCTTAGCTCTTCCGTTCGACCACATCTTCTTTACAGGGAGTCCCAAAGTCGGTGCGCACATCGCAGAAATGGCAGCCAAGCAGCACGCCAGCATCACGCTCGAACTCGGTGGCAAATCTCCTGCAATTCTACTCCCTGATGTAAACATCAAAAAAATCATCAAGCAAATCGCATGGGGCAAGACACTCAATGCAGGCCAAACATGTATCGCTCCCGATTACGCACTTTGTCCGCAAGACAAAGTCCAAGAATTTGCAGAAGCATTCGCAAACGAAATCAAACAAATGTACGGCGATACCGAAGCAAAGCGATACGAGAGCAAAGACTTTGTCCACATTGTCGATAAACATGCCACAGAACGCCACGCCGCACTCATCAAAGACGCGATAGCAAAAGGGGCTACGCAAATCATCGGAGGCGTAAGCGATATCGAAAACTGCTACACACCCATCACAGTACTCACAAACGTCACGCCCGATATGGACATCATGAAAAGCGAAATCTTCGGTCCGATACTTCCCATTGTCGCTTACAAGACTCTCGATGAAGCCATCCAGTTTGTCCAAAACCATCCGAAGCCACTTGCGCTATACATTTTCGGGAAGTCAAAAAGCAACATCGACCGTGTACTGCGCGAAACCACCTCGGGTTCCACCTGCGTGAACAACACCATCATCCAGATTGAAAACTTAGACGTACCATTTGGCGGCGTCGGAATGAGCGGTACAGGCAATTACCACGGTTTTTACGGATTCAAAGCGTTCAGCCACGAACGGAACATCATGGCGCAAAAAGGATTTGACGTCGTGACATTTTTCCATCCACCTTACGGAATAATTCCCGGCAGCATGCGCTCCAAAATGCAAAACATCGCAGAAAAAATTCTGCGATGGATGAAGTCAATTTAAATTACTTTACTTGGAATCTATCCTTAATTTCTTGCGGAATGGGGAACGGACGGCCCCGTTTCATGTCCATCAGCACCCACTGAGTCTCTGATTCAAAAACAACCTTGCCGTCAGAAACACGTTCAAAGCGGCACTTACGCACGCTCATCACCTTGCTGTAACTTGCCACCCACGTCGTTCCGCGGATTTCATCGTCCAAAAAAGCCTGATTTTTGTATTCCACAAACTGCGTATGAATCATCCAACCGCACCCAAGCTGGTACATGACATCCGTCGCACCAACAGAGTCGGAATGAGCAATCGAAATATCCTGAACCCACTGCACCGCCCACACATTATTCATGTGGCGGTTATCATCTATCATCTCCGGCGTCACTTTGAAAATCTTTTCAAACTTCATCGGATTTGCATTTTCTTCCATCACTACAGCCATTGCAAGCCTCCGTTTGTTATAAATGTAACAAAAAAACCTTCTAAGTTCTAAATATCCCAAATATTACAGTTTTTATTGCAATTATTCGCATAATATTCTCATTTTATTTTATTTTTCTTTGCGTTAAAAACATAAGTGAGAATAAACATGGAATGGAATGATTTCACAAGCCTGACCGCAGAAAACATGCAAGCCATTTGGGACTTTAAAACGAAGGACCCCTTTTCCATCTTGGGCATTCACCCGCTCGAAACTGACCGTGGAATAAAGACAGTCATCCGCACCTACCAGCCGCAAGCCAGCTTTGTCCGAGGCGAATCATGTGACGGTACTGAAGAATTTGACTTTGTAAAAATCGGTAACACGGGATTTTTCGAAGCCATCCTCGACTTGGAATACAAACCATTCTTTTATAAGTTGATTATCCGCCAAGACGACGGAAACGAATACACGCTCGTCGATCCGTACGCCTTCATGCCCGTGTTGAGCGAATTCGACAGGCACCTCATTGCCACCGGCACGCACTACGAACTCTATCGCAAGCTCGGCGCGAACCTCGTCGAACATCAGGGATTCAAGGGCGTCCACTTTGCCGTATGGGCACCGAACGCCCACGCGGTATCTGTCGTCGGGAACTTCAACAGCTGGGATGGACGCCGCCACCAAATGCGCATGCTCGGCGCAAGCGGCATCTGGGAAATTTTCATTCCGAATCTCGGCGAAGGCGAACTCTATCGTTTTGAAATCCATGGCGCAGACGGTCAGCTGCACGTAAAAGTGGACCCGCTCGCAAAGCTCGCCGAAGTCCGCCCTGCAACAGCCTCCATCACGACGCACCTCGACGGCTACGAATGGGGCGACGAACTCTACATGCAAACGCACTGGGCAACCAAAGTCTTCGGAAGCCCAATGAACATTTACGAAGTCCACGCCGGTTCCTGGCGCCGCGACCCGGCAGACCCCGACCGGTTCCTCAACTGGGACGAACTTTCCGAACGCCTCATTCCCTACCTCAAGGAAATGGGCTACACGCACGTAGAATTTTTGCCCATTGCCGAGCACCCGCTCGACGAATCCTGGGGCTACCAGGTGACAGGTTACTACTCCCCCACGAGCCGCTATGGCACGCCCGACCAGTTCCGTCACTTTGTCGATCTCTGCCACCAGAACGAAATCGGCGTCATCTTGGACTGGGTTCCAGCCCACTTCCCGAAAGACGCGCACGCCCTCGGCCGCTTTGACGGCACCGCCTGCTACGAGCATGCCGACCCGCGACAGGGCGAACACCCGCACTGGGGCACCTACATTTTCAACTTGGGCCGTAACGAAGTCAAGAACTTCCTCATTGCAAACGCCATGTACTGGCTCAAGGAATTCCACTGCGACGGCCTCCGCGTCGATGCGGTGGCATCCATGCTCTATCTCGACTACGGTAAGGGCCCCGGCCAGTGGGTTCCGAACAAAGACGGTGGCAACATCAATTACGACACCATCGAATTTCTGAAGCACCTGAACAGCATCATGGGTCGCCTCACGCCGCACGCAATCCTCATTGCCGAAGAATCCACGAGCTTCCCGAGCATCACGCGTCCGCCAGAGCAAGGCGGTCTCGGCTTCCACTACAAGTGGAACATGGGCTGGATGAATGACTTCCTCAGCTACATCCAACACGAGCCCATCCACCGCAAGTACCACCACAACCAGCTCACCTTCAGCATGGTCTATGCTTATTCTGAAAATTTCATACAAGTTTTCAGCCATGACGAAGTGGTACACGGCAAAGGTTCCATGCTCGGCAAGATGCCTGGTGACAACTGGCAGAAATTTGCAAACCTCCGCCTCACCTATGCATTCCAGTACGCGCACCCCGGCAAAAAGCTCAACTTCATGGGCAACGAATTCGGCCAATTCCGCGAATGGAACGAAAAGCAGTCACTCGACTGGCACCTCGTCAGCTGGGATAGCCACGGGAAAATGTTGCAAATGATGAAGGTTCTGAACCACATCTACAAGGAAAACGCCCCGCTTTGGGAAATCGACCACTACTACACCGGTTTTGAATGGATTTGGTGCGACGATGCAGACAATTCCATTGTAAGCTTTGTACGCAAAGACGACCACGGCAACATGATCCTTTGCGTATTCAACTTCACACCAGTCGTTCGCGATAATTACCGCTTGGGAGCCCCCGCACGCGGAGCCTGGAAAGAAATTTTCAACTCCGACTCCAGCATGTTCGGTGGCAGTAACGTCGGCAACTTTGGAGAAGTCTGGACCGAAGACATTCCGTGGCAGAACAGGCAATGCAGCCTCAACATCAAGCTTCCGCCTCTTGCCGGCATTTATTTCCAACTCGAACGATAACGCTAAATTCAAAAATACAAGAAACTTTTTATGGAAAACAAAGTCAGTATACTGGTTCCAGTATATAATGTAGGATTGTCTTTGGATAAATGCATTCAATCCATTCTTAAGCAGACTTACAAAAACTTTGAATTGGTTATAGTAGATGACGGTTCTACCGATAATTCTTTATCAATGTGCTATGAATACGCCAAAAAAGATAAAAGAATTAAAATCATCAAAAAAGAATCACACACATGCCTTTCTGATGTTCGAAATATAGGCATAGAAAACGCCACCGGCGAATACATTATGTTTGTCGATAGTGACGACTATGTTTGCGAGACTTTTGTAAAGGATATGGTCGAGGCTATTGAAAATAAAAATGTAGATGTTGTTAGATGCAAAGCATGGGAACATAAAAGAAATGGCTCAACAGGTATCGAAAATCATAGAGGTTATGAAAATAAGATTCTTAGAAATAACGAAATCAGGGAATTGATACCTCATTTAGTTACCCTCGATGACAACATCGCCTGCTATTCTTGGGCGCTGATAATAAAGAAGGACGTATTAAATATAAGGTTTAACCCATCATCTTATTGTCTGCAAGATACAATATTTTTTGTCGAGCTGTTACTAAAATCCGTTTCCTCAATTTATTTTCTGGACAAGCCCCTATATGAATATTGCTTTAATAAAAACGGCACTAGCAACAATGGGAAAATCTATTTCAAGTACATTGACGGATTAGTAAATGTCGAGAAAAGAATTAAAACGCTTTTAAAAGAGCATAATCTTTTAAGCAAAGCACTTGAACAAAAAATAAATAATTATATAATTGAAATATGTTTCAGCAAAACACAATCCATATTAGACACTTCAGTTTTTAACATTGCGAAATCCTTAAAGCGAATTTTTAATATGAAAGAACTCCAAGCGATTTCAAAAAATATGGATAAATCTTGTTTAATCACAAGGAAACTGATAAGGTATTATTTAATTAAAATGCGTTTATACTTTTTAACAGCCTTGTTTATAAAAATGAAAGGAAAAATGAGGCCGTCTTTTAGCTGAACGAAACAAGCAAACAACCTAAAAAAGTTTATTACAAAAGCACCCTGTCACTGACAGGGTGCTTTCACAATTGTTCTGTGAGAATGCTACGACACGAGCATCATGGAGAACACCATGACGAACAGCGCGACCGTTTCGCCCACACCGAGCACCATGAGGTAGTTCACGAGGCCCTTGCCCGTTTCGCCAAGAGCGTTGCAAGCGTCAGCAGCGGACTTGCCCACATACCAAGCGCTAGCCATCATGCCGATGCCACCAAAGATGCCCACACCGAGGTAAGCAGCCCAGTTGCCCGGATTTGCCTGCGACTTGTTCAAGATGTACATCATCAAGAGCATGCCGTAAATCGTCTGCGCAATCGGCGCGCCCACAAAAATGAGCAGCGTAAAAAGCGCGTTCTTTCCTTTGAGATACGCCTTTTTCCAGGCGCCGATGGCCGCCATGCCGGCAGTCCCGCAGCCCAGCGCAGAGCCCACCGCGGCAAGGCCCAAGGCCGCCACCGCACCAAGCTTCGCGAGCGTTAAAAGTTGTGCGTTATCCATAAGTGCAACCTCTTTCGATTAAAGCACCATCATGGAGAACACGAGCACGAACAAAGCGACGGTTTCGACGATACCGAGCACCATGAGGTAGTTCACCATACCCTTGCCGGTTTCACCGAGAGCATCGCAAGCCACAGCGGCAGACTTGCCCTGGTACCATGCAGAAGCCATCATGCCGAGGCCACCGAAGATACCGGCGCCGAGGCAGCCGCCCCAGTTCGTAAATCCATTTTCAGCAGCCTTGCTCAAGATGAAGTTCATGAGCAACATGCCGTAAATCGTCTGGGAAATCGGAGCACCGACGAACACCAAAAGCGTGAAGAGAGCGGACTTACCCTGAGCGTAAGCCTTCTTCCACATCGTGATGGCGGACATGCCGGCCGTTCCGCAACCAAGGGCAGAGCCCATAGCCGCAATGCCAAGCGCAGCTGCAGCACCCATTTTAGCGAGAGTCACCATTGTATTCGGTTCCATTATATTATCCTCATTAAGTAGCGGGATTTAACCCTTGGTTTAATTTTTTTGCTTGGCGAAGGGGCTGAACGCGAATCCGCTCCATTCAAGGCCAAGTCCATTTGAAAATTCGAGTGTATTAAGACGTACGGCATGCACGGCAACGCCCATCACGGCAAGTGCTATGTTCAGGCCATGTACGAAAAGCAATATGAAGGCAGCTCCTGCAACACCCACGGCAGAGCCGAAAAGCGGAGAAAGCATACCATTGAACGCTTCAGCGATAGCGGCACCGGACATACCCACCGCAAAGAGACGGATATAGCTGATGACATCGGTGAAGCTGTTCACAATATCGAGTACAAGCATCGGGATGCTGATGAAATCCTGTTTGAGGCGGCTAGGCGGCACCGTAAAGAGCACGAGCAGCACGACTTCCGCGATGAACATCGGGATGACGAACTTCGGCATGTCGATTCCAAGCACCATGTTGCATGCGAGGAAGAACATGACCCAAGCGCCCATGAGCCAACCCACCTGCGCCATGAACGTCGAAGACTTGCGCTTGATACGCACGACGACGTTCCACGCATGAGCGATGCTCAAGTGCACAACGGCAATGCAGAAGCAGAACAGCTGGATATGCTGCATCTGAGAAGCTCCCACGCTCTTTGGCACGAAGTTCGCCGGCAAGATCGTAATGCTTTCGCAGAACTGTCTGTAGGCTTCAAAGCGAGCCGGATCCATCGGAGCAGATGTACGAATCCAGTAGAGTACGTTACGCACGCCTTCCGGAATAAAGTTGTAGTTCGCGATATCGAGGTAGTAGCTCCATCCTGCAAGTTCCGGCGTAAGCCCGAGGAAGTTTGCATTGATGGCGCCCCAGATAATCGTCGCCCAGCTCATCAAATAGATGAAGTGGAACCCGGCACTGCTCGCCTTCGGCATTTTCGCTCTCGCATAGAGGGCAATGCCAAGGAACAACAGACCGTAAGCCATATCGCCCACGATCATCGCAAAGAATATGCTGAAGAAGCAGAGGAACACGGAGCTCACATCGACTTCGTTGTAACCCGGCGAAATGCCAATGATATCATAGAGGCACTGCATCGGGCGCGAAAGCTTGTTGTAGCCGAGGAGCGTCGGGATGTTGTCTTCATCCGTCGGGTCTTCAACGCGGATACCCCAGCCGTTCGCCTTCGCAGCTGCCTTGATTTCGGCAACACGCGGTTCCGGGCAGAATCCTTGAAGGGCCGCGATTTCCTTATTCTGGAGCATGCTCGCAGACGCTTCAACGAGATTGTAACGGTCGGTCACTTCGTTAAGACGCGTTTCGATGTCGTCCTTCACGGAGGCAAGCTGCGCAAAACGTTCGTCAACGGCAGAAATCGTCGTCTTCGATTCCTCTTCGATCATTCGATATTCTTCGAGCGACTTGAGAGGCATGGCAAGTTCGGTAAACGCACCGCTCACCTTTGCAGGAGATTCGCCCTTGTTGAATACGGCAATGTAAGTCCCGTTTTCGTTCTTGCAGAAAACATGCTTGCAAGCGTTCTTGTCTTCGACTTCAAAAGGAACTTTCGAAGTATCGGCAAGATAGAGACGCACAAAAACGCCCTTCGCAGCAAGTTCCTTGACCGTACGCGGATCGAGATTTCCAAAAGAGCCCAGCTTTTCAAGTTCTTCCTTGGCTTGTTCCAGCTGGATTTCGGCATTTTTCTTGTCCGTAATAAGCGTCTGGATTTCTTCGACAAGCGTTACACCGCTAGCGCCTTTCGTCGCAGGAGTCACGCCCTTGCGGAGTTTATCCGGAACGACTTCCAAGGCCTTCTGCACGCGGGCAACGGCACCCTTTGCACCATTCACAGCGACACCCGCAGCCGTCTGGAGCGGAGTCAGATGGATAATTTCCATCTCGCGCAGGGATTTCAAAGTTTCTTCCTTGCGGCTCGTAAGCGTAAGGACAGTCACCTTCTTCATAGGAGTAATCATGCGGCAACCTCCTTACTCTGGGCATCAAGCGCAAGCGCCTTCGCCGTAGCCTTGCCCTTCGCAAGTTTACTACGAGCCACGCCGCTTGTCTGCTGGTCGCCCAAGAAGATATTGATTTTGCGGATGTTATCCTTGGATTCGGGAATTTTGACTTTTTCAAACAGATTCACGCGCTGGCTCGTGGTACGCAATTCTTTAGACAAAAGTTCGTACTGTTTTTCGAGCACGCGGCGTTCGAGGCGAAGAGAAATCAAGCCTTGCAAGCTACGGATACCATCGTCGAGCCACACCGGAGTCGTAAAGAAGTCCGGAATAGTCACGTTGAATTCCACGCCGCTAAACGTCGGAATCTTCACGCCGGCAATGTTACCTTCGCCTTGTTCGACACTCTTCACCGAGAGATACTTGTTCCACTCAATAGGTTCGGCAAACAGCGAAATCCACGAAGCCATTCCCTTGCGGAGCGTATCCTCCTCTTCGCGTTTCGCCATCACCTTCTCCTGGAGCGTGCGCATTTCCATTTGCAGCTGCTGCTTTTTCAAAAGCAACGTCGGCAAATAACGCTGGAAGCGTTTGAGCGCGTCACGTTCCGCCTTGAGGGCGTTTTTAGTTAACTTGACCTTAGCCATATTACCACTTCTTCGGCCAATATTCGTTGATCATCTTGGTGGGGATACCGGTTTCTTCAGGAGTGAAGCAGTCGGCGAGAATTTCCCAGCCAAGGTCCAAAGCCTTTTCAAGCGGAATGTTCACGGAAAGGTCCATCATTTCCTTTTCAAAGCGCACACCGTACTTCAACAGCTTCTGGTCCCAGTTGCTCA
>JAEEGJ010010627.1_pt1 | contig 23862 bp, 36 predicted proteins | sample 8958761 | NCBI WGS metagenome assembly JAEEGJ01 (sample SAMN16246546, study PRJNA631951) | gut metagenome | biome: gut microbiome; feature: rumen; material: RS-attached | host: Bos | place: Iran: Karaj | collected 2018-10 | reverse complement strand
CTCGATCTTCTGGCGTCCGTTCTCCTCCCTCGAAATGCGTTCCAACGCCGGTATGGCAATGGAAAGCAGCTGCATGATGATCGAGGCGGTGATATAGGGCGAGATACCCATGGCGAATATGGTATACTGGCTGAACGAACCGCCCGAGAGCAGGTTCAGGAACCCGAGTATATCATACTGACCGACCGCTTCTCTGATCGCCATTACGTTGACGCCGGGAATGGGGATCGCGGCGCCAAGCCTATAGATCAAAACCAGCAGCAGAGTGTAGAATATCTTTTTACGGATATCCGGAACTCTGAATGCGTTGGCCAGAGTCTTAAACATCGTCAGATCACCTCAACAGTTCCGCCTGCCGCTTCAATGGCTTGCTTCGCGGTTTCCGAGAACTTTGCCGCTTTTACGTCCAGTTTCTTGGTCAGATCTCCGCGGCCCAATACCTTCAGACCGTCCTTTTCGATCTTGCTGATGATGCGCATATCCTTGAGCAGCTCAGCCGTAACCACAGTGTTGTTCTCCAGCCTCTCCAAGTCGGAAATGTTGATGATCGTATATTCTTTTGCAAAAATGTTCGTAAATCCACGTTTGGGCAAACGGCGTGCCAAAGGCATCTGACCGCCTTCAAAGCCGTTCTTCTTGCTGCCGCTGCGAGCCTTCTGACCCTTGTGACCCATTGTGGAGGTTTTGCCCATGCCGGAACCGGCACCGCGGCCTACGCGCTTTCTTGCAGTTGTTGATCCCGGTGCGGGCTGTAACTCATGTAATTTCATGGAAATTCCACCTCCTAAGGTTAAACTTCTTCGACCTTGACCAGGTGCTTGACCTTGAAGATCTTGCCGCGCGTGCAGGGGTTATCCGGCTGCAGCGTAGTGCTGTTGATCTTGTGCAGTCCCAGAGATTCAACCGTAGCCTGCTGATCCTTCAAAGCACCGTTCGTACTCTTTACGAGCGTTATCTTGAGTGTTGCCATCGTATCCGCTCTCCTTCCTGTCAGTCGAGTATCTCAGCCACGGTCTTACCCCTCAGTTTCGCGACTTCCTCAGCGGTACGCAGCTGCTTGAGGCCGTTGATCGTAGCCTTTACGCAGTTGGCGGGATTGTTGGAGCCATAGCTCTTGGTGCGGATGTCCTTGATGCCGGCCATCTCGAGGACGGCGCGTACGGGACCGCCCGCGATAACGCCGGTACCTTCCTCAGCGGGGAGCATGCGGACATGACCCTTGGAGAACTTACCCTCAACGGCGTGAGGAATGGTGGTGCCGACAATGGGAACGGTGACGAGGTGACGTTTCGCATTCTCAACGCCCTTGCGAACGGCTTCGGGGATCTCGGCGGCCTTACCGGTGCCGACGCCTACCCTGCCCTTCTCATCGCCGATGACGATGAGCGCGGAGAAACGGAAGTTTTTACCGCCCTTAACAACCTTGGCAACACGGTTGACGGCGACAAGGCGCTCCTGGAATTCGGGGACTTCCTGAGTGAAATTACGCTTCTGCTGCATGTGAATACCTCCTTAGAAATCCAGACCACCCTTGCGGGCGCCGTCTGCCAGGGCCTGAACACGACCGGTGTAGAGATAACCGCCGCGGTCGAAAACGACCTTCTCAACGCCCTTATCCTTGGCGCGCTTTGCAACGGTCTCACCGACGAGCTCGGCAGCCTGCTTCTTGTCCTTGCCTTCAAGCTGACCCCTTACCTCAGGATCCAGAGTGGAAGCGGAGGCGAGAGTTACGCCCTGAACGTCATCGATGACCTGAGCGTAGATGTGCTTTAAGCTGCGGTATACGTTGAGACGGGGGCGCTCGGTGGTACCGCTGAAATAGTGGCGGAGACGCGCATGGCGTGCTACCCTGATCGCATTTTTATCAATCTTGCTAATCATAGTTTACCTCCAATTACTTACCCGTCTTGCCGACCTTACGACGTACGAACTCACCGGCATAGCGGATGCCCTTGCCCTTATAGGGCTCGGGAGGACGAACCTCACGGATGTTCGCAGCGATCTGGCCGACCTTCTGCTTGCTGATGCCCTTAACGGTGATCTTGTTGGGAGCGGGAACGTCAAAGGTGATGCCGTCCTTCTCTTCAAACTCAACGTTATGGGAATAACCGACTGTAAGAACGAGCTTGTTGCCGCTCTTGGCAGCCTTGTAACCGGTACCCTCAATCTCGAGCTTCTTCTCGAAGCCGCTGGTCACGCCAATGACCATATTATTGATAAGTGTACGGGTGAGTCCGTGCAGGGCACGATCCTCTTTCTCATCGGTAGGACGAGCTACCTTGAGAGAACCATCCTCCTCGGTGATGTTCATGCGAGGGGAGACCTTCTCCGAAAGCTGACCCTTGGGGCCCTTGACGGTCACGACGTTGTTCTCGACCGTGATTGTCACTCCGCTGGGTACGGTTATCGGATGTTTTCCGATTCGAGACATTGTTTCCTCCTAATATAATATGGATTATTTCAGTTGCCCGCAGAGAGAGGACGCCGCGCTGCGCGCCGCACGTTCTCTTCCCTGCCTGGCTGACTTACCAGATGTAAGCGAGCACTTCGCCGCCTACGCCGAGCTTCCTGGCTTCACGATCGGTCATGATGCCGCGGGAAGTGGAAATGATGGCGATGCCGAGACCGTTGAGGACCCTGGGGAGCTTATCCTTGCGGGCATAAACACGGAGACCGGGCTTGGAGACGCGCTTTAAGCCGGTGATGACGCGCTGCTTGTTGGGACCGTACTTGAGTACGATGGTCATCATCTTCTCAACGCCTTCCTCGTTAACGGTGTAGGACTTGATGTAACCTTCGTTCTGGAGGATCTCCGCGATGGCGAGCTTCATGTTGGAAGCGGGCACGTCGACGGTCTCGTGCTTTGCGACCAGCGCATTACGGATGCGGGTGAGCATATCAGCAATAGGATCTGTAATAAGCATAATTTTCCTCCTTAAAGATTACCAGCTTGCCTTACGGACGCCGGGGATCTCGCCCTTATACGCGAGCTCACGGAAGCATACACGGCAGAGGCCGTACTTCCTGAGAACGGAATGGGGGCGGCCGCAGATGCGGCAACGGGTGTACGCCCTGGTGGAATACTTGGGTTCACGCTGCTGCTTGAGCTTCATTGATGTCTTAGCCATTTAAGTTTTCCTCCTGTCAGGCGTTGATGTTACCAAAGGGCATACCGAAGAGCTTAAGGAGTTCCTTGGCTTCTTCGTCGGTCTTGGCGCTCGTTACGAAAACGATATCCATACCGCGTACCTTATCTACATCGTCATAATTGATCTCGGGGAAGATCAGCTGCTCTTTGACGCCCATGGCATAGTTGCCGCGGCCGTCAAAGCTGGTGTCGGAAACGCCGCGGAAGTCGCGGACGCGGGGCAGAACGATGTTCATGAGCTTATCCATGAAGTAGTACATGCGATCGCCGCGGAGGGTGACCTTGGCGCCGATGTTCATGCCCTGACGTACCTTGAAGTTCGCAACGGACTTCTTCGCCTTGGTGATGATGGGCTTCTGGCCGGCGATCTGAGCGAGCTGCTCGAGAGCGGCGTCGATAGCCTTGGGGTTATCCTTATCGGAACCCAGACCCATGTTGAGAACGATTTTCTCTAAGCGGGGGATCATCATGGGGTTATCGTAGTTGAACTTCTCATGCATCGCGGGAGCGACTTCTTCCTTATACTTGACCCTGAGGCGGGCGGGTTCGGTGAAAGCGGCAGCTTCCTGCTGGCCCTTCTTCTTCTTGGCGGGGGCCTGAGCCTGTTCCTTCTTAGCCATTTAGCCTATCCTCCATCAGTCAATGTTCTTGCCGCAGTTCTTGCAAACGCGGACCTTCTTCTGCTCGCCGTCCTTACCTTCGACGAAGGTGTGACCGACGCGTGTGGGCTTTTTGCAGGAGGGGCAGACCAGCATAACGTTACTTACATGGATGGTGCCTTCCTTTTCGATCCTGCCGCCCTCCTGACCCTGCTGACGGGGCTTAGTATGGCGGATGACCATTGCACGACCCTGAACGACAACGCGCTCCTTGACGGGATCGACGCTTAAGACCTTACCGGTCTTGCCGACGTCCTTGAGGTTGTTGCCGGCTATAACCATAACGGTGTCGCCTTTCTTAATGTTCATAGTTAATCCTCCTTACAGAACCTCGGGTGCGAGGGAGACTATCTTCATATAGTCTTTTTCACGAAGCTCCCTGGCGACCGGCCCGAAGATACGGGTGCCGCGGGGCTGCTTCTGATCGTTGATGATGACTGCTGCATTATCGTCGAAGCGGATGTGGGAACCGTCATGGCGCTGCACACCGGTAACGGTGCGAACTACGACTGCCTTGACGACGTCCTTCTTCTTGACGGCGCCGCCGGGGGTAGCCGTCTTGACGGAAGCAACGATCACGTCACCGATGCTGGCGAACTTCCTCTTGGAGCCACCCAGCACACGGATACACATGATCTCTTTAGCGCCGGAATTGTCGGCGACCTTTAACCTAGTCTGTGGCTGAATCATAATTTACCTCCAAGATTACTTAGCCTTCTCGATGATCTCGACGACGCGCCAACGCTTATCCTTGGAAAGCGGGCGGGTCTCCATGATGCGGACGGTATCACCCTCGCCGCACTCATTCATCTCATCGTGAGCCTTGAACTTTGTGGTCTTGTTGACCATCTTGCCGTAGAGGGGGTGACGGACCTTAGTCCTGACGGCGACGACGACGGTCTTATCCATCTTGTCGCTGACTACGATACCGGTACGGGTCTTACGATAGCCCCTTACGAGGGTCTCATTGTTTTCCATTATCATTTACCTCCCTCTTTAGTTGGCGGCCAGACGCGCATTGAGCACGGTCTTGACCCTGGCGATGTCGCGCTTGCACTCTTTAAGCCTCATGGGGTTGGCAAGCTGACCGGTCGCCTGCTGGAAGCGGAGATTGAAAAGCTCTTCCTTGAGCTCCTTCTCGCGAGCCTGAAGCTCCTCGACGGAAAGCTCCCTAAGCTTCTGAAATTCCTTAGTCTTCATTGGCCTTTTCCTCCACTACTCTTTTCACGATCTTACACTTGAGGGGCAGCTTGTGGATAGCAAGACGGAGCGCCTCACGGGAGGTGGCTTCATCGGTGCCGGCGATCTCGAACATGACGCGGCCGGGCTTAACAACTGCTACCCAATATTCGGGAGAGCCTTTACCGGAACCCATTCGGGTCTCAGCGGGCTTCTCGGTAACGGGCTTATCGGGGAAGATCTTTACCCAAACCTGACCGTTACGCTTGATGAAACGTGTCATAGCGACACGGGCTGCCTCGATCTGGTTGCTGGTGACCCATGCGGGCTCCAGCGCCACAAGACCGAATTCACCGTAAGTGATGGTATTACCGCGCAGGGCTTTGCCCTTCATGCGTCCGCGATGGACCCTTCTGCGCTTAACTCTCTTAGGCATCAACATGGTAAATTCGCCTCCTTACGCTTTCTTGGAGTTCCTCTTGCCGAGGACCTCTCCCTTATAGACCCAGACCTTGACGCCGATGCGGCCGTAAGTGGTGGCAGCTTCGGCAAAGCCGTACTCGATGTCCGCACGGATGGTCTGACGGGGAATGGAACCGTCATGAACATCCTCGCTCCTGGCGATCTCGGCGCCGCCGAGACGACCCGCACAGGTGATCTTGATGCCCTTGGCGCCCGCCTTCATGGCGCGACCCATGGCCTGCTTCATCGCGCGGCGGAAGGAAGTACGCTTCTCGAGAGCGCCGGCGATATTCTCGGCGACGAGCTGAGCGCACGCGTCGGGATTGCGGATCTCCATGATGTTGACGTTGACGGGACGGCCGACGAGCTGATTGAGCTCAGCCTTGATGGCCTCGACGCCGACGCCGCCCTTGCCGATCAGCATGCCGGGACGAGCGGTGTAGATGCTGACGGTCGCCTTGTTGGCAGCACGCTCGATCTCGATCTTGGCGACGGATGCTTCGTAGTACTTCTTCTTGAGGAACTTACGGATCTTGTTGTCCTCAATGAGGTAATCTGAGAAATTCTTCTTGTTGGCATACCAACGAGTGTTCCAACCCCTGATAACGCCTACGCGGAAGCCATTAGGATTTACTTTCTGACCCATAACTTACTCCTTCTCGTCCAGAATAACGGTGATGTGGCTGGTGCGCTTCCTGATGTGGAATGCGGAACCCCTGGCTCTCGGGCGGTAACGCTTGAGCGTCGGACCCTGGTTGGCGTAGATCTCCGCGACGTAGAGATTGTCCCTCGAGAGGTCGAGGTTGTTCTCGGCGTTGGCGATCGCGCTCCTTAAGAGCTTGAGGACGGGCTCTGCAGCAGCCTTGGGAGTGTAGAGGAGAATGGCCTCTGCATCATCCACGGACTTGCCGCGGATCAGGTCGATGACGACCTTGACCTTGCGGGAGGAAATGCGGATGTACCTGGCTGTCGCATGGGGACGCTTTTCGGCGTTCTCACGGCGGGCAGCTGCTTTTTCCTTAGACCTTGTTGCCATAATCTTTTCCTCCTATATTACTTACCGCGCGTGGTCTTCTCGGAGCCGCGATGGCCGCGGAAGGTGCGGGTGGGGGCGAATTCGCCCAGCTTATGTCCGACCATATCTTCGGTGATATACACGGGAACGTGCTTCCTGCCGTCATGAACGGCGATGGTGTGACCGACCATATCGGGGAAGATGGTGGAAGCTCTGGACCATGTCTTGACGACGGTCTTCTTGCCGGTCTCATTCATTTCCTGAATGCGGGCGAGAAGCCTTTCGGACACGAACGGTCCCTTTTTAACTGACCTACTCATTTATTTATCCTCCCTCTATTATTTGCCGTTCCTGCGGCGTACGATGAACTTATCGTTGACGTTCTTGGTCCTGCGGGTCTTATGACCGAGCGCGGGCTTACCCCAAGGAGTAACGGGACCGGGACGACCGATCGGGCTCTTGCCCTCACCACCGCCATGGGGATGGTCGTTCGGGTTCATGACGGAACCGCGCACCGTGGGACGAATGCCCATGTGGCGCTTGCGGCCGGCTTTACCGAGCATGATGTTCGCAAAGTCGATGTTGCCGACCTGGCCGACGGTTGCCTTGCAGCCGAGGGGGATGAGACGAACCTCACCCGAGGGGAGACGGACCTGAGCATACTTGCCTTCCTTGGCCATGAGCTGAGCGGCGTTGCCCGCGGAGCGGACAAGCTGGGCGCCCTTGCCGGGGAGCAGCTCGATGCAGTGGATCATCGTGCCGACGGGGATGTTCTTTAAGGGGATCGCATTGCCGACCTTGATGTCGGCGCCTTCGCCGGAGACTACGGTATCGCCGACCATGAGGCCGTAAGGAGCGATGATGTAGCGCTTCTCGCCGTCTGCATAGTGCAGAAGAGCGATGTTGGCGGAGCGGTTGGGATCGTACTCGATCGTGGCGACCTTAGCGGGGACGTTGTCCTTATTGCGCTTGAAGTCGATTATGCGGTAGTAGACCCTGTTGCCGCCGCCGATGTGGCGGGTGGTGATGCGGCCGCGGTTGTTGCGTCCGCCGGTGCGCTTCTTCGCCTCGAGCAGGGAACGCTCGGGAGTGGTGCAGGTGATCTCCTCATACATGGAGACAGTCATGAAACGCTGACCGGGGGTCGTGGGCTTTATTTTCCTGATAGCCATCTTAACTCCTCCTTACTGCATGCTGTCGAAGAACTCGATACCCTTGGAGTTCTCCTTGAGCGTGACATAAGCCTTCTTGGTGGAGGCGGTGCGGCCTTCATAGCGGCCCTGCCTCTTGATCTTGCCCATCTTGTTGACGACGTTTACCTTCTCGACCTCAACACCGGGGAAGACGGCCTCGACAGCCTGCTTGACTTCGGTCTTGTTTGCCCTCTTGTCGACTATGAAGGTGTAGGTCTTGGCGCCTATCATATCATAGCTCTTCTCAGTGAGAACGGGGCGGATGATTATATCGTGGTAATTCATGCGTATACCTCCTCGATCTTGGCGGCGGCATCCTTCGCGATAACGAGGGTGTCGTGCTTGAGGATCTCATAGGTGTTGAGAGCGCCTACGAAGCTGACCTCAACGCCTTCGATGTTGCGGGCGGACTTTACGACGTTCTCATCGTTCTCGGCGAGGACGATCAGGGGCTTGACAGCCTTGAGAGCCGCAAGGGACTTCGCCATGTCGCGGGTCTTGATCTCGTTCATCTCGATGGAGTCGACAACGACGATCTTCTCATCGGCGACCTTGCTGGAGAGAGCGGAGCAGAGAGCGACGCGCTTCATCTTCTTGTTGAGGGAGAGACGGTAATCGCGGGGCTTGGGGGCGAAGACTACGCCGCCGTGAGTCCACTGGGGGCTCCTGGTGGAACCCTGACGGGCACGGCCGGTGCCCTTCTGACGCCAGGGCTTCTTGCCGCCGCCGGAAACCTCGGCGCGGGTCTTGGCACTCTGGGTGCCCTGACGCTGATTCGCGAGGTAAGCGACTACGTAGGAATGCATTGCGGAGGCATTGATCTCGGCGCCGAATACGGTCTCAGCAAGATCGACGGTACCGATGTTCTCGCCCTTCATGTTATAAAGATTTACATTAGGCATTTGTTTGTCCTCCCTTACTTAATGGTGCTCCTGACGAGTACCAGACCGCCGTTGGCACCGGGGATGGCGCCCTTGATGAGGAGGAGGTTCCTCTCAGCATCGCTGCGGACGATCTCAAGGTTCTGAACGGTGATGCGCTCGCGGCCCATGTGACCGGGGAGACGCTTGGTCTTGAAGACCTCACCGGGGTAGGTGCATGCGCCGAGGGAACCGGCGACGCGGTAGGAATGGGAACCGTGGGTCTTGCGGCCGCGGGCCTGATTCCAGCGCTTGATGTTGCCCTCGAAGCCCTTACCCTTGGAAATGCCGGTCACGTCAACGTGCTCGCCCTTTTCGAAGACGTCAGCCTTGATGACGCTGCCGACCTGATACTGACTGCAATCGTCAAGGCGGAATTCCTTGACGTAGCGATGAGCTTCAACACCCGCCTTCTTCAGGTGACCCATCTCGGGCTTGGTGATCAGCTTCTCGCGAACGGGCATGAAAGCCATCTGTACTGCGTCGTAACCATCGTGATCAACGGTCTTGATCTGGGTTACGGGGCAGGGACCGGCGAGAACGACGGTCACGGGGACCATCCTGCCATCCTCACAGAATACCTGGGTCATGCCGATTTTCTTACCCAATATAGCCTGTTTCATCGTGACACCTCATTCATCAGAGCTTGATCTCGATATCGACGCCCGCGGGAAGATCGAGCTTCATCAGCGCGTCCACGGTCTTCGCGGAGGGCTGGATGATGTCGATCAGACGCTTGTGGGTGCGCATCTCGAACTGTTCTCTGGAGTCCTTGTACTTGTGCGTTGCACGGAGGATCGTAACGACCTCTTTCTCGGTGGGAAGGGGGATGGGGCCGGAGACCCTGGCACCCGTACGCCTTGCCGTGTCAACGATCTTCTCTGCGCTCTGGTCGATGAGCTCGCACTCATAGGCCTTGAGCTTAATGCGGATCCTGTTGTTTGCCATTTTTTACTCCTTCCAAATTTTCACGGAATCGCCGTGCCGTAATATTGCGGAGCGTATCGTTCCTCTGTATTCCCCTATATAATAGGAAGGCACAGTTCAACTTTCGCCGCTCCCGGCAGTACACTCACCCGTGTGTTTTCATATACAAAACCTAACGGGCGGTTTCCCGCCATGCCCCCGATTGGGGCCATCCCTCAAAAGTTACCCGGTTGGCGACCGGCAATCTCCCTCGGGACTACCGCTGCTGCTCCGATTGACTTTTACCGCCGCCGGCACACAGGCCCCGGCTCAAGCGGTTGGCATCAAAAGCCGCACATTGCGCAGCGTTACATATTATACACGCTTTTCTCTGAATTGCAATAGGTTTTTTGAACTTTTCCAAATATATTTTCAAATGCACGCGCAGCCGTGTGTTTTGCTGCGCGTGCATGAGTTTCGGAATGTTGAAAAAATATATTTAATGCTCGAGTATGTTCCTTGCGTGCCTGTCGAGCGCGAATGCGAGCGGGATCCCGGCGCCGGAGGAGACGAGCTCGCCAGCAAATACCAGCACGGCGATGAGGATAAGGCTCGCCGCGTCGCCGTACACCCATTTGATGATCGGTGGGAGTATCAGCGTGTTCGCGATGACGTTCGGGACGGGAGCGAGCCAAATGGCAAGCTTCCTCTTCCCCGCCCTTTTAGGGATTTTGAGATCAAATAGGAAGCCAAAGCGCCTATAAACGTGGCAAACGAGCCCAAACCGATATCCTAAGGGCTGCTTTGCAGAAGAATGTTCGTCAGCACGCAGCCGACGCCGAGCCCCGGGACCGCCGCAAACGTGAAGAAGGGCAACACCGAGAGCGCCTCCGAAAAGCGGAACTGTACGGCAAGATCGGTCAGTCCGAGCACGCGGGAGAGCATCGTAAGCACGACGTACAGCGCGGCGATCATGGCGCCCTGCGTTATGGTGTACGCTGGGTTCCTCTTTTTCGGCGCGCCTGCCGTATTCAAAGCCGGACGCGAAGGTCCGGCTTGGGTTTTTTCGGAGTTCTATTTCATGCCGGTCTATTACTCAAACAGGCTGAAGGCGTTCTTTTTGAGCGTCTCCGGTCGGGGCAGCATTATCTTTACCGCCGAGTGGATATTCTCTATGAACACCTCGTGTCCGGCGTCGACGTGTTCGCCGTCGAGCATCCAATCCACGGGCTCGTCGAGTATGAAGCGCACCTCGCTGCAGGCGAACCTGTGCATATACTCGTTTTTGAAATCGCCGGTGGACAGCCCCCTTGCGATCTTGCCGAGCTCTATCGCGGTATCGGGATAGTCGATCAGCATGACCTCGAACAGCCCGTCGTTAAGGTCGACGGAGCCGGTCTTGGTGTAGTTGATCACTCCGACGACCGAAGGAGTGTTGCTGACGGAGGCGAACGCGAAATCGCCGGTGATCATCTCCCCGTTGATCATCACGTTGGTATGATTGGGGCGGATGTTGGCGATCGAGTTCATGCCGCTGCCGAGATAAGCGAGAAAGCCGAGGGCGTTCTTCGCCTCCTGCGGGGTGGAATAGCTGATATCGGTGAACGCGCCGAAGGAGGCAAGGTACGCATAGTGCCTGCCGTTGAAGCAGCCGACGTCTATGTCCGTCGGCTCGCCCTTTATCGCCGTCTCGATAAGCTGATCGAGCCTCTTGGGGAGTCCGAGCGCAAGCGAAAAGTCGTGCGTGGAGCCCATGGGCATAGAGCCCAGCACGGGACGATCCTTCTTTTCGAGCGTCATAATGCCCCTGATTATCTCGTTCATCGTGCCGTCGCCGCCGCTGAATACGAGCAGCTCCGCATCGGCGCCGTATTCGGATGCGATCCTTGTCGCGTCGCCGCGGCAGGCGGTGGTCAGCGCGGTGGTCTCATAGCCCGCGTTGGTGAGCGCCTCGATCACGGGAGCGATCACCGTGAGCGCGCGGGTATTGCCCGATTTGGGGTTGACAATGAAGAGCGCCTTCCTTCGCGTCGCTCTGCCATATGGGGTCTTTATCTCTACAGGTTCCATATCAGCTTGCACCGTACAGGAAATCCTTAAGCCATTCCCTGTTTTTATCAAGGTCTATATGAATGACCGCCATGCCATGCTCCATCGCGTAAGACCACGAGCCCGTACAGGGGATGGTAGCCTTTATGGGGGCGGTGCCGCCCGTGCCGAACACTATCTTCGTGCCGAGCGAGATCATTTCATACGGGGACATATTCGTTTCGACGTAGCCCATCAGCTTATACATGAGCGAAGTGAGCGACGCGACGTCCCTCTCCTGCTTTGCGCGGACGTACAGCGAGTTCATGACCGCCCTCTGGCGCTCCGTCCTTGACCAGTCTCCGTTGCCGAGCGTACGGTTGCGGCAGTGATCGAGCACCTGACGCCCGTTAAGGTGGCAGAAGCCGTCGCTCTTCCTGCGGATGGGGTTGGACGCCGACCCGCGCTCGTTATAAAACTCGATCTCCTCGTCCGTGAGCGGTACGTCGAGCCCGCCAAGAGTATCGACTATGCCGATCAGGTTATCGAAATCGGTTATCATGTACTTCTGGATATCGAGCCCGAAGTTGAGGTTTATCGTGTTGACCGCAAGACCTATGCCGCCGAAGCGGTACGCGGCGTTGATCCTGTTCCAGGTGGAGCGCTCCGGGATATAGACCCAGGTATCGCGCAGTATGGAGATGGCCTTTATCGTATTCGTCTTCATATTATAAGAGAATACGAGCATCATATCGGAACGCCCGGTCTCGGCGGTGGAGCGCCTGTCCTCGCCCATTATCAGTATGTTTATCACGTTGGGATCGATCGGGTCCTGCTGATAGATCCCCTCGTCATAGATAAGGTTGGGATCGATCGGATCGTCGACGTCGACGTCCCACTTCCCGGGATCGCCGGTGATGAGCTCAACGCCGGGATCGGGAGTATCGTTGGGATCAAAAGTCGGCTTTGCAACGATCTTGGCGGCGTTTCTGCTCATGCCGTACAGCTTAATGAGCGTGAACGCGCCGAAGCCCACTATGAGCAGTATCAGCAGAGCGAGCACCGCAACGATGATCTTTTTAGCCGTCGACAGACTTTTTTTCTTTTGCTCCGTCTTCTCCATTCATTCCTCCGAAGCGAGGGAGTCTCCCCCGCCTTATTTTTCGTAACCCATGGGGTTATTCGACTGCCAGCGCCAGGTATCCTCGCACATTTTGTTTATGTCTCTCTCCGCCTTCCAGCCGAGCAGCCTTTCCGCCTTTGAGGAGTCCGCGTACATGACGGGGATATCCCCCGCCCTTCTCGGTGCGAACTCGTACTTAAGATCCTTGCCGCAGGCCTTCGAGAAGGCGGCGATGACCTCAAGCACGCTGTAACCGTTGCCCGTGCCGATATTGAACACCTCGCACCCGGTCCTGCCGACGATGTAATCGAGCGCCTTAACGTGCGCTATGGCAAGATCCGTCACGTGGATATAGTCCCTTATGCAGGTCCCGTCGGGCGTGGGATAGTCGTTGCCGTTAACGAAGAGCTTTTCGCGCCTGCCGGTGGCGAACTGTGCGACGTACGGCAGCAGGTTGTTCGGGATGCCCTGGGGATCCTCGCCTATCCTGCCGGACTCGTCCGCGCCGATGGGGTTGAAATACCTTAAGAGCACAGCGCCGAGCCTGCCTTCCGCGCGGGCGGCGTCCCTGATGATGATCTCCGACATATGCTTCGTCATGCCGTAGGGATTGGTGCAGGCGCCGGTAGGCATATCCTCGCGGAGGGGGGGCACGTTCGATTCGCCGTAAACGGTGGCGGACGAGCTGAACACAATGTACCTGACCCCGTGCGCGTTCATCCTTTCAAGAAGGTTCATCGTGGAATCGAGGTTGTTCCTGTAATAGAGGAGCGCCTTCGAGACCGACTCGGGCACGCACTTCAATCCCGCGAAATGGATCACGGCGTCGATATGCTCCCTCTCGAAAAGGGCGTCAAGCGCCGCGGGATCGCAGACGTCGATATTGTAAAACGAGACGCGCTTCCCGCCGAGCTCCTCTATCCTGGGGAGGACGCTCGCGCTGGAATTGACGAGGTTATCGGCAATGACCACCTCGCTGCCGGCGCGCATGAGTTCGACAGCGGTGTGTGAGCCGATATAGCCGCAGCCGCCGGTCAGGAGTACGCGAAGCTTATTTAACATCGGAGTACACCTCCGGCTTCAGGATGCCGATATAGGGGAGATTGCGGTAGGCGTCCGCATAATCGAGACCGTATCCGACGACGAACTCATCCGGTACGAGGAAGCCGCAGTAATCGGGCGTTATCTCGCAGGTGCGGCGCTCCGGCTTATCGAGAAGGCAGGCGATCTTCAAAGAGGCGGGGTTCCTGGTATCGAGGAGCCTTGTGAGATGGTTGAGCGTGTTGCCCGAATCCATGATATCCTCCACGATGATGACGTGACGCCCCTCGATGGATTTATCGATATCCTTCTTTATGCGGACGATGCCGTGGGAGGTCATGCCGTCCTCATAGCTGGAAACGGCCATGAAGTCCATCTCCATATAGTCGGTGATGTGCTTGCACAGGTCGGCGAAGAAGGGCACGGCGCCCCTCAGTATGCAGACGAGCAGCGGGTTCTTGCCCGCGTAATCCTTGCTGATCCTCTCGCCCATTTCCCTGACCTTTGCCTGTATCTGCTCCTCGGAAAGAAGCACTTCCTTGATGTCGTTCTCAAGTCCCATTTTGTTGATCATGAAGGTGAACCTCCCTTAATAGTATTCCTTGTTTTCAGTCTATATTTTCGATCCTGCCGAGGAATTCCGCCCTCAGCATGGTCTTTGTATCGTCATCCACCTTTGCAAGCTCCGACGAGGCGTAGCCCGCAAGGTACAATACGTCCGCTCCGCAGGCGATAAGGGGTATCTCGCCCCTCTTCTCCCTGTCGACCTTGCGGTCGATAAGATAATCCTTGAGCTTGCGCCTGCCGGGCGCGCCGACGGGCTGTATGCGGTCGCCCTCCTGCCGCGTCCTTATGACGGGCTCGCCGAGCGCCTTTACCTTGTCGTAATCGAGGAAGCCGACGTTCGGGTCCTTCCTGAACCCCTCGCGCCCGTTTCTGAGCTCTATTCGGAACACGCCGAGCGGGGTGCCGATGAGCCCCGGCTTGAGCGGAGTTTCAAACTCCACACCGGGCTTGGGATTGCCGAATTTGATGAGATCGTAGCTCGTCCACGCCTCTATCCGCGGGAGCATGAGCCTCGCCCCCGTTCCTGCCTTAAGAAGCTCCGCCACCGCCTCCACGTGCACGCGCTCGATATCGACTACCGCGCCTGCGTCCGCGAGCGCCATACGGATGACCCTCGTCTTGATGGGGTACGGCATGGCGTCAAGCTCCTCGCGAAGGAGCCCGTCCTCACGGCGGACGCGGTCGTACGCCTCGCGCGCTTCCTCCGCAAGATAGTTCTCATCCTGGGAAAGCAGCTCGGACATGCCGCAGAGCGTCGGCACTATGCCCGGGTTTATATGCTTCATGAGATACGGCATCACGTCGAGCCGTATGCGGTTCCTCGATCCGTCGGCGATGAGATTCGTCTCGTCGGTATGGTACGCGATGCCCTCCCGCTCGAGATACTTCTCGATCTCGTCCTTCATTACGCAGAGGAGCGGCCTGATAACGTCGTCACGCCGCGGATTGATGCCGATAAGCCCCCTCAGACCGCTGCCGCGGACGAGGTGCAGGAGTATCGACTCCGCATTGTCGTTCATGTGATGGGCGACGGCGATCGCCGTACAGCCGGTCTTTTCCTTTATCCTGCCGAGGAAATCGTAGCGGAGCAGCCTGCCCGCCGTTTCGATCGACATGCCGTTCTCCCTGGCGTAGGCGGGCACGTCGCCGGTCTCGGTATAAAAGGGGACGCCCATCATGTCGCACAGATCCCGGCAGAAGAGCTGATCGTCCTCCGCGCCAACGCCGCGTATCCCGTGGTTGAAATGCGCCGCGTAAAGCTTCCAGCCGTATCTCGGCGCGAGCTGCTTCAATATAACGAGCAGCGCGACCGAATCCGCCCCGCCGGACAGACCGATCAGCACGGACTCGTCCTTCCGGAGCAGCTCCTTTTCCGCAATGAATCTGTCCACTTTTTCCGGCAGATCGGAAACATCCTGTTCAAACGCAACAGCGTCGATATCGCCGGGCATACCTTCGGCAAAAAGCCTTGAGTCATTAAGCTCGCTCATAGCACTGCTCCTTTCGCATCGATGTTCTTGAGAGGATACTGCTTCGATTATATTATACATCATCAAGATGAGGATTGCAACCGATGAAATGATCCTGGGGGCCGGTTGCCAACGACGATCCGTTCTGGTATAATAAATGTGAAAAAACTCGGCGTTTGACGCCGGGAAAGGCAAATGATCCATATGTTCATCATCAAAGCAAACGACAGGATCGACGACTGTATCGCGATCCGCAAAAAGGTGTTCGTCGAGGAACAGGGCGTGCCCGTGGAGCTCGAGGTCGACGAGATGGACTCCCCTTCCGCCCCCTGCTTTCATTTTCTCATGCTGGACGACGAAAAAGCCGGCGAGCCCGTTCCCTTCGGCACGTTCCGCGCGTATTACGAAACGGCGGATACGGTGCACCTGCAAAGATTCTGCGTGCTGAAGGAGTACCGCGCGCAGGGCTTCGGGCGCGCGGGGTTCGAGTTCGTTTCGGAGTTTTTCCGTCTGCGCGGCGCGAAGAAGCTCACCTTCGGCGCACAGTGCACCGCCATCCCCTTCTACGAAAAATGCGGCTGCCGCTGCGTGTCGGAGATATTCCTCGACGCGGGCCTGCCGCACAGGACGATGGAGAAGGAGCTGAACTGATCGGCAAATAAATAACTCCCAAACGGGCGATCCGAACGGGAGTTTTTTTATATCGCTATGTTTTAATTATCCGGCATGACGTCGATCACGACTATCTCCGGCGTGTTGAAAAACCGGGGGACGCCGTTCGCTCCGGCAAGACCCGAAGAGAGTATGCAGGTCGCCGCTTCCCCCTCGAAACAGCCCTTCGTATAGGGCGGGAACCAGCCGACGTACGGAGCGTACAGACCCTTCCCGATCAGCGGGAACCGCACGAGCCCGCCGTGATAATGCCCGGAAAGCACCAGATCGACGGGATATTTGTCCCTGTAATCCCAATCGAGCCAATTGGTCGGAATGTGGTTTATAAGGAGCTTGAAGCGCTCCGTATCCTCGAATCCCTCAAATAAGCTGTTGTGCGCCGCCTGTTTCTCCGGATCCTTCGTATTCAAATGCGCCGTACGGTAATAGCCCGCATATCCGCCAATGCGCACGGGAGTGCCGTTAAGCTCGACGTCCCGATACTCCGCCTCCAACACCACCGCGCCGGCCTGCTCGATCCGCTCCAACAGCGAATCCCCGTTCGCGCTCATGTATGAAGCCTCATGGTTGCCCAACCCGAACCATACCGGCGCGATCTCCCCTGCCTTCTCAATGAACGCGCAGACGCGCTCCACCTGATCCTCATCCGCCCCCGAATCGATGATATCGCCAGCGAGCGCGATAATATCCGGCTCCTCCCCCGCGATCTTTTCAAGCAGGCGCGAGTTGTTTTCGCCGAACTCCCGCCCGTGAAGGTCGGACACTAGCACGACGCGGAACTCGCTGTTCACCTTCTCCGACCGGACGGTATAGCCCGTTACCTTCAGCGCGCAGTTCGACCTGATCAGCTCCGCGCCGATCAGCAGGACGAGCGCCGCCAGAACGGCGAGCAGGATGACGAGGCGTTTTTTCTTATTGCTCATTGTTCAGTTCCCGCAGGAACGGCTGAACCTTGTCCTTTTCGGAAAGCAGGACGGGCACGTCTTCGATCAGCGGCCATTCTACGCCGATATCCGGATCGTTCCAACGAATGCCGCCTTCGTCGTTCGCATGGTAGAAGTCCGTGACCTTATAGCAGAACTCGGCTGTCTCGCTCAATACGTAAAAGCCATGGGCAAAGCCCTCGGGGATATAGAACTGCTTTTTGTTTTCGGCAGACAGAAGCTCGCCGTGCCACTTTCCATACGTCGCGGAACCGGGGCGAAGGTCGACGGCAACGTCGAAAACCTCTCCCGAAATAACCCTCACAAGCTTGCCCTGCGGATAGTTCTTCTGGTAATGCAGCCCGCGCAGCACCCCGCGGCGCGACATGGACTGGTTGTCCTGCACGAACACCATATCAAGTCCCGCCTCGCGCATATCATTTTGGTTATAAGTTTCCATAAAATAGCCGCGGCTGTCGCCGAATACCGTAGGCTCGATGACGAATAAGCCCGCGATTTCCAACGTCTTGACGGTAATCTTACTCATTGTGCATCCTCCTCCAATCCTCAGCTATGATCTCCATTTTTATAACGTCCAGCGATACGTCTTCACGGGAAAAACCGTCCGGCTCCCTATTGATCTCACGGAATCCTGCTCGCAGATATGTTTTTATTGCCGGAGCGTTATCTTCAACTACGTACAAATACACCCTGACCAATCCCATCTCACGGAAAGCGATCCTTAAAATCTGCTCTGTTGCGGGAAGGGAACAGTTTTTTCCGCGCCCTGCCGATTCTCCGATAAAAATGCCGAATTCGGCTTGCAGATCATTCAGGTCAACGTTCTTAAGAAATACTGTGCCTATGTCGATCTCGTTCTGTTCCTTGATAGTGATAATAAACTGTTTGCACTTGCCGCTGCAGACCACCGTCCGATAATAGTTCAGATGCTGTTCTTTTGTCAGCAAAGACCGGCTGAATAGATTCCTTCGCACCTCGTTGGTATTTCGCCATCGAACAATATTGTCTGCATCGCTTTCTTCTATAGGACGCAGCATGACCTCAAGCTTATTCATAATACTTATTTACCGTTTTGATGATCGTATTTACTTCTTCATCTGTCAGCCACATATGGAGCGGCATAGTGATAAGATGCTGAGATATTTCCTGTGCATGCGGACAGGTCCCAAACGCATACTGGTAAAGCTTATACTCCGTGTTGTCCCTGTAATGAACGCCGCAGTAGATATCATGAGAAGCAAGATAGCTCAACAAGCCTTCACGATCCGGAACAGCAAGCTCATAAATATGGAAGGAGCACTCGTCTGCATAGGGAGCTTTGATTATTCTAATGTTTTTGTTCCCTTCAAACCCATGGTCATACATGGAGACGATCTCGCGGCGACGCATATTATCCTCGTCAAGGTACTTCAGCTGAACAAGAGCTATGGCCGCCATAATGGCGTTTCCATTGTATTTGTAGCCAAGATAATCTACGTCATACTTCCATTTATATGTTCCCTGATTAGAGCGGGCATAGGTATCCTTATTGATCCCAAGCCAGGCAAGCTGCCTTGCAAGCTGATCGTTTTTATCATCTGCAAAGCAGATCATACCGCTGTCGCCGGTCGGAAGATTCTTCACCGCTTGGAACGAATAGACTGAAACGTCGACTCCATCCCACGTTCCAGGACAGACACCGTGAACCTTCGTGCCCGACATATGGGCGGCGTCCAAAATGAGTTTCAGACCTTTCCTCCTGCAAAGCTGAATGATCTGTTCTAATTTGCCGACGCGTCCGCCGTATCCAACGAACATGACTGCTTTCGTGCGTTCTGTTATCTTTCGCTCAACGTCATCAGGGTCAAGGCACAGATACTCGTCAACGTCTGCAAAAACCGCGTTCATATTCTCGTACAGTATAGCATGATTGGACGAGACGAAAGTAATAGGCGTTGTGATGATCTCATCGCCATCTGCCCAGTTATTCGTCATCTTCAATATTTTAACCGCAAGGTGCAGACCGGCAGTATTAGAATTCAAATAATATGCATTCCTATGTCCGGTATATTTTTTCCATGCATTTTCGAATTCAACGGTTTTGAATCCCATCCCGGTCCATCCTTTTTCCAGGCACTCCCGGATCTCCTGCAAGCACTCGTCGATATGAAATTTTGGCTTTAGTACCTGAATCGGCATTTTTGCACTCTCCTTTTTCGCGGTTGTGTAAGGGGTTCCTTTTTCATCGGTAATCCCATGCGTTTTATTGTTCACGGTCTCCCCGATTTCATCAAGGTACCGTTTCAAAGCATCTTCCCATTCCGGCAGCGGAGCAAACCCTTTGTAAACGAGTTTTGACTTATCCAATCGGCTGTTGGATGGGCGCTGAGCCTTGCTCAATCCGTACTCTTTCGAAGTTACGGACACGATCTTTGTCGGAAGCCCCGCCAGCCTCATTATCTCACAAGCAAACTCGTACCAGCTGATAAAGCCGCCTTCATTAGTTGCGTGGTAGAAGCCGTACTGCTCCGTTTGCACCATATCGACCAACAGCTTGGCTAAGTCGAACGTATATGTCGGCGTTCCGATCTGATCGTTTACGACTCTGATCTCCGGCAGTGTTTTGCCCAGCTTCAGCATTGTTCTGACAAAGTTTTGTCCTTTCTTGCCGAAAGCCCATGCCGTGCGAACAATAAAGAAGCGCTGTAAAGTTCCCGAAACCGCCTCTTCCCCCGCGAGCTTGCTTGCTCCGTATACGTTCAGCGGTGCATAATTCCTGCTGTCCGGATCCCGTGGCTCTTCACCCTGTCCGTCAAAGACGTAATCGGTCGAGATATAGAGCATCTTGCAGTCTATTGCTTTGCAAGCAGATGCGATATTCCTTGTTCCGCCGGCGTTTATCGCGAACACTCTCTCCCTGTTTTCCGGGTCCTCGGCAGCGTCCACCGCCGTCCACGCGGCGCAGTGGATCACGGCGTCGGGACGGTATTGCTCAAGCGCCGCAAGCACCGCATCGGGATCCGTAATATCAAGCTGAACATATGACGCGCGCTCCGGCAGATCGCCCGCCTCCGGAAGGATATCCGCCGCTGCCGCCTCCATTCCGCGGGACACGAGCTCCGAAACGACGTCAAATCCGAGCTGCCCGCATGCGCCCGTTACAAAAACCTTCATTTTGATTACCTGTTTCCGTACATTTTCTCGTAATAATTCCTGTATTCGCCGCTTATAATGGTCTCCCACCACTCGCGGTGTGTCAGATACCAGTCGATGGTTTTATCAAGACCGTCTGCGAATTTGGTCTCCGGCAGCCAGCCGAGCTCGCGGTGGATCTTCGTGGGGTCGATCGCGTAGCGCATATCGTGGCCTTTGCGGTCGGTGACGAACGTGATAAGGCTCTCCGGCTTATTGAGCTTCCGGCAGATCAGCTTTACGATATCGATATTTCGCATCTCATTATGCCCGCCGACGTTATAGACCTCGCCGATATGCCCTTCGCGCAGGATAAGGTCGATCGCGCGGCAGTGATCCTCGACGTAAAGCCAATCGCGTACGTTCTCACCCTTGCCGTATACCGGCAGGGGCTTGTCGTTAAGGGCGTTCGCGATCATCAGCGGGATCAGCTTCTCGGGGAAATGGTATGGACCGTAGTTGTTCGAGCAGCGGGAGATCGTAACCGGCAGCCCATAGGTGCGGTGATACGCGAGCGCGAGCAGATCCGCCGCCGCCTTCGAGGCGCTGTATGGGCTCGAGGTATGGATGGGAGTCTCCTCGGTAAAGAACAAATCGGGTCTGTCAAGAGGCAGGTCGCCGTATACCTCGTCAGTTGAGACCTGATGGAAACGCTTCGTGCCGAACTTGCGGCAGGCGTCCATCATCACCTGAGTGCCCAGAATGTTGGTCTCAAGGAATATCTCGGGCGTTTCGATCGAACGATCGACGTGGGACTCCGCGGCAAAATTGACGACCGCATCGGGGCGTTCTTTTTCAAATATCTCATAGACCGCCGCTCTGTCACAGATATCGACCTTGTAGAACGCAAAGTTGGGGTTTTTGAGCGCCTCCTCAAGCGTCGACAGATTGCCCGCATAAGTAAGCTTGTCAAGGCAGACAATTCTGTCGCCGGGATGAGCCTTGAGTTCATAATAGATGAAATTGGAGCCGATAAACCCGGCGCCGCCGGTAACGATGATGGTCATTGTGTCCTCCGATTTTCCATTTATTTGCATTGATCCAACCTAATGATCCGGGAGTCGCAGTTTAATCCGGTCCACAGTGCAAAAAAGGGGCTTGTTTCTTTAACGCAGCTGTTTGTCATAGTCCGGATGTTTGACGTCAATTCTGGATTTCAAAAAATGCGCGGGATTTCCTCCCCATATCTCATAAGGCGGCACGTCCTTTGTAACGACGGAACCGGCCGCAATTATGGAGCCGTGACCGATCGTTACACCCTTCATAATTAGGGAACGAGAGCCGATCCACACGTCGTCCTCGATCACTATGGGTTTAACCTCTGTGCGACCTTGTTTTCCCATGGGGATCGTGATATCATCATGTCGATGCTCGTTCGTGAACATGAGAATGTCTATACCCATCATCACGTTTTCGCCTATCGAAACGCCGGTGGGAATGCTGCAGTTTGCGCCAATGCCCGAGCCATTACCGAGTTTTATGTCCGTAGCAAATGTGACTCCCCGGTCAATGTTGACCCATTTACCGCAGTCATCGAGTATCAAATGCGCACAAAACTGTCGAAATCTGCGAGCGCCGAAGTTGATCCTGGCTCCTGACATAGGCATTTTTTTGCCTACTGCAACATATAGAGCTCTCCCAATAAAACGCTTTATTTCGCGTCCGTTCATTTACTCACTCCCAAATCAAATGCATATACGGTCATTGCCGAAAAGCCACGCGCCGTTGTTTGAGAATCTCATCCTATGACCTTGCCTTCCGCGACCTGGCGAAGATGCGTTCCGTAGGGCGACTTGCCGTAGGCTGCGGCTGCGGCAAGGAGCTCGTCCTTCGTCGTCCAGCCGTTTCTGAAAGCGATCTCCTCCGGCGCGGATATTTCTATGCCTTGGCGATTCTGCACAACGCGCACAAACTCAGTCGCCTCGGCGAGCGATTCCATCGTGCCTGTATCGAGCCAGGCGAAACCGCGTCCGAGGAGCTGAACGTCGAGCAGTTCGTCTTTCAAATACATTTCGTTGAGCGTGGTAATCTCAAGCTCGCCCCTTGCAGAGGGCTTGACCTTTTCGGCGCGGTCGCTGACGCCCTCAGGATAGAAATAGAGTCCCGTCACAGCATAATTGCTCTTCGGTTCTTTCGGCTTCTCCTCGATCGAGATCGCCTTGCCGTTCTCGTCAAAAGCAACGACGCCGAAGCGTTCCGGATCGTTGACGTAATACCCGAACACCGTCGCGCGGGCGTTCATTTCCGCATCCGCGGTCGCTGCGCGAAGCAGCTTGCCGAATCCGTTGCCGAAGAAAATGTTGTCGCCGAGCACCATTGCACAGGCGTCGTCGCCTATGAAATCGCGCCCGATGATGAACGCCTGAGCAAGCCCGTCCGGACTCGGCTGTACGGCGTAGCTAAGATGCACGCCAAAGGCTTCTCCGTCGCCGAGAAGCCGCTCGAAATTCGGCAGATCCGTCGGCGTCGAAATGATCAATATGTCCCTGATCCCCGCCAGCATCAGCGTGGACAGCGGATAGAATATCATGGGTTTGTCATACACCGGAAGCAGCTGCTTCGAAGTGACCATGGTCAGCGGATAAAGCCGCGTGCCGGCGCCGCCGGCAAGGATGATGCCTTTCATGATTCAGTCTCCTTCGTTATATGGTTCGATGGTCCTTTCTTGTTCCTTAAGTTGTTGCGTAAACGATCGATCTGCGCCATCGTTCTTTTTACGATCTCGGAAGCAATTATCGTAACTGCAAATGCGGTAAATACGATAAAGCAAGTCTTTATATCAGGGAATAAACGACGCAGTATCAACACAGTAATGCGGATCGCAAACCAATGGATCAAAAATGCATATCCGCTTATCCCTCCAATATACCTGAACGGTGCAAGCGACAGAATGCGCGACAGCAATCCTCTCTCCATAGACAAAGTGAAAACGATCCCCAAAGACGGCACTATATAAAGGACAGAATACCTTATCCAATTCGGTGTGTGTTTGAACAAAACAACAGCACCAGCAAACAGCAAAGCAGCAAACAGTTCAAAAGCAGTCCATGCGAACCGATCGCCGTTCCTTCCCTTTTCACTGCAATCCCCGGAGTTGCAAGAAGCCGCCTTCACCTTAAGCATAAACATACTTCCTGCTATTGCGCCAAGCGAAAAATCAAGCAAGCGTGAAACAGGGAATACATAGGTTATCCAATGCTGCGAAAACCATGCTTTATCCTGGGGAGAACCAATGATTGCCGCCAAGGAGGAGATCGCACACATCAGAACAGCAAGAATCGCCGCTGCAGACAAAAGGCGTTTTACAGAGCACTGCTTTTTCAACTTGCATAACAGCAGGGAAAACATAAAATAGCAAAACAAGG
>JAEEGJ010010622.1_pt1 | contig 23869 bp, 18 predicted proteins | sample 8958761 | NCBI WGS metagenome assembly JAEEGJ01 (sample SAMN16246546, study PRJNA631951) | gut metagenome | biome: gut microbiome; feature: rumen; material: RS-attached | host: Bos | place: Iran: Karaj | collected 2018-10 | reverse complement strand
CAGGGCGACTGAATTGGAATATACAGCCCGTGAGGCGCATGTTGACAGGGTATATCCGAAATATGGAAAGACACCGACAAAGATTTCTGCTGTAAGGGGAAATACAAACCTTATAAAGATACTTATTATGAATGCAATAGGCAGGTATGAGCCGTGAAAGAGATCAAAATAGTAAGAAAAGAAATATTGTTTCCCGTGCTTATGTTTACATTCTTGATGGCAATATATGGCCCGCTAGAAATCTATTTGTCTAACAAGGGCTATTTCTTTTTCCCAGGAACGGACATGCTGCTGATGATGTTTATTTGTTTTGTTGTATCTGCATTAATCTGTGTTATGGGGTTGATTATCTGCAGAATGATAGGCAGAACGTTTTATGACATCATATATGGTATGTTTATAGGGGGTACGATTGGCCTTTATGTACAGGGCAATTGGGATTTTACCGACTATGGGGCATGGAATGGAGACGATATAGAGTGGAGTTTGTTTAGCAGACAAATGGTGATATTTGCCATTTTATGGATAGTGATGTTTGCTGTATGTAGCTTTTTTAGTATCAAGAAGCATGTAGCCTTTGTAAAAATAGCTAATTATGCCTGTTCGTTTATATTGTTAATTCTTATATATACATTGTCGGTTCTGCTCATAAAGAATAATGGTCTTGCAAAGGAAAAGGAGTATGTCGCGACAACAAATGAAGAACTTCAGTTGTCGAAGAATTGCAATATGCTAGTGATTGTTGCAGATACATTTGATGGTAGTGCTTTCTATGAATTGGTCGAAAAGAATCCGAAATACACAGAGATGTTTGACGGATTTACGTTTTATAGGGATACAATGGGAGCATATACATCTACTGACATGTCTATTCCTCTTATAGTTACAGGAAAAGACTATCAGAACGATATTACATATGGGGATTATCTTAATAATGCGTATTTGGAATCTAAATTGTTTAAATGGTTGACTGATAATGGGTGGGAGAAAGATATATATACGGACATGCTAATTCCTCAGGATAATGAGCGGATCGGTATAGCCAACGCACAGAAACTTTTAAGAGTTTCTTCGGATAGTGAGATATTGATGGGATATATTTATAAAATGGTATTGTTCAGGTATCTTCCGCAACCCTTAAAAAGATATTTTACATTTTATCCAGATAATCTAAAGAGCGAACTGTGTGCGTTTGATACTGATTTGTATTCTGTATATGGAGAGGATAATATTGCCTTCAGGGAAACTGTTGACGAATTGACAGCATCAAAGGATGGCGGAGTATTTCAGATGATTCATATAGATGGCTGCCATCCCCCATTTTTTTATAATTCCAAACTTGAGCTCTGCGAGACTGAAACTTCGTATGAAGAGGAATGTGAAGCTGTCATAAATCTGATAGACAGGTTATTTAAAAAGATGAAGGAGGAGAATATATATGATAATACCGTGATATTTATCATGGGGGATCATGGATATCTAAACAACAGACAGAATCCTTTGTTGCTTGTAAAGGCAAATGAGGAAAAGCATGATATGCAGATATCTGACAAACCCGTTTGGTTTTATGATCTTCAGGATGCATATATATCATTACTTGAAAAAAGAGCGGATTCGACAAATGTATTTGATTCTGTAGCTGTTACTGGAAGAACACGTTCGGTAAGGAGCGTGCCATGGAACACACATCTTAATTTCGATACATATGGCGGACTCATGAAGGAGTATGCCACGACAAAACCTGCTTATCTATCGGAGGAACTCGGGTTTGACGGAAACGTATTTGCACCGCCTACTGATGATGGAGGGCTTAAGTGACAGAAAGATAGAAAAAAACATGCAAATCTGTTACTATATAAATTGGTTCAGTATGAGCCGAATATAATAAGGCAAGGATAATGGTATGATCAATTTTAATGTTCCGCCTTTTACAGGCAGGGAATACGAATATATAAAACAAGCCGTTGATGCTCAGAAGATATGCGGAGACGGGCAGTTCACAAAAAAATGCAATGAGTGGATAGAAAAAAAGACAGGATGCGCAAAGGCCTTACTCACGACCAGCTGTACACATGCAACGGAGCTTGCGGCTCTTCTTGCTGAGATAAAGCCGGGTGATGAGGTGATAATGCCGTCTTATACATTCTGTTCAACAGCTGATGCATTCGTATTAAGAGGTGCGACCGTTGTATTCGTGGATATCAGACCCGATACCATGAACATGGATGAATCTCTTATAGAGGATGCAATCACGGACAAGACAAGAGCGATAGTTCCTGTTCATTATGCAGGTGTTGCATGTGAGATGGATACTATCATGGATATTGCAAAAAGGCACGATCTTTTTGTCATAGAGGATGCTGCCCAGGGCATAATGAGCGAGTACAAGGGACAGGCTTTAGGCGCAATAGGTGACTTCGGATGCTTCAGTTTCCATGAGACCAAGAATTTTTCCATGGGAGAAGGCGGAGCTATTCTTTTAAAAGATGAAAAGTTTGTTGAAAATGCTGAGATATTCAGAGAAAAAGGAACAGACAGGAGCAAGTACTACAGAGGCCAGGTTGATAAATACAGGTGGCAGGATTTCGGATCAAGCTATCTCCCCAGCGAACTTAATGCGGCTTATCTTTGGGCACAGCTTGAACTTGCAAAAGAGATAACGGATGACAGACTGAATACCTGGAACATGTACAGAGAAAATCTTTCGCATCTTGAAGAAGATGGAAAGATCGAACTTCAAAAGATCCCTGAGTATTGTAAGCATAATGCACATATGTTTTACATAAAGCTCAAGGATATAGATGAGAGAACAAGGTTTATCGACCATATGAAGGCAAATGATATCCTTACGGTATTTCATTATGTACCGCTTCACAGTGCACCGGCAGGTCTTAAATACTGCAGGTTTAACGGTGAAGACAAGTATACTACCCGTGAAAGTGAGAGACTTGTAAGACTGCCGTTATATTACGGACTTAAGAAGGAACAGACCCAGTACATCTGTGAGAAGGTAGAAGAGTTCTTTAAATAGAATTTCTCAATGGAGTTAAAGTGGAACAAAAAGATGATAACAGATATGTTGTGATTTCGTATATATGCGCTACAGTAGTCACAACTGTTCTGTATATAATAGCAGGACATTATTTCAAATTTTATTATGATCTTAACGACGATATCCTGATAAAGGATATACTTTCGGGAGCCTACACCGGAAGACCGGACGCACATAATATCCAGATGCTGTATCCTCTGGCATGGCTTTTTAAACTTCTTTACGGTATAGCACCTCACATTCCGTGGTTTGGAATGCTCGAGATAGGATTCATGTGGATGTGCATGATCCTGATGCTTAGCAGGACACAGCTGATATTGATGAACAATATCGAGAACCGGTTCTGGCGAGTGATGGCGATAATCGGTCTTTATCTGTGCGAGACTTCGTTTGGTGTTGCTACACAGTTTTGGGAATTCTTCATGATCCAGTATACTGTAGTATGTGGCATGCTTGCTTCTACAGCAGCCTTTTTGCTGTTTACAAAGGAGAAGTTTGAAGTAAGCGATAACCTGATCCCGATAATACTGATCTTGCTGGCATTTAATCTAAGAAGCGAGATGCTACTTCTAATGTGCCCTTTTCTTGCTGTTGTCGGTGTATGCAAATGGATATCGGAAGAACCAAGTCTTCAGAGCCTTAAAAAGTATCTTGTATTCTTAGGCATACTGATATGCGGAGCAGTGGTTTCACTTGCTATAAACAGCTTCGCATACAAGGCAAGCGAGTGGCAGGATTTTAACAGACTGTTTAAAGCAAGAACTACGGTATATGATTTTACGGGCATACCGGATTATGATGCAAACACTGCATTATATGACAGTCTGCTTATGGACAGAGATGATTATGAGCGTTTAGCTGATTATAATTATGTGCTATCGTATGCGGTCAATCCCGTATCAATGGAAAAGATAGCTGATTATGCAACTGAACATAATCTTAAGAAAAAGACAGCCGCATATGCGATATTTGAAGTTCTGATGAATACTGCTCAGTGGAAGACACCTGCTCAAAAGGAGGCATTAAATGATCCTGAGAGTGTATTTATGGAGGAGGGTGTAAAACTTCATGTACCGAGCAACATGATCATTATCGTCTTGTACATCTTAGCTATAATAGCTGCGGTGTATGCAAAGGATATCAAATGGGCATATACACTGCCATTTTTGATAATAATGAGAAGCATATCCTGGGGATATGTATCATACAAGGACAGGATAAATGCTCGTATCGCTCATCCATTGTATCTGATGGAATGTGCGATACTTGTCGGGGTTTTGCTTGTTGCATGGGCTGAGAGTAATTATTCTAGCCCGGTGATCAGAAAAAGGATATCTATCCTTTTAACCGTTGTATTTGTTGTGGCAGGAATCATCAATGCCATGTTCACACCGGCTGCAGTCAAGGATGTAAAACACAAAGCAGAGCTAAGAGAGATCAAGAACAGAGAAGCTGATCTTCTCTATGCCTATACATCCGAGAATCCGAGAACATATTATTTACTGGATGTATATTCAACCGTGGATTATACGGAACAGATATTTACTGAAGATGTACATAAGAAGGGTAATACTCAATTGGCCGGAGGATGGGCAGCACTAAGCCCTCTTGATACATACAAGCAGAGTTTTTATGAAGATATCGATTCATGGCAGTTTATTACATCGACTGAGAGAGAAGGATTGATATCAAAGGATACGATCTGTGATAATAACGGAGAAACAGTTTTCTACGTATATAATGTTAAGGATGTCAGATGAAAAAAGTAAGCTTTTGCATACCATGTTATAAAAGTGAACAGACTCTTACCAAAGTAGTGGATGAGATAAGGTCTTCGATGGAAGAACTATCAGATAAGTATGAGTATGAGATCATACTTGTTAATGATGCTTCTCCAGACGGAACATTTAATGTTATATGCAAACTAGCAGATACCTATCCAAACATCACGGGTATCGATCTTGCAAAGAATTTTGGACAGCATGCGGCTCTTATGGCAGGATTTGCACATGTATCGGGAGATATACTCGTATGCCTTGATGATGATGGTCAGACTCCCGCAAATGAAGTTTACAAGCTTCTTGATAAGATCGAAGAGGGAGAGGATGTTGTCTATGCTAGATATGATCACAAGAAGCATTCTCTGTTTAGGAATTTCGGAAGCTTTATCAATGAAAAGATGACGGAATTCCTGCTCGGGAAGCCTAAGGAGCTTTATGTATCAAGTTACTTTGCGGCGAAGAGATTTATTGTTGATGAGATGTTAAGATATGACAAGTCGTATCCTTATGTGATAGGACTGGTACTTCGATCAACAAAGAGGATCGCAAATGTAAATGTTGATCACAGAGAAAGAGAAATAGGAAAATCGGGATATACCTTGGGAAAACTGCTCGGTCTGTGGATGAACGGATTTACTGCATTTAGTGTTAAGCCGCTGCGCATAGCTACGTGGACAGGCATATCATGTGCTATACTTGGTTTTATTTACGGCCTTTATACCATTATAAAGAAGTTTGTACTGGGAGATGCTGTTGCAGTAGGTTTTTCTGCACTTATGTCTTCGGTTATGTTCATAGGAGGCATGATACTGTTCATGCTTGGAATACTGGGTGAATACATTGGCAGGATGTATATTAGCATGAACAATGCGCCTCAGTACGTTATAAGAGAAGTTGTCAAAAAGCATTAAATGTATATGGAAGATAAAAAGACAAATGACAAGAAGATAAATATGCCTGATACAGCATATGCTGTTATGGTATCGTTATTTGGAGCTGTGGGTGTAACGGGTACGATAGCCGTTTCGTATGAATTATCATATACCAACAGCTTTCTTGCATTTATCTTTTTTGTTGTAAGTATCTTAGCGATTAAGGATATCTGCAAGGATTTCAGAAACGCAAATATCAGAGCTAAGATATTTGCATATATATTTTCTTTGCTTATTTCGGCCGCACTGCATATGGGTGCGCAGCTTGAATGCTATGAAAATGTGAATTTCAAGCAGATTACGCTGTATGTGTTTACTGTTTTGCTCGCTGTTTATCTTGCACCGATCATCCATCATATGTGGATGAAAGTGCCGGCAATGATCGATGGTTCCTTTGTAAAAAAAAACGATGAAGAAACAATCAAGTACACCTGGGTCTGGCTGATCATCTTTCTTTTATGGTTGCCGACTTTCTTTGCGTTTTTTCCGGGAGCGTTCGTATATGATGCTACAGAAGAGTATACAGAGGTGATCTCACGCAGTTTCAGTATGCACCATCCTTTGTTTCATGTTCTCATGCTTGGCGGGATAGTTCATCTGGCCGAGTACTTGGGACTTGGAGCCAATGCAGGTATTGCTGCATATACTCTGTTTCAGATGATCGCTTTTTCTGCAATGCTAGCATATCTTATCCACTGGCTTGGGATGAGAGGAATGAATAAGAAATATCAGCTGATCTCCATACTGTTTTTCGGCCTGTTTCCGATATTTCCCATGTATGCAGTTTGTTCTGCAAAAGATACACTGTTTTCCGCAACATTTTTGATGGTCATTATTTTACTGGTTGAGTATTCGCTTAGCACAAAGACCTTCTTTGATAGAAAGATGCTACTGTTTGTTGCTTCATCAGTTATAATGATGCTCTTTAGAAACAACGGGATCTATGCCTATGCGGTTGCCATACCGGTTATCGCACTTATAGGGATATTTGGAAGGAATGATAAAAGGCAACTGAGCAAGCTGATTATCTTGATGTTACTATCATTTGTTCTGTTTGCAGGTATAAATAAGTGTTTGAAGATAATGACTCATGCAACTGATGATGAGTATCAGGAAAAGCTTACTGTACCGATTCAACAGCTGGCGAGAGCATATAAATATTCTCCGGAAACATTTTCTGAAGATGAAAAGAGTACTCTTTACGAGGTATTACCCGAGGATTATCTTAAAACATACAATTCTCGGATATCGGATATATTGAAGTCCGGATTTGATAACAGAGCATATTCAAGAAATCCGCACAAATATCAGAAACTGTGGCTTGATATCGGATTAAAAAAGCCTAACATCTATCTGAATGCGTGGCTTGCAAACTGCTACGGATACTGGTATCCGGACATGATAATAAATGTATACGGTGGGAATCAGATGTATACATTCAAGTATAAGGACAGTTCGTATTTTGGGTTTGAAACGGAACCGCCGGGAGAAAGACACAGCTTATTTCCACTCTTAGAGAGATTTTACAGGAATGTCTCTCTTGAACTGTTCCAGCAAAGGATCCCGGTTTTGAGCATGCTGTTTGCACCCGGATTTGTATTTTATCTGTTTGCCTGGTCATTATTTGGACTTATGAGGGATAAAAGATGGATGATGGTTGCAGCATTCATGCCATTGATATTGTTGTGGGCAACTGTATTGCTAGGACCGACTGTACTTGTAAGATATGTACTTATTTTGTGGTGCGCAACACCTATGTTTTTTGCTATTGAAAATATAAAGAATAACGAGTGATAGATATGAGCAAGGTTACTGTTGACAGGATAATAATCGGAGCCGGCCTGTACGGATTATATGCAGCGCTTTTTTGTGCGAAACAGGGCGAGAGTGTAGCAATAATAGAATGCGATCCTAAGCCTTTTATGAGAGCGACATATATTAATCAGGCAAGGGTGCATATGGGCTATCATTATCCAAGATCTCTTTCCACCGCAATAAAGAGTGCGGGGTATTATGAGAGATTTCATGACGATTATGGTTTCTGCATTCATGATACTTTTGATCAGATATATGCGACATCAAAGCAGTTTTCTTGGACCAATGCCAATGAGTTTAAGAAATTCTGTGATGCTGCTGGGATATTGTGTGAGCAGACTGATGCAGGCATATACTTCAATGCAGGATACTGTGACGGAGCATTTAGGACAAGAGAAGATACATATGATGCGATGCTTCTTAAGGAACATTTTTTAAGAGAGATCGGTCATTGCAACAATGTATGGATGAACTGCAATGCAAGGATAGAGACGATCACAAAAAAAGAAGATTGTTATGAGATAAGACTTGCTAACGGAGATATATACATATCCGATTTTGTTTTAAACGCTACATATGCATCAACAAATCAGATACTGTCTCTGATAAGTGATGAAATGACAGGTAATACCTATCGCCCGCAGCTGTTTCCCATAAAATATGAGCTCTGCGAGATAATATTGTGCGAAACGTCGAATGAATTAAAGAATGTCGGGATCACTGTTATGGACGGACCGTTTTTTTCAATCATGCCGTTTGGAAAAACAGGACTTCATTCTCTTACAAGTGTTACATTCACTCCGCATGATACGAGCTACGATGAGAAGCCGATATTTAAATGCCAGGAAAGATCAGAGGGATACTGTGAAAGCGACAGGCTGGGAAACTGCAATGAATGCCCTGCAAAACCTGAGAGCGCTTGGCCGTATATGTCTTCTCTGGCAAGAAAGTATCTAAAGGAAGAATATGGATTTAGGTACAAGCAGTCTCTGTTTTCGATGAAACCGATCCTTAAGACAACCGAAGTCGATGATTCAAGACCGACTGTTATAAAGACATATAGTGACACGCCGACGTTTGTAAGCGTTCTGTCGGGCAAGATCAATACTGTATACGATCTGGATGATATTCTTATTAAACGCTGAGGAAAGATGAATGAATAATAAGGAAAATCTTGATAAAAACTTTATATCTGCAGTTATATACATGAATACTGCAGATTCCCTCGATGGACTGAAGGCATTTATTGAGAATCTTTCTTCCTATATGAAAGAAAGATTTGTAAAGTCTGAACTGATATTTGTGGATGATGATTCCAGTGATGAATATCAGGAAGCGATTCGTGAATACAAAAAAAGTAACAGCGACATCATGATGACAATACTTCATATGAGCGGCAGACAGGGCATGGAAAAGAGCATGAATGCCGGAAGGGATATGGCCATAGGCGATTTTGTATTTGAGTTTGATGAATGTGATTTCAACTTCCCCAAGGAACAACTTGATATCGTATATAACACCTGTCTTAAAGAGTGTGATATAGTAAACTGTTCTGACGAGAAGAAGAACAGTGCCGGTTCAAATACGTTCTACAGACTCTTTAACAAATATTCAAATACGGAATACAAACTGGAAAGTGATAATTTCAGGATACTCTCAAGAAGAGCTATAAACAGGATACAGTCATTAAACAGGGCCATCCCATACAGGAAAGCTCTGTATTCAAGCTGCGGTCTTAAGTTAAAGAATATTTCATATACACCTGTAAGAAACAGTGATTATAAGCATAATGACATAGAAAAGAAAGAGAGAAGGGAACTGGCTGTTGATTCTCTGATACTGTTTACACAGGTCGGATATAAGGCGGCATTCATCCTTTCGAGTGTTATGGCATTTGTCATGGTATTCAGTGCGATCTATACTCTGATCATGTATAGCAAGGATATTGCAATAGAAGGCTGGACGACCACGATGTTATTCTTAAGTTTTGCATTCTTTGGGTTGTTTATTATATTGACTATAATAATTAAGTATCTTTCTCTGCTATTAGAACTAAATTTTAAAAAGCAGAGATACATGTTTGAAAGTGTGGAGAAGTTATGAAATACAACACTTCAATGCTAGTGGGATATACCGGGTTTGTAGGATCAAATCTTAGTGATAAATATGATTTTACATACAGGATAAATACAAAGAACAGAGAAGATGCCTTTGGAAAGAAGCCTGATCTACTTGTTTATGCGGGACTCAGGGCAGAAAAGTTTTTAGCAAACAATGACCCTGAGGCTGATCTTAAGAATATAGAAGAAGCATTTGAGCAGATAAAGAAGATAGATCCAGGGATACTTGTTCTGATATCGACTGTAGATGTTTATAAAGATCCTGTCGGTGTGAATGAAGATACTAAGATAGATACAGACGGATTGGCTGCCTACGGACTTAACAGATATAAACTTGAGCAGCTTGTAAGAAGTGAGTATCCGGATGCCCTGATAGTGAGACTGCCCGGGCTGTTTGGAAAAGGACTTAAAAAGAATTTCATATACGACTATATAAATGTCATTCCTTCAATGCTTAAGGAAGCTAAGTATCTTGAACTTAGCCAAATGAGCGAAAAGATAAAAGCATCATATGAGAAAATGGATAACGGTTTCTATAAATGCAAAGTATCAGATGATGCCAGTCTTAAAGATGAGTTTAAAAAGGCTGGATTCAGTGCTCTTAACTTTACTGATTCAAGAGGAATATTCCAGTTTTATAACCTTGAAAGGTTGATGAATGACATATTTTCGGCTATTGATAAGGACATCAGACTTTTGAACATAGCAACACAACCGGTATCAGTCTCTGAAGTCTATTCTGAACTGACAAATGGAGAGGTATTTATAAACGAGATATCAAATAATCCGCCCGTTTATGATTACAGATCGATACATGCCGAGATTTTTGGCGGATATGGCGGATACTTCTATGACAAGAACAAAGTTTTAAGCGAGATAAAAGAGTTTGTGAGCAATATATGAAAATATCGGCATCAAACATAGGATGGAAAAAAGAAGATGATGAGTTCATGTACAAATGGATGAACTCTAACAGGATAGAGGGACTTGAGATCGCACCTACCAGGATATTTCCAGAAAACCCTTATGACAGGATCAAAGAGGCTAAAGACTGGGCAGATAACCTTAAGGAAGAGTGGAATATAAATATCTCATCCATGCAGTCCATATGGTACGGAAGAAAAGAAAACATATTTGCTTCAAAGGATGAAAGAGAAACACTGATCGATTACACAAAAAAAGCTATTGATTTTGCTAAAGCTGTTAACTGTCATAATCTGGTGTTTGGATGTCCTAGAAACAGAAATATGCCTGCAAATGCAGATCATCATATAGCAGAGGAGTTCTTTTCCATTCTCGGAGAATATGCATATAGTTGCGGTACAGTTTTTGCAATGGAAGCAAATCCTCCGATATATAACACCAACTTCTGCAATACGACGGATGAAGCTATAAGGTTGATCAAGAAGGTTAATTCACCAGGCTTTCTCTTAAACCTAGATGTGGGGACAATTGTGGAAAACGGCGAGGATACGGATATTCTTAACGGATGTGTCAGACTGATAAATCACGTTCATATCAGTGAACCTGGTCTTGAAATGATAAAAGAAAGAGAAGTGCATAAAAATCTGGCAAAAATACTTATGGATAATGGATACGAAGGCTTTGTCTCACTGGAGATAAAAACTCAGGATGATGTAAAAAAAATATGCAATCTTATTGAGTATATCGCATCAATCTTTGTAAGTTAATACTGTTTGATAAAAGTTATATTTGTGGTAGAATACTGAAGAATGATAATGAATTGATAATCATATATTAAAGAGGAGTTTTAAGATGAAAAAGATAGTTTTAAATCTTGGCAAGTTCATGTATTTCTTTTGCGCGATGTTTATGATGATGTCATTTTATTCACAGGCATATATCGATCCGTCGGCAACCACTTATGTTATACAGGCTGTCGGAGCGGTAGTTATAGCACTGGGAGCGATGCTTACTGTATTCAGACATAAGATCGCAGCATTTTTCAAAAAGGGCAAGGGTACGGAAGAGAAGAAAGAGATACACTTTGAGGATGACGAGACCAAGTCAGAGTAATTCATAAATGATTTTTAGAGCCAAGCCTAAAAGCTTGGCTCAATGTGCGTATAAAGATATTAGTTTAAGTGGAGTATTTGCCCATATGGATCGTATGATCAGCATAAAAAAGGCAATTTCATATTTGAGTATAGCATTATCTATCATAGTATTTGCTCTTATCTGGCCGTTAAAACTTATTAGGACAGATTATACAGCCAAATCTGATGAGATAATGGAACGTGAATCAGATCCGATAAGTGTTGAATACAACATGGCTCAGATGTTTGACGGTATAGGCGGCGAATTAAAAAGCGTTGATCTTTACGTATGTAATGACATGGCTGGACAGATCATGACATTTCGTATGTACAACGCAGATCATGAACAGATATTTGAGAGATTTGTTAGTGTAGATGAGACATTCATAGCTCCCGGATTTATCAATATCCCCATCCGTTTTGATATGGAACAGGGCAAGGAATACTCTTTTATCATAGAGGGCCTAACAACAGAACTTTATGCCGCATATGAAGACAGGAACACAACCACATCTCCTGTGAATTACTTCATGGCTTATGGTGGAGCTGAAGTTCCGGAATATGATCTGATCGTACGGTATAATTATTCAAAGCCGTTTTCGCTTTTACAGGTGATCGTCTCAGCAATCGTACTCATTTTCTTATGTACGGGAATGATCTTTGCGTTGAGAAAGTGCAAAGATAAACAGATTATATTAAGAAGAGTATTTCAGTGGACATTGAATCCTGTATTTGTGATTTCAGCTCTCCTTGCGTTTTATATAATCATGATAAAGAGGCTGTTTGGATTTGATACAAAGAACAATGCTTTTCTTACTATGGGTATCTGGATGTTGATCTTTATCGGCATATTCATAGTCAACTGGGGAAAGATAAATCTTCCAGACGAAATTAAAAAGGTGTTTAAGTTCAATAAAGTCTGCCACATACTGAGGATAATATCAATTGCAACGCTTTTATGGTATTGCTATGAGTATATGAACGGTCTTTATAATATCGATCATTATTACAGTATAAGCAAGATGGTTATCGTATTTGCTTTCCTGCTCATATTTACATTCAGTAAAAAAGAGATACTGATAATACCGAATGCTGTATGGCTTATTGCTGGTCCGATTCTCGGTTATCTGTACTACAGGCCGCAGATCGGTGTTAATGAAATGGAAGAGCTATATAGGCTCAACGGATGGGTGATCGCCATAGGCGGATTTGTGGTGATCAATCTGATCTATTCAGTGATAAGGATCATCAAAAAAGATGTTAAGCTTCCTAAGTTAAATCTTTTCTTTGCGATACCGTTTGCAGTATTTGCAATAGGGATATGTATACTCTCAAACACAAGGAACTGGCCTTATCTTTTGGTTGGGATATGTCTACTTTTGGCATACAGGCTTGCTTTTATGGAGGACAGAGCAAGGTTTAGCGAAGAACTGTGTACCGCAATTGTGCTTAATTTCTACATGATGGTATTTTTCTCATTAATACACAGACCATATTATTTCTATCAATACTACAGATATAACATGGGATATCATACAGTAACGGTAACTGCCTATTATCTAGCGCTTATCGTATGTGCATCTTGGATGAGATTATATGCTTCGATTAAAGAATCGTTAGATATTAAAAATATTTTTAGTAAGGTATTTACATTTGGTATGACGATGTCATATCTGATATTTACCATGTCAAGAACTGGATTTCTGTCAGTGGGAGTGACGATCGTTTTCGCACTTATTTTGGCAACTGCTGTTTATGAGAAAAAAGAGAGCATTAAAAAGGCTGGTAAGTACGTAGCTGTTATGGCTGTTGCTGTTATATATATGTTCCCTGTGACTTTCTTTTTGACGGATATCGTACCAAGGATTTCTAATGATCCAATAGTTTTTGAATATGAGGTTAGGGATTTTACATTTCATGAGGGCATGCCGTATGCAGATGTCAATTATATGACGATAGAACAGTTCATATCAGAATTTGGCAAGAAAGTATTCAATATAGATCCTGACAAGAATGCCATGATAACGATACCTGATCCGTTCGTGATAAAGGCATATGCATCAGAAACGGAAGAATCAGATGAAGGCACGTCGGATGAAGAAGATGTAACGGATATGTCAAACGGACGATTTGATATATTTAAGAGTTATATAGCAGTTTGGAATATGTGGGGACATGAAGATATGGAAGCACCACTTCCAAACGGTGAGATGGCAATACATGCTCATAATTCATTTTTGCAGGTTGCTCATGATCATGGCATTATATTTGGCATATATTTTGTACTGTTCATAGGATATGTGGTAATATTGTCTATGATTGGAGCAGTAAAAGAAAAAAGAGATCCATATGCGATGTTTTGCCCGATAATCATCGTATGCTTTTCTATGGCCAGTCTTGTGGAATGGATCATGCATCCGTGCAATCCCTTCGGTATAGCTATATTTCTGGCGATGATGCCACTTATATATAAGGATTCATTAAAAGATGAAAAAAGTAATTAATGCTAAACTTTTATACAGAAGAACATTTCTGATCATATATGATGTTATCAGTATAGTTGCGGCCAGCTATTTAGCTATCCTGATGAGATTTGAGTTTGAATGGGATGCAATACCTCAGCATTTCATGAACCCGATAACAAGATATCTTCCCATTAATATCCTGTTGACTATTGGGATTTTCTTTCTGTTCAAGCTTTACAGCAGTCTCTGGGCATTTGCAGGAGAGACGGAACTGCAAAATCTAGTATTTGCATGTATAGTTTCCGGCGGTGTTGACGGCATAGGTCTTCATCTGATGAGAGAGAGCACTCAGGGTGTTCCAAAGAGCTATTACTTCATGTATGTGTTTACTTTGATAGCTCTTGTTTTTGCCAGCAGATTCTCATACAGATTCTTGCGTAATCAAAAACACAAATACATGAATAAGGACAATGCGATCAGAGTAATGATCGTAGGTGCCGGTGATGCGGGCAATTCCATAATAAAAGAAATCAAGACCAGTAATTTCTCTACAATGAATGTAACATGTCTTATAGATGATGATAAGAGCAAATGGGGAAGCTATATTCAGGGAATAAAGGTTGAAGGTGGCAGAGAAAAGATAAAAGAATGCGTTGATACTCATAACGTTGATGAGATCTTTATCGCAATTCCGAGTGCGAGCAGGACAGTAATAAGGGAACTGCTTGAGATATGCAAGGATACAGAGTGTAAATTAAGAGTTCTTCCCGGTATCTATCAGCTTGTGAACGGCGAAGTCAGTGTCAGCAAGCTGCGAGATGTTGAAGTTGAAGACCTTTTAGGCAGAGAACCCGTTGCAGTTGATCTGGATGCAATCATGGGTTATATAACCGGCAAGACGGTACTTGTAACAGGTGGTGGTGGTTCCATCGGAAGCGAGCTTTGCAGACAGATAGCTGGTCATAATCCAAAGAAACTGATCATAGTTGATATATATGAAAACAGTGCTTATGAGATTCAGCAGGAGTTATTGTATAAACATCCAGATATGGATCTGGTAGTTCTTATTGCTTCCGTACGTAATACAAACAGGATGAATTCGATATTTAAGGAATACAGACCTGATATAGTTTATCATGCGGCCGCGCACAAGCATGTTCCTCTTATGGAAATCAGTCCTAATGAGGCGATAAAGAACAATGTATTCGGTACATGGAAGACAGCTCAGGCTGCGGCTACTTATGGCGTAAAGAAGTTTGTACTTATAAGCACTGATAAAGCTGTCAATCCGACTAACATCATGGGTGCAAGCAAGCGTATCTGCGAGATGATAGTCCAGAGTTTTGATAAGCATTACGATACAGAATTTGTAGCGGTAAGATTTGGAAACGTTCTTGGAAGCAACGGATCTGTTATCCCTCTGTTTAAAAAGCAGATTGCAGCAGGTGGCCCTGTAACCGTTACTCATCCTGATATCATAAGATACTTCATGACAATACCTGAAGCTGTATCGCTTGTTTTACAGGCTGGAGTTTATGCTCATGGCGGTGAGATATTCGTACTTGATATGGGAGAACCCGTCAAGATCCTTGATCTTGCAAAAAACCTTATCAGGCTTTCGGGCTATAAGGTAGGAGAGGATATTGAGATAGAGTTTACCGGTTTAAGACCCGGAGAAAAACTCTACGAAGAGCTCCTCATGGATGAAGAGGGAATGCAGGACACCGCTAATAAGCTAATACATATAGGAAGACCTATAGAGATAGATGAGATGAAGTTCTATGCCCAGCTAAAGGCACTCAAGGAAGAGTCAAAGAATGAATGCTCAGATATCCGTGCAATGATACACGAGATAGTACCGACATACGTATACAATGGAAAATAAAAAGAACTTATACAGGCTGAGAGGATGTTTAAGAGCATACTTTCAGTTTATCAGAGAAAATAAAGACAGAGAGATCTGTATCTTCATGGGAACTCCAAGACATAAAAATCTTGGAGACCATGCTATTGTTTATGCTCAGTATAAGTATATTGGCAAGATGTATCCCGATATGGCTATATTTGAGTTTAGCAAGATTGAATATGAGACATATCGCATTCTTTTAAAAAGGATTATAAATAAGAAAGCTCTAATTGTTATTGATGGAGGCGGAAATCTAGGTACGTTATGGCCTGAAGAAGATGCCCTGATCAATAATGTCATTTCTGATTTTCAAGATAATCGAATAATCATATTCCCACAGACAGCTTATTATGAAGGTGATAAAAGAAACGAACTTATAAAGGCTTTTTCCGATAAGATCAATTCTCATAAAGATATTCTTTTAATGGTAAGAGATAAGGCAAGCTATGAGATTTTTAAAAATCTGATTGAAGAAAGCAAATTGCAGTTATCACCGGATATAGTGTTAAGAATGGGAACTGAGATTTTAGGAAAAAAATCGCTTCAAAGAACAGATATTGGAATATGTATTAGGGATGATAAAGAGAGTGTTAACAAAATAGATATAAAAAACAATATCTGTTCAATCCTTAAAAAAAAGGAATACAGTTATAAATTTATTACCACTTTTGCGGATCACAATATATATCCAGAAGAAAGAGAACACATCTTAAAGGAAAAATGGACGGAATTCGCATCTTATAAACTCATTATTACAGATAGATTGCATGGAATGATTTTTTCTGCGATAACAGAGACGCCATGCATAGTATTTGATAACCTGAGCAGGAAAGTATCAGGAGGATATGAATGGGTGAAAGACTTCAATTTTGTTATACTACATAGGGATATTGATGATTTGGAAAAAATTGATAACGAAATCGATTCTTTATTAAATGATTACGGAGATAGGATTGAATAATTGTTATGGATCAGATAAATCGAATTATACATTTTAAGATACCTATGTCTATATGTAACCTGAGATGTCATTATTGTTATCTTTCACAAAGAGATAAATGCTTTCAGGGAGAACAGCCTCAAATGAAGTATTCGCCGGAATTCTTTGGAAAAGCCTTTAGCAAAGAAAGGCTGGGCGGAGTTGCATACTTCAATTTCTGTGCGGATGGCGAAACGATGTTGGTAAAGGACATTGACAAATATATCAAAGCCGTGATTGAACAGGGACATTATGTTGAACTTATTTCTAATATGACAGTAACTAAGATGGTTGATAGATTTCTGGAATGGGACAAAGAACTCTTGAAACACATCGAATTTAAAGGCAGCTTTCATTATCTTGAATTTAAGGAAAAGGGTTTGCTAAATACTTATGCTGATAATATAAACAGAGTTTGGAAGGCGGGAGCATCGGTTAGCGTAGAAATTACTCCTAGTGATGAATTAATTCCTCTACTAGATGAAGTAAAGATTTTTTCTATGAAGAAATTTGGTGCATTGCCTCATATAACCATCGCTAGGGATGACAGAACTAAGGATATTGATTATCTTACAAACCTGTCAATGGAAGAATATGACAAAGTATGGTCGGAGTTTGAGTCTGGTCTGTGGAATTTTAAGAGAAGTATATTTAAAGTGAAAAGGAAAGAGTTTTGTTATGCGGGCTTATGGTCGTTATATATAAACTTTTATACAGGAGCTACAAAACCATGCTATTGCGGAGAATACATGGATAATTTCTATGAGAACATCGGTGAGCCTTATAAATTTCGGCCTATAGGAAAGTGTCTTATGCCGCATTGTTTTAATGGGCATATGTTGTTGGGATATGGATTGATTCCTGAGTTGGAAACGCCTGAGTATGCCACAATGAGAGATCGAGTTAAAGACGATGGGAGTCATTGGATAAAAGAAGATTTATTGAGGTTTATGACCACGAAACTAAAAGATTCCCGAGACGAGATTAACGGTGTTCTAAAATTCTATTATAGAAGTAAGACAATAGCGGATGATATATTTTCGAATACTAAGCAAAGGATAAAGAGATTATTAAAGAGGTAATGCACGGAGAAAATGGTATGTCTGGAATTGATATAGGTTTTTGTGATATGAGCAGAGACTTTGATGTGAATGATAACATGTTTGTCAAAGCTCTTAAAAAGAATAACATTGACTATCATATAAGCGATAACCCTAAAGTACTATTTTATTCTGTTTTTGGAAACAGACATAATATATATAACGGATGCGTTAAGGTCTTTTATACTGGAGAACCTATTGCCCCTGATTTCAATGAGTGTGACTATGCAATAGGATTTGACAAGATTTCATTTGGAAACAGATATCTACGAAGGCCATTGTGGTTCCCTGATGAAAGTATAATAACCCCACTTGAAATATCTGATGAAGAAGCATTAAACAGAAAATTCTGCAACTTTGTATATTCCAATGACAAGGATGGCAATGCTGTTCGTTTAAGAACCGAATTTGCTAAAAAACTCATGAAGTACAAACACATTGATTGCCCAGGCAAGGTTCTCAATAATATGAAATCAGATCTTCTTGCTAGGGAGAACAGAAACTGGACAAGAAGCAAAGTTGAATTTATTGCTGATTACAAATTTACAATAGCTTTTGAAAACTCTAGGTACAACGGATATACTACAGAAAAGATGTTAAATCCGTTATCAGCAAAATCGATACCGATTTATTGGGGAAATCCGGAGGTTGAAGATGACTTTAACCCTAGTGCTTATATAAATGCCAATGGATATGAAAACAATCTTGATGCACTAGTTGAGAAGATAATAAAACTGGATAATGATGATGAGGCGTATCTTGGTATGCTTCATGCTAATCCGATGAATGAAACTTACGATATTAATGAACGCGACAGATTTGATGAGTTTATTTCTTATATCGTTCGTAATTCTGATTGTGTCTATCCAAAGGATCCTTTGGCATTTAAAAAAAGGATGTCTTTTGAAGGGTTATCAAGAAAAGAAAAACTTCAATTCTTTTTGAAAAAATAGGTATGAGTAGATAAACATGGAAACATTTATAAAAATATACGGTTTGATTCTGATAATGGGAGTCATTTCGACAACAGTTGATAAAGCAGTGCTTAAGAAGAAAAGTAATTTCTTAAGCACTGCACTTATGTATAGTGCTATATATTACATAGTAGTTGCTTTTGGAAGAACTGTAGTAGGAAGCGGAGACAACTACCTAAGTTATTCGTTTTATGGTAAGGAATTAAGAGGATACATTAAAGTACTAATTTTGTTGGTGGCAGTATATTTGATCCACTGTATGTTTATACACCTGTTTAAGGAAAAGTATTTACAATGGATACAGAATACAGTAGGTTTTTTTTCTGCTGTTTCCGCTTTGTATATAGTACTTTGGGATCAGTTAAGACTAAATATAGTTTGTGTCTTGGTAGCGTTATCAGCATTACTATCGCTGGTTTATAAGTTTATTGATAAAGATAATAAAATGTACTATAAGAATGACAAGCATATATTTCATTATTTAACTATTCAGTTAGTGTTATATTCTGTTATGCATTTTATTGTTGGACCAGCGGAAATATATGCATTTAATCAAGATGATTTTGTGTATAGTTATAGATTGATACTACCTCATTTATTGCTTGGTGCAATAGTATTTGTTGGTACTTATACTGTTTTGATAGGAAGTTATGCACCAAAGAAACTTTGTACAATTACGTGTGTTATAATTACGGTTTACAATATAATAGGGTATGTACAATCATTTTTATTAAATGGACAAATGACTTCACTTGATGGAAGTGAACAGCAATGGAATCCGACAAAGCAATTATTTAATGCCTGCATATGGCTTTTTATCATTTTCATTGTTTTGATCATATGCAAAAAAAATTCGGGTGTAAAAAAAGCAATAATTATAGTATCGATCTATATAGTGCTGATACAGACAGTTTCATACATTTATTTATTCACTTCAAAACACATTCTGGCTGATAATAACAGTTATCAGGTCATTGAAGATGGCGTTTTGGAACTTGCGTCTGAGAATATTATAGTGTTTATTCTGGATGCGTATGATACGCAGGAAATTCAGATGGTATTAGCCGATGACGCAGACTATCTTGTTCCACTGAAGGATTTTACATATTTTAATAATATGACAAGTAGATATTATTATACAGATTTCAGTCTGCCTTTCTTGTTTACTGGCGGAGATAAGGATAACCTGGATGTTTCTGACAAAACAGAAACATATCAATGGTACGATAATGACTGCTTTTTACGGGATATAGAAAGTCACGGATATGATATCAGGGTTCTTACCGAAAAGAAGTATGTCGATAAATTCGGGGAAGCAAATCCTATAAAGAATTACTCAGAGGGGGCATATTGTGTCCTTGATACTGAAAAAACAATGGCGTTGTTTGCTGATTCGATCAGATATCGAAATATGCCATTCTGTTTAAAACATTTTTATAGATATGGGATATATGATTTTGAAGATGTAGCTTCTAGTACGAATATATATAGGATTGGAACAGATGAAAAATTTGACAGCATGGTTTTAGAACAAGGACTTGGAAACTATGGTAGTGAAAGAGCTTTTCGATTCTATCATATGTATGGAGCGCATGCGCCATATCCGAGAACTGGTCCGATTTCACAGTTTAAATTCGCACTACATATGGTCTTTGATTATATTGGTGAATTAAAGAAAGCAGGTCTATATGATGATGCGACAATTATTATTACTGCCGATCATGGTTTAAATCCGGGGCAGATTGATGCGTTGCATACGGCAGGAGTAGAATGTGATGAGACAAAGAGTAATCCAATCTTTTTTATAAAGAAAAAGGGTGAACGACATGAAGAATTGCTACCTGATTCCAAACCTGTTTCACTTGATCAGTTCTTTGACACCATTATGATTTGCATAGACAAGGATTGGGAAAACAAGTATTACGGGACGATTTGGGATTAGGAGAGAATGATTTATGGACAGTATGAACTGGTAGTACCTTTATTGGAGAGTACTGTACACATGGTAATAGGCGTTACGAGGATAAAGAAAAAGCCATAGCGAATGATAGCTCCTGGCCCAAGCAACAACGTGGCAAGGTATAATAATGCAAATAAGTAGGAGAGAGCGGATTTATCGTGGTCTCTTACCTTCAGGTAAAAAGCGATTAAATATATCCACACATAGATGGCCATATTCAAAAAAACAGATAATGGATTTGAAGGATTCGTCAATCTAAAGTGATCGACATACAAATCACACATTTTAGGAAGTTTGGTATCTTGAACGGCATCGCCACTATAGTCGTGCCTTGCCAGGAAGAAGTGGTCAGAAGAGTATGGCTGGTGAAAAGGATCGAAGTATCCCTGAATATTATACCAGACAGCCTGAATGCTTATCCACGGATGTTTGATGGCGATGATCGTTGAGTCGAGAAGAAAATGCTTGCATTTAGATTCCCATATCTCAAAAGGAAGATTTCGTTTCATAGGATCCGCTAGATAATAGTTGTAATCTTCAGTATTGGGAATATAGGAGGATATAATTTCCTTTTCTTGCTCTGTAGCAGTTGTATTGTACACTCTACCCATAATCTGTGCGGGTATAGCCATCATTTCCTTAATAGATCCAGAACCAGCTTCCGTTGCAGAAACAAGAACTCTGTTTGTGATTACAGACATCATTAACGATAGGAAAAGTATTGCCACATAGTGAATCTGCTTTGTGGCAATCATTTTTTTATGTGAGACAAAACAGATAATAAATATTATAATAATAGTTGCCAGCATTGCGTATATTGCGTTATTTCTCAGTAGCAGCATCAATGTAGCATTTATTGTCATACGAATAAAGAAAACAGGATTAAATGCATTAACCCCTTTCTTGATAAAACGTATACTGTCAATAAAGAATATCAGAGCAAAAGCAGCGAATAATACATCTTTTGTATGTGATATGGCCAACAGAGAATTTGTGGGGAATACTGCATAAAAAAATGTCGCGAGTATGTAGTAAGAGCGTTTGTTATAACACTTCTTGAGATATAGCACAGAGTATGTCATGGAAGAATTAACTATAAGCAATTGAATAACTGTTGCAAATGCATAACCAAGATTGATATCATTGGTAAAGAGATTGTGAAAAAATCCGACAAAAAGAGTATGAACAAGTGGATGATTGGTTAAGAATGCATGATTTATATACTGATCAATCTGAGTATTTAGGTCATACGTGCATATTCCTGGGTAAAAGGCCAGAAAAACTACAAAATGACATAAGAAAATTACTGAAAAAACGATTATTGTTGTTAAAAGATTTTTCTTTTTCATAGAATCAGTATATATGTAAAAGAAGAAAATTTAAAGCATGAATAGTGAGAAACACATAATGTATAAAAGATATATAAAAAGACTGCTCGATATCTTAATATCAGTACTTTTTTTGATTGTATTCTTTTGGCTTTATCTTATTTTGGCCGTTCTCGTAAGGATAAAACTGGGAAGTCCCATTTTTTTTAAACAACCAAGACCTGGAAAAGATGAAAAAGTCTTTAACATGTACAAATTTCGTACAATGACTGATGAAAGAGATGAAAACGGGGACTTGTTATCAGATGAAGTAAGAATGACCAAGTTTGGATCTTTCTTAAGAAAGACAAGTCTTGATGAGCTTCCAGAATTGTTTTGCATTATCAAAGGTGATATGTCCATAATAGGTCCCAGACCTCTTTTAGTTGAGTATTTACCGTACTATACAGAGCGTGAGCACTTGAGACACACTGTCAGACCGGGGTTGACCGGACTTGCTCAGGCTAACGGAAGGAATACTGTTGACTGGGATACAAGATTTGAATATGATGTGACGTATGTTGAAAATCTCAGCTTTATTATGGATATGCGTATAATTTTTATGACTGTAAAAACTGTATTCGGACATACTGATCAAGTGGCGTATGATACAGGAAAGGTTGAAGGAAACTTTGCAAAGATAAGGCAGGAAAGATTAGAGAGGACCGGCAGACTTGAAAAGGAATAGATGCATATGAACATTTTGATATTGAGTGCAGGTACACGTGACAAGGTAGTACAGTTTTTCAGGAATGAATTAAAAGGTGAAGGCAGGGTGATTGCAACCGATTGCAGCAATATTGCTCCCGCAGTATATGAGGCGGATAAATTTTATCTCGTTCCCAGAATAACTGTTCCAGGCTACATGGATGAAATACTGGATATCTGTAAAAAGGAAGGTGTTGATGCAGTATTCTCACTTATAGATCCGGAACTTAGCATGGTGGCTGAATACTCTGAAAGATTTAAAGAGATAGGTGTCACCCCTGTTATTTCCAATAAGCAACTTGTGGATATATGTTTCAATAAATTCGAAATGGCAAAGACATTTCTAAAACATGGACTTACTACGGCTAAATGCTATCTTTCTATCGAAGAGTTCAAGTCAGCAAAGAAAGATGGCGAGATAGACTATCCTGTATTTGTAAAGCCTGTATGCGGAAGTGCCAGTCTTCATATCAATAAGGTATCATCTGATAAAGAGCTTGAAGGACTGTTTGCCATGTATGATGATCTTATGATCCAGGAATACATGGACGGGCAGGAATATGGCGCAGATGTTTATATAGATATGCTCAGTGGCAAATGCACTTCCATATTTATCAAAAAGAAGATCAAGATGAGAGCGGGCGAGACTGATA
>JAEEGJ010010621.1_pt1 | contig 23870 bp, 21 predicted proteins | sample 8958761 | NCBI WGS metagenome assembly JAEEGJ01 (sample SAMN16246546, study PRJNA631951) | gut metagenome | biome: gut microbiome; feature: rumen; material: RS-attached | host: Bos | place: Iran: Karaj | collected 2018-10 | reverse complement strand
TTGTCTGCCATTTTCACCGACAAAGAAAGGCCCTAAGGCTCCCCCAGATATTCGAAGATGAGGGCGGTCTGGCGAGCTATTCCAAGAACCACTTCCAAGCTGGGAGGATACGAATCGTCCCCAAGTCATCATGGACAACCTCATCCTGATCATAGGTGACAATTGTCCTATTCTGACATCCGGTGACATTGGCAGCCTCGCGAATACCTCCCAGTTCACGGTCGCGAGTTTCCCTGTCTTTCATATCCCAGCAGACCTGGATAAGTTCGTTTACACCTATTCCCGTTTGGATTACGAAATCGCATTCCTTCTCTCCCAAATAATAGCAGATTTTCTGTCCCTCGGGAAGGCTGCGCAACAGGTGGAGGAATACAGCATTCTCGAACAGGATGCCTACATCGTCACGACCCGAGAGGAGAACAGACTGTCGAAGACCATTGTCAACGCAATAATATTTTGGAAGCGCACTGGTCTCCCTCTTGTACGATGGATCATACTTGGTCACTTTATACAACAAGAAGATGGAGCAAGTCTTTTCCGCTAAGCCATATAAATCGTCTTTGGATACTTTCCTGCCTTGCGAGCGCATATCGTTGTAAATGGCATTGATGGATGCAGGTTTCGTGATGCCAGACATCAGACGTTTGATGACGTACTTGACTCTTTCGGAGTTCGACAACTTGTATCTGTCCATCAGATCCCTAAAGATCATTGCATTGAAGTAACCTTGCAGCAACTTGTCTTTCATCACACGACTTGATTCCAACACAACTTCGGGATAGCCGCCTTCATGGAGATAATCGACGAAAATCGTCCTCAGTCGAGCCACGTCCTGTTCCAGTTGACTATCTGTGCGAACTTCCTTAAACAGGCAATACTCCTTAAAGGACAATGGGTATTCCTTATATTCTATAGGCCAGCCTCGAAGTGCCGTATTCAACTCCTCGGACAACATATCTGCATTGCTTCCAGATAAGAAGACGTGTTTGCTATAATGTTTTGACAAGCGCAGAACAAAGAGTTCCCACCCTTCTATTCGCTGTATTTCGTCGAAGAAGAAGTAAACATCCGAGATGGGAATGTCGGGATACATTTCCATATATGCTTCAATTATGGCGTTGAAGTCGGACGTCTGCATGGCCGAGAATCGCTCATCGTCAAAACCGATCCATACGATTTGACGAGGACTGATGCCAGCATTCAACAGTCGTTCAATACAGAGTTCCATCAACGTGGATTTTCCACAACGTCGAACACCAACAACCGTGATAATCTTATTTGAATCAAAAGGTAATTCAACCTCACGTGGCTTGTAGGGAACGGGAATCTCTTGTTGCTTTAATGCAATAAGCGATTTGATGGTATCTTTGATAGTCATAATACTTTATTTTTTTGCAAAGATACCAACTTTCCTAAAAAAAAGGAAATAATCGCCAAAAACTTTCCTAAAAAAAAGGAAAATCCGTGTGTTTTTATATTATAAACCACAAATTGCCATCTTGTATTTGCAAAGATGTGTATTCACTAAGGTTCGCCCAGGTATTCGAAGATGAGTAGACCCCCTCACTCCCCCTGCTTAGGTATTCTGCCCCCGCTGTTGTTCCTTTCAGTCACGTCCGAGAGAAGCGGGGGATAGAGGGGGTGCGGCAAGATGACTTGCAGGTCGCGACTTAATTCTTCCCCCTAAGCAGGGGGATTAGAGAGGGTCCGCTCTTAAGGTTCCCCCAGGTATTCGAAGATGAGCGCGGTCTGGCGAGCAGTGAAGTGATGCTGACGAGGGTGAGTTACCTTATTTGTCTGCGATATACTGCTTGACTTTCTCGATAAATTGACGTGTCGGTTCAATACAGGCCTTGATATCCGATTCAGATACCTGGAAAAAACAATTGTAGTCAGCCTTCTCGCGAAGTGTCTCCATCTGTGAATAGAAGGATCCCTCATCGACGGTGAATATGCCCGTGCGAACATAATACTGATGGAAGCGGATGGCAGCTCCCTTGTGTGAACCTACTTCACGTCCGTCACTCACAAGTAAAGCACTAACAGCATGAAACAAGGCATAGTAAAGGCGGTTGGCCAAAGTGTTCCAATAACCCTTCTCAACCAAGCCTTCGTTTTCTGCAAAAATACTGTCGGCTTTTTCTAATTCGAGCCTGATTATTATCTGCCTTTCTTCTTCCTTAAGACTCATAGATCAGTTGTTTGTCTTGTTCAACATTGTAAAAGAACATGGCATGGGGGCCATTGCGCCACTCGTCTTTCGAATAGGCGTGAACGCTGAAGTATTGACGTAGGTCAAAGCCGTGCTGCATGATGGGATAAACATAGCGACGGAAGTCATCACTGTCGTTGCCCTTTTTGTCGAGAAGCAGGAGCAAATCCCAATCCGAGTCCTCGTGCCAGTCACCACGGGCACGCGAGCCATAGAGGTAGAGTTCACTACCTTTGGGAAGCACGCGCGCTGCAACCTGACGGATGTTATCGATGACTTGTTTACGTTCCATATCTCACACTTTTACGCGGCAAAGATACGACGAATAATCGAAATATCCAAATTTTCGAATAAAAAACTTACGGTTCGCCCAGGTATTCGAAGATGAGAGCAGTCTGGCGGGATGTGAAATGACGCTGACGAGGATGATACCCAATATGTGTAAGACGATTATAAAGTTCATTATTCCCTTCTATCCATCGACGTAAACGACGAATAGCAGCATCGGTGCTCGATGCAGGGAAGTAGGCTGTCGCCAAGGCGAATTTCGTATATTGTTGTACTGGCCACATAGGGGTAGGTTTGAGAGGTTTGAATGGTTTGAGGGGTTATGAAGTGTAATACTATTAACGCTGCAAAGTTACGTATTTTTTTTGAATTATGCAATAGTTCAGATCAATTTAAATGGACATAAATGGACACAAATGGACATAAATGGACATAGATGGACAGTGCCAAAAATAAAGTTCGTATCTTTGCATCGTGATCTTTGAAATAACGGCATGATTAGAAAAAAAAGCTTTGAAAGGTGTGGATGCTGACGCATCGGTTGCTTCGTTCTGCTGTCAGCCACCTGTGAGAGCCAGCTCTCCCATCTGTCTGACACCAATACGAAGCGCACAGCACGCCGTGCCACACCTTTCAAAGAGAAAAAGACTTCAATTCTTGAAGCAGAAAAAGGGCTGAAGCCCAGAAAAAGACAAGTCACCATACTTGACCATACGAAAACATTGAAACAAGTAGGCAAAAATGGCAGACAACCTCGGCCCAATGGCCTGGTTGTTTCTGCCGGAAAATGTGCAGGTCCAATACCTGCAAAAAATCGCACTTCGTGCGGAAAATCCATCCGGTCCCAATATAATTCCGAAAATTCACGAAAAAAAGACGAAAAGGACGAAAAATGAGGAAAGAGACAAGGCGAATTTTCCGCGTAAGCGATTTTCTGCTGCCTATTGGAGGCAGCACATTTTCCGGCCAAGTCTCCGCTATTGAAGCGAGAGACGCGGCCATTTTCACCTAATCTTAATCAATATTACTTGGTCGATCAGGTTTTTCTGGCGAAGCCTTTTTCTATATCCTGAAAGGAAATTTTTTTCTCTTTTGAAAAGGAGGCCATCAGAGATGGCGCTGGGAGATGTCGGCAGTCGGCTGGGAAGGCTGGCATTCACAGCAGACTGACAACAGCTCGCAGCTCCGGGGCGGCCGCCCCTCCTTTTCATAAGCTTTTTTTTCTTATTTATGCCATATGCCAGAGACACATAGTATTAACCTAAACCCTAACTTTTATGTTCACAATCAACACATTCTCGATCTCCAAGCTCAACAACGCGGAGGTCACCGGCTTCTACATCAACGTGCAGAAAGCCATCACCACCAACGATCCGACGAAGCTCGGCCTCGTCGAGGTCCTTCCCAACTTCACAAGCACCCTGCAGAAGCTCATCGACCAGGTCTATACGACCACCGGTTCGGAGTTCACCGCCTCTATGCTCGAGGCTGACGTCAAGCGCGACCAGACCTACAAGCGCATCCGCCTGCGCCTCCAGATGGTCGAAGTCGCCGAGGACAGCGCTGCCATCAAGGCCGTCAAGGACGTGGTGAAGGCACATCTGCTCTCGAAGTACACCTCGAAGGTGCCCCAGCTTCCTTACCAGGAGGAGAGCGCCATCCTGCGTGGCTTCATCTTCGACCTCAGTGACAAGCTCGGCGATGACGGCATCAACGCCCTCGGCATCGCCGATGACATGGCTGCCCTTGAGGATGCCAACAACGCATTCATTGCTGCCTACAACTCGCGTGCCACTGAACGTGCCGAAGGTGACACGGGGCTGACCGTCAAGCTTCGTCAGGAGATGTACGCGCTCTACCAGCAGGTGTGCTTCGTCACCCAGTACCTCGCCAACTCAACCGAAACGGCAAATGCCGAGAAGGCCACCGCTTGTCAGGCATTCATCGCTGTGCTCAACGTCCTGCTCGCCGATGCCAAGAAGCGCTACAATCAGCGCACCAACAACGGCACTGACGCAGAAGGCGAAGGTGGTGAAGGTGGCAACACCAACCCCGACGACTCTTCGAACACCATCCCCGATGACGAAGGCGGCTCAGGCAGTGGCAGCGGCTCTGGCTCCGACAACAGCGGTTCGGGCTCGGGCTCTGGTAGTGGCTCAGGCTCTACGGATTCATCGGATTCTGGTGGGTCGGGTAACGGCTCCAACTCAGGTAGCGGCAGCGGCTCCAACAGCGGCAGCGGGTCCGACAATACTTCTGACCCCAACCAGCCCTCTGATGGCGGTGTCGTGAACGGTGACGAAGTTTCGTTCTAATCTTCTCTATTTATCACGAATTAGAGAATTAAAGAATAAACAAACTCTACGGATTTGCACGGATTTATCGGATTTCTTCTTGTGCGGCCGAACAAATAATCTGGTTAATCTGGTGAATCCGTAGAGGGTTCAAAAAAAACGATAATTCGATAATTCGTGATAGAAAAAAAGCATTATGAAATGGAAAAGAATCGTGGAGATGCTGCTCCGCATCCTATGGATGCTGAGAAAATCCCCTCCTGTAATGGAGCCACCGAAACCCATGAGACCGAATGCACTGAACTCGAAGAGCGAGTGCGCGCCGACTGTCGACGCACCTGCCGTCGTAACTTTTGGATCGAGCTGTTCAAGAGTGCTGCCAAGATCGCAGGTGTTGTCCTTGCTGCGCTCGGACTGTCTTCGTTCAACGAGGAGAATTAGCCTGCTGGTGCTGCACTGCTCAGACACGCGGCCCGACCAGGACTTCACCATCGAGAAGCTGATGCGCAGTCATCGTGCTCGCGGCTTCGGCACCTATCCGGGTTATCACCTCTATGTGCGACGGGATGGTAGTCTCTACTATTGTCGACCTGTCAGTGAGCGAGGGTGCCACGTCAAGGGCCACAACTCGGAAAGTGTCGGGATCTGCTATGAGGGCGGTCACTCGTGCAGTCCCGAATACAAGTACGAGGACAATCGCACGGCCGAGCAGATGGTCGTCCTGGACGAGGTACTAAAGCTGCTGCATGAAGTCTATCCCGATGCTCGCATCGTGGGGCATTGCGAACTCAATCCCTGCAAGGCCTGTCCCTGTCTCGATCCTCCCGCGTCCAAGGAGTACGCTTATATCTTTCACTGAAAGAAGACGAAAAATGGATTCATGAAGATGGTGCTGCTCGATAGCAGCACTGATGAAAAGCTTGGCAGAACCATCTGAAAGCGAGCTTTCATCTGTCCCTTCCAAACTCTTCATCACCCCATTGGGGCAACATCTTCATAAATCGAAAATCGCCTTCGGCAGCAAAATCTTAAAAATATCTGTTATCCCATCTTTTTTAGATAAAATTCTGCAGGGTACTTATATCCTTCGGATAGAAATCTTGGAGGAAATCTAGTGTGGAAATAACCGCTTGACCCTACAAATCCTTGACCCAACCATTTCCTCAAAAGATTTCCTCAATGATTTCTTGCCGAAGGCAATAAAAATGGACGAACAGAATTTTCCCCATAAAAAAGGGGTAGGCAAAAATTTTTCAGTATTTTTCTGCGATAGCGATTTTTAGGCATTAGGATATGACCCCAAAGGGGTGCTGGATGGCTTAGAGCAGGCAGACAAGAGCTCGCTCATGGCTGACAGTTCTAAGACAAGCAGCAGATGCGCCATCGGGCGCATCTTATCCTAATGACTCATTTTTCGCCTTCTTAATAAAAATCCCTTAAACAAATGAAACATATCGTAGAGAGCGTGGAGGAAATGTACCACGCACGAGAGCCAACTGGAGAGGTTATTGTTGATGCGGTGGTGGATGCCGTTCGCAAGACCAGGACACAGCGGTCAAGCGATATCGCCCTGCTGCTCGACGTGGAACATCGGCAGCTGAACGATGCATTCAAGATGCTCACGGGTATGAACCTAAGCACAATGATCATCGAGTGGCGAATGATGCAAGCAAAGGATCTGCTCGACGACAAGAGCCTGTCTGTGACTGAGGTGGCACATCGCTGCGGCTTCAAGCGACAGAAGAACCTTATCCTGGCATTCCGTCGACGGTGGGGAACCACTCCGCAAGCGTACCGGACGGGCAAGCTGCTCCGCAACAGCAATTACGTGGTCAACAAGGACTATCATACGCGGAAGACTGCACTCGATATCGCGAAGGAGCATCTATCCCAGATGGACGAACAACAGTAATAAAAACTGAAACCCTATTTCAGATCGTGGCATATCCCCCAAGGTACCGTGGAGGATATGCCGCGATTGTTGTATGTCCTCTAATGGACGTTGAAGGATATGCGGCGACGGTGGAAAGTCTCGGAGCGTTCGTTGAAGGATATGCGACGATGAAGATATGTCCTCTCACATTCGTTGGGGGATATACGAAGACAAGAACATGTCCCCTAACGTTCATTGAAGGAAATGCGGAGATGGAGGTATGTCCGATAACGGTCGTTGGAGGATATGCGGAGGTGGTGGCATATCCGCTAATGGTCATTACAGGACATGCGTCGATAGCAGTATGTCCGCTAACGTTCATTGAAGGATATGCATCGATAATAGCATGTCCTCTAACGGTTGTTAAAGGATATGCAATGGTGGTAGTATGTCCCCTAACGTTCGCTGAAGGACATGGTTCTACAGGATTATGTCCCCTAACGTCCACTGGGGGACATGCGATAATTTTTGCTATTTAGATTTGGAGATTTGCAAAATAAGTCCTATCTTTGCAGCACTATTTCAAGTGAATAGCAAATTGTATGTGTAATTTTATTTGCAGGCCCATCCGTGAGGACAGGCCTGTTTTATTATTTATCACGAATTTGAGAATTTTCTTAAACAAACAATCCCCGAGAACCTTTCGGTTTTCGGGGATTGCTTCATGACAATAGTTGTCAAGATACGAGTGGGATGCTGATGAATGGGAAATCAGGCAGACTTGCGGAATGCACCGATGTAGGGATTGGGAGTGATGACGAAGTCAGTATCAGCAGGGCTGTCGTCGAAGTGGGTTGCAATATAGACGAACTTGTGGCCGATGTAGAGACTTGCGGAGAAAAGGATCACTGTTGCGAAGAATGCGATTGCGTACATAGTTGTATATTTTTTAATTGTTAATATTATTGTTGTTTGTTTTTGTCTCGAAAATCAATTGTTTATTATTAACCGTTAATTGTTCATTGATTTTCATTTTGACACCGCAAAGGTAGGGCCTTTTCTGCACGTTCGCAAGTTTTTCTTCCACTTTTTGATGGAGATAAGGCGACAGGTACGCGTATGGACGACAGAGGAGAAGAGACGCTCAAAATCTTGTCGCTCCCATCGAGAATATATTTGTTTTTTATCACGAATTTGAGAATTTGAGAATTATTCTATTAAACACGAACTGTCGCGAATTAGATTTTAATAGCGATAACAAAAATATTATTGTAAAAATGAGTCTATTTTGACTTTGCGTAATCGGTTGTTATGAAAGGAAGGAAGGAAAAATGGGGGTAATTTTGCAATTGGATGTAATTGGATTTGGATATATTGGAGATTTTTGCTATTATTGCGCCATTAAAATCCTACTTTATTGCCTCATGATCTTATGAAAAACACGTTTATGTTGTGGTATCATGCAGGAAGAAGAGTAGTCTCGATATAGAATAATCAATATTTTCTTTTATTATAACCAACATGAAATCCAAACTTTTACTCATTCTCATCACCTTGTTCGGTGTATGGCAGGGAATTTGCGCCCAAGAACCGTATGCTGTGCTCGAAGGTAGCACCTTAGTATTCAAATATGATAATAATAAGCCTGAGGGCGCTTTTGATATTCCTTGGGTGTATATACCTGATTGGCTATATTATGATGATTCTGAAGGATATGAAGAAATTTTAAAAGCAAAATACTATATAAGCAAAGTTGTCTTTGATAAGTCATTTGGTAATTATCACGACCTAGAAATCGCATCTAACATGTTCTCATGTTTATCTGACGTTAACGAAATCATAGGACTTAAATATCTGAACACTGAGAATGTCACCTATATGGATTGTATGTTCTTTGAGTGTCATTCTTTGACAAGTATCGATCTCTCTAATTTCAATACAAGGTCTGTCATGGATATGAGAAATATGTTCCAAAATTGCTACAATCTAACCAACCTTGATCTCTCTAATTTCGACACACAATATGTCTCCGATATGTGTGGTATGTTCACTTCATGCAGGTCTTTATCAAGTATTGATTTAACGAACTTCAACACGGAAAATGTGGTTGACATGACTCATATGTTCAGTTACTGCTCCAGTCTAACGAACCTTGATCTCTCTAGTTTCAATACATCCAACGTCGTATACATGGAGTATATGTTCTATAATTGCTCCAATCTAACGAACCTTGACCTCTCAAATTTCGATACTTCCAACGTCGAAGACATGATGGGGATGTTCAAAGAATGTAGCAGTCTTAAAACAATTGATCTCAAAGGATTCGATACAGAGAATGTTACCGACATGTACGAAATGTTTGCAGAATGCGAAGAACTAACCACAATCTATTGCAATAACGATTGGTACGAAGAAAACCGGGAAATGTATGACATGTTCTATAATTGCTATAATCTAGTGGGGGGCTATGGCACACGTTATTCTTCTCGTAATGTTGATGGCAAATATGCCCATCCTGACGTAGCAGGCTATCCTGGATATTTCACTGGCATCCAAACGATTGGCAGAACTATAATTATAAAAATCCTAGATGCCAATAGCAATGATGTGACAAGAGATGTAGATATTATTTGGTATGATGCCAATAGCAACCAAATAGGCACAGGGGAAAAAATCAATGGCGTTGAAGATGGCTCAACAATATATTATTCTGTTCTTCTGAATGAAAGCTTGGGGAGCATCTATCGTGAGGTGAATATGCAGAAAATTACTATTGAATCTGATACCATAATTTGTCAATTAGAAGAGATAGGACGCATCATACTTGAGGGCCGTGTGTCTGCCCCAGATATAGATAGGACTTCTGTGACTATTGATATTAAGCAGTTGCTTAATGGAAAATATGAACGAAACTATAGCGCGAAGACTGATGAACAAGGTATTTTCAAAGTCGAAGTTCACGATGATGACACCTATATCACATTAAGTGGTGAAGGTTATTTTGATGCCACGCTCCATCGAGATGGCTTTAATGGAAATGGTAACATAGGTACTATCCCTATGAATCTGGTGTCTGGTTTTGCTTTCCTAGCCGACATCACCATGAGCAATGCAGTAGCAACCGGACAATCAGAAGACGTGTCTGTGTGGTCTGATGGACTTAACAATATTGAGTTTGAACTCTACAATGTAACTAAAGGCTCTGAAATTACAGATTTTACTGTACAAAATAATAGTGTCATTATTAAGTCAGGAGGTGTAGTCGGGGACCAAATACGTCTGACCGCCAAAAGTAAGCAGATTATTTTTGCAGATGCTACTACTACGTTTAATATAGCCGAAGGAGCCAATATTTTCAGTTTAGCTTTGACAGAATTGGGCGGTATTGATGTTGCTTATGCTTCCAGCAGCAACAGTAATACTATAGGTTATCTATACGGTTCAGACAATATTTTAGTGGCAAAAGGATCCTATTTGGGTGATACACTATCTCTGCGACATCTTAACAGCGGATCCTACACTTTGGTTTCAATGGGTGGAAGTACACTTCTGGGCAATTTGTCAAATCTGACTGATTTTTCAGAAGTGGGACTTATGGAAGGTATTGACTATGTGACAACAAGTGTAATAGTGAAAGATGGTCTGCTGACCGAATCCTCAATCAACGAGGTGCCACGTATGAATGACACACGTTTCTACTACACAAGTGGTGATACATATTTTTATGCCAACAAAGCATCGCAGACAGTGGGCAATTATCTGACACTCTCAGCTCATTTGGATTTTAAACCAGAGTATTCTGACTTAGCTGATATTGTGAAGTTGACCATTGATATACCTGAGGGTTGTGAGATCGTTGAGAATTCAGTTATTGCCAACAGACAGGCTGTAGCCCACACCATCAATGGAAATCAATTGATGATGACCCTCAACAAGGAACAATGGCAAGGACAAGTGCGCTTCTGCATCATCCCTGTGACCAATCAAACCTTCACAATCACTGCAATGGCTTCCTTCGATATTGAAGGAAACGTAGTACAACCGATTGGATCTGCTCAATTTGAAGCTAAGGCTTTGTCATTGAGTGCTCCGAAGTCAACTTGTAATACCAGCATTACCATTAACGGCACAGCAATAGGCCATAGCGAAGTTAGTATCTATGACAATGATGTACTCATTGGAAAGACATATTCAAAAGCCAATGGCTCATGGTCTGCATCGTGCGAACTCTATAAACCTTTTTCACATTCTTTCCACGATATTTATGCCAAGGTTACAACAAAAAGTGGCATGGAATTGACAAGTGAAAGCCAGGTAGTGGAATATGACAAGAATGCCATCATACCACAAAAAGTGACTATGACCTATTACAATGGTTGGTATCATGAAAACAAGATTGTGGTGTTTGATCTGTTGGAAGGGACAACAACTCCTGCCTCATATCCATTCTATATGGGGACAGATTTCACCTTCCTTGCTGATTTCACTCGAAATGACACAACGCTGATTAAGGATGTAAATATCAAAGTATTGAATAGTGATGGTACCGTTCGTACTTTGCCAGCCATTTTTGACGGTAAAACGAATAATTGGGTTGCTACGACTAAATATTCTAATAGTAGCAAATTACCACAGAATGTGAAGGTGGAGTATGTCGCTATTCCCACTACCGTGTTATACGATAAAGATATGGAAGAAGCCATGAATACTCTTATCAATAATATGCTCATAGAAGTAGAATCAGCATATCAAGATTGTGCTATAGATTTTGTCGCAGAGGATGAAAACAGCATTTTTTTCACAGCCACAACAAATGGCTATGAAACAGAAGAGGGGTTTGTTATAACTATTTTGGACTATAATCAAATAAAAGCACAATATGCCGACGAACCGTCGTGTCATATAGAAAACGACACAACAGATATTTCTTTCGTTGTGAATACCTATGATAATCATAATAGTGGCATCGTAGTTTGGGATAATTTGAATATGACCGCTTATGAAATCAAAAGCGATAATACTCATGCATCCCTAGCCCAACAGCGTAAATTAATTGGTAACCTTATGTGGGCCATATATGGGGTGGGAGTAAGTGTAGGTGAATACTACCTTAGAATGCCAGAGTTTGTCAATTGGAAAAAGACATTAGAATCTGAGTATGAAAGACGCAACAAAGAATTCAATGATATGGTTTATCTATTATACGCGCAATGTCCTGATGGTAGTTATCGAATAAAGGATGAAAATACATATAAATCTCTTCTGAAACAGATTGACCAATGTTCAGAAGGGACACAGCTGTATCTTAAACATTTTGAAGATGTGATTAACAAACAACAATTGAGATTGCAACAAATATGTGGTCTAAAAGCGGTATCAAGCGTTCTATTTTCTTTTGGTGGTGAGATAATCAAAGGATTTGGTGGATTGTTAAGCCAATCAAAAGGTATTATTATATCGAATCTAGGGAAGGCTTTAATTAATTCTGGAATATCTGGTTTGACAGGATTATTTGGTCATGCTACTGGCGAGTTGCTTGGTTACGATATGGAGCATATAGATGGTCAGTCCGTCGAACCTGAAAAAATCATCTCGGATTGGTATTTCAATTATTCAAAACAAATTACAGACAAATATATTCAAACAATTAATAACATAAAAAACAGTTATTCAAAATGCGATAAAGAAAAAGAAGATGAAGAAGAAAAGAATGACGAGCCCAAGGATGAGAAGTCTGACAATGACAGTAACAAGAACAACGATTTTCCTAGCAAGGGTACAACGCCAGTAATAGATCCTTCCGGCTATGTTTACGAAGCTGTGCTGAGCAACCGACTTGAGGGTGTGACAACCACATGCTACGAGAAGGTGCTTAAGGAAGATATGTATGGCGACACATACGAAGAAACTGTAGTATGGAACGCTGAAGACTATTTGCAGAAGAATCCACTTAAGACAGATGCTTTAGGATTCTACAGTTGGGATGTACCTCAAGGCTTGTGGCAAGTGAAATACGAAAAAGAAGGCTATGAGACCACCTATAGCGACTGGTTGCCCGTTCCTCCCCCACAGCTTGATGTAAACGTGGGCATGAAGCAAAGTACTCCACCTACGGTAAAGCAGATGCGCGGTTACGAAAGTGGCATCACCATTGAGATGAGCAAATACATGCGTCCTGCTACAATGAGCACAGAGAATGTCACTGTAACAAGAAACGGAATGTCAGTGAGAGGCAAAGTTGAAATGCTCAATTTGGAGAAAGAACCTTATGGCGACTCTGAATTTGTTTCAAAAGTAAAGTTCATCCCTGAGACTGCATTTGATGCTGCTGACGAAGTAATCGTGACAGTACACAAGGATGTTGAAAGCTATTGTGGCATCAATATGGAAAGTGACTATGTTCAGAAAGTAAAGATAGAAGCTGAAATCAAGGGAATTGTTGCTGACAGCATCATTAGCATCCCCTATCAGAATGCCAAGGATATGCAAATTGTTGTATTACCAAAGGCTGCTGCTATAGGTAAGACGCTTTGGGTTCAAAGCTCATCCTCTATGATTGCATCAACAAACACAAATGAGGTAGTACTTGACGAAAACGGCTCTGCTACTATAACTTTGAACGGAGAGCTGCCTGGAAGTGCATATTTGTCGTTTACGATTGATGATACAGATGTGTCAACGAAATCAAAAGTTAAGGTTATTACAGAGAATGATTTGGTTGCCACACCTTCTGCATCAATCAAGAGCGGAGAGTCGGTTGATGCAGGAACAGTCTTGACTTTGACTTGCGACACAGAAGGCGCGACTATCTTCTACACATTAGACGGCTCATGCCCTTGTGACGAAGCAACTCGATTCAAGTACGAATCACCCATTGTCCTTACAACAGATGTAATAGTGAAAGCTATTGCTGTAAAGGATGATATGTATGACAGCGATGTTGCCACTTTCATTTATTTCATGAATGACAACAATAGGATTGAAAACATAGATTATGGTATCAAGATCTGGCCTGTCATTACTTCATCAGCAATACATATTGACTTGAACGATTTGACAGCAGAAAGTATAACCATACATAGTGTGAATGGTGTAACCATGTATTCTGCCGCAAATGTGAAGGGTCAAATTACCATAAGTCTGGATAATTACGTTGATGGCATGTATATAGTAAGTGTCAAATGCAAAGATTGTAGATTGGCAAGGAAAATATTCAAGGTAAGAAAAGAATAAACCTCTGCATTACCCTGGATTAGCCATAACCAGAGTGGAATCTAGGCGATACTAAACAAACAATCCCCGAAAACCAAAAGGCTGTCGGGGATTGCTTCATGACAAGGGATTGTCAAGATACGAGTGGGATGCTGATTATGATTGGGATATCAAGCGGACTTGCGGAAAGCACCGATGTAGGGATTGGGAGTGATGACGAAGTCAGACTCAGCGGGGCTGTCGTCGAAGTGGGTTGCTATATAGACGAACTTGTGGCCGATGTAGAGACTTGCGGAAAAAAGGATCACTGTTGCGAAGAATGCGATTGCGTACATAGTTGTATATTTTTTAATTGTTAATATTATTGTTGTTTATTTTTGTCTTGAAAATCAATTGTTAATTGTTCATTGATTTTCATTTTGACACCGCAAAGGTAGGCCCTTTTCTGCATGCTCGCAAGTTTTTCTATAACTTTCTGATGGGTATGTAGCGACAAGCACTCGAATGCGCGACAGAGGGGAAGAGACATCCTAAAACCTGTCGCCCCGATCAAGAAAATATTTGTTTTTTATCACGAATTTGAGAATTATTCTATTAAAAACGAATGTAGGCATACGGTAACACCCGTATTGGCATCGGCTTTCAAAGACTATAAATCATTCTCCGAAAAAGTAGGAGTTTTTCGGAGAAACTTGTACAAGTTTGGAGATATTTTCGGAGATTCGTCGGAGACGTTCAGAGACGGGTCAGATCACGCCTTCTTCCATCAAAACTGGCTTTTGCGCTACCCAGGATGAGGTGGGGACATACGACCTGCAACGATTGCGGAGCATCGGAATCCGAAGCCAAATACCCTGGAATGTGCAGGTCGGTATCTTCCATTTTCTCAGTCACCATTTGCTCAGTCAATTTTGATGGGACTTCATACTCAAATTTGTTAATTTAATATGCGTTATTGTATTTTTTGCCATCTAACTACCCAATATTTTAGTACGAACGAACAAAAATCAATTCAAATTTACATTTTTCTAAATAAATATTTGGAGATTTTATCAAATAGTCTTATATTTGGCCCATCATTCCGAGGCATCATGATGCCCCATACAGAATGATTTTATTGTAACAAAAGACGCTACGACGTCATTATCTTTGTCTTAGAAATTCACGCAAAATTTCCACCAAAGAAGATAATGCAACGATTGAGCGTCCATGAACGGTGAGTTGTATTCACCAGTTCCACGTCCGTGATGGGCAGGGAGTTGGTATATGCATATCATCCGGACGTGGGCTTTTCAACGTTGCTTATCCTTTGGTAAGGCAATGCGAGAAGCCTCTAAGACGGGTAAGCGACAAGTAGAAAGCTCCCGTCTTTTTTTTGTATCAAATACCGAATTTGGAGTTTTGTCGGGAATTGTAATCTTATGAATAAAAATTATCTCAAAGTATTCTGCGCAGCTGCATGGTTCGCATTTGCAGTTGTTAGTTGTTGGGCTACGGTGGAATCTTTGCATCTTTTGTTAACCGCAAAAGATAGCAACATTCCTATCTTATTCGTCTGGATTGTTACTGGAGGATTCTTTTTTATTGCCTCATGGGGGTCAAAGATGATTGTTGATAGCCTAAACAGTCATGTTTATACAGAGAATCCGACACTGAAACTTGTTGGTGGCATTGTAATTATGATAATTTTCTGGCTACTAATGAGTGTGCCAACCAATACACATACATTTTTTTATAAAGATACCATCAAGGACGTCGCAATTCGAGACTTAGAGAAAACAGATGACATTTTACGTATTCTTGAAACTGACGAGATAGCAACTGCAAAAATAGAACACGATTGGGCCATATATGAAACAGAAGTATGGACTATCTATAATAATATGCTCAACGAAGTTCAAAATCCAAACAGACCTGGTATTGGAGACCACGTTGAGAATTTTCTGAAACAAATAGAGGCAAAACTGGAATTAAAAGACCAAATAACTAGAATCCCACCAAAGACTAATAATTTGGGCGGCTGGAATGAAGTCATGAATCTTTACCGTTCCACCATCGCGAATCTGCTTGAAAAGAAAAAAATGGAGTATGCACTTAGGTTCATAGTTATTACTCCTGAAGTAAAGAAAAAAATACAAAACGATAGAGAAAACATCAGAAGAGTACTTAATGATATCCATCGGATGTCCTCAATCAATGACAAGGTCATGGTTAACGCTGGCACCGTGCTTTCTGAGTGTTATGGACTTATTAGTTCTTATTCTGACGGACATCTAAATCTTGATGACAATGAAAAAAAGATTTATGCTGGCAAATCAGAATCTAAGACTGCTCGAATGTTGAGCGTATGGGATATATGGATGGATTTTTTTAACGGCAATATTGCACGTGGAAAGTTCGTTTTCTGGATTATTATTTCCATTTTAATTGATGTCGCTGGATTCATATTCTTTGACATGGCATTTAAGAAAGAAGAATAGTAACATTTAAATATTTAAAACTATGGGAGATTTTAATTATACTGATCCAGGCAACTCTGGCAATGTTAAGGAGCAAGAAAAAGTTCAACAGACACAGGATTCTAAGTCTTATACTGAGCCCACTCAAATAGCTGATTCAAGGATTAAAGGTTTGAGTGAGTCTGAGATTAAAAATCCTGATACTATTATTGTAACTGTGAGTGATCCAAAAACACCAATTATAATTTTATTCGGTGCGAGAACATCAGGTAAAACCATGACATTAATTCGCCTTACTAAATATTTAGAAGGGATGGGATATAATGTTGTTCCAGATCCTATCTTCCGTCCAGATAGCGACACACATTATCAGCGCATGTGCAGAGAATTTAGCACAATAGCACACTCTGATTTTGCCGCGGTAGGTAATGACGTTATGAGTTTCATGCTTGTCAAGGTAATCTCACCCAGTGGCCGCACTCTTTGCCAAATTCTGGAAGCTCCGGGAGAACACTATTTTGATGCAGACATTCCAAACCGCCCATTCCCTGCTTATATAAATAACATAAGTCGTTCGATTAAGAATCGCAAAACTTGGGTGTTTATTGTCGAAGAAAATTGGGGCGGTTCACAAAGAGTAAGAGATTTGTATGCTACAAAGATTCAGCAGATGCAACGTAATATCAGGCCTCAAGACAAAGTAATATTCACATGTCACAAGGTTGACACATCTGATCATTTCCGTCCTGATGGCCGCCCAGATGTATCTCAGATATTCCAGAACATAAAAAACCAATATCCAGGAATTTTTTCTAAGTACGAAAATCGAAACCCTTTAACTCGGTTAGTCTTCCCTTATAATTTCGATTTTATCACTTTCTCTGCTGGATCTTTTAACTCGACAGGTGATGGTAGACAAGTGTATACTCCTGGCGAAGATTACTATCCGCATCAACTTTGGGATGCAATTAAAAAGAATATATAATTAATCAGTTAACCGACTGTAGATGATGAACGATCCACGATTCTATATATTTGGTGTTCCCGATGGCTTTAACATGCTATCGGGAACACCTGATGAGATTCTTTATTACCAGCTCTTCTACGATACGACAAAAAAAGGAAGAGAACTTAGAATCAATCGCAAACCCAATGGAGAAGTTATTTATTCATTTTTGATTTACGACCTTGTCTCTTGTAAAGGGAGAGAAGGGGCATTTCTTGGGATGTCAATTGTATTTGACAAAGAATACTGTAATAATCCCCTAAAGCTAAAAAAATTATTTGAGGGAATCTTTAATGAAGTAATTCTAAAAGCAGAAGAAAATAACGAAATTTTATCAGTAATAAACGGCAACAACGCTATTGGTAAATTCTGCATACAGAATTTTGAAGAGCGACGTGAAATGTGCGAAAAAATCGGACGTATTATTGTCAATAATGTAGTAACAACGTTAGCTGAATACATAGTTCCGACTGATTCATCTTTTGACAACAGTAAAGAAGGCCGCATCATTACTCTCCCGTTAGAAACAGATAATAAACGTATAATTCAAGCATTACGCGAATATACTTGGGTCTCATTATCATCAGAATGTAGTATTTCTGAACAGCCTGTTGATAATCATCTAGAAACGACTTTTGAAAATGTTGATTCTCTTCATCAAGTCCAAGACTTGCTCTCCGTTCATTTTATCAAAGAACTAAATAATAAGATTTCAACTTATAAAGATTTCATCATTCAAGGACTGAAAGGGCTAACATCTCTTCCAGAAATATCTTCTAAACGACAAGAAATCAATAATTATCTTGATACTATAGAGGAATATGTTGTTAGACAGCCAAAACTAATGAATCTAAAAAAAGAATATCTGTCATTATACAAAGAATTAGATGATATGATGATAAGATACTCAGATATAAATGGTGGCGGTTCTGACCCAAAAGGCAATGGTGGCGGCGGTTCTGACCTAAAAGGCAATGGTGGCGACGGCCCCAGCACAAAAGAAAAAATAATTAAATATTTGTGTATTTTTGGTGCATGTGTTGTTCTTGCTGCTGTTCTATATATGTTTTTGGGGCCAAAAGAAACAATACCAAAAAATATTCCTGGTCCAAATAATCCAGAGGAATCAATTGATAATGACAATAATACTGATGATGCCTCTGTTGTATTTGACGAAAGTGCGTTCAATTTGTATCTTGAAAATGCAGATTACAAGGCAGCATGGAGTTTGCTGCAAAATGAAAAAGATAGCGCAAAGAGTAAACTATTAGCTCTTAATTTACAAATCTCATATAATAGCTGGTTTTACAACGAGCTTGACAAACGAAAGAAAAATATAAATGACCTGAAAGAATTGAAAAATATCATTGCGTCTTATCGTGATTTTATAGAAATAGGTCCTAATAATAATCTAATTGATTCCGCTCTTTCACGCAAATCTAGTGAAGGTGTTATTGATCAAAATTCTTCTGGTAGCAATAGAGGAAAGAGAACAATTAACAGCAATGAAACCCTATCTCAAGACTCTGAAATAAAAATATACCGATCAGACATAAATTGGAGTAAGGGTGAGAATATCGATGGCTATAACATATCTTACAAAAGGCGTGAATATTTTATTGTAGAAGGTGGGACTAGATTTTCTAACCACCCTGAGGCACTTGAAGTGTCAAAAGGCGATAACCAGATTCGAATAATAGTTAAGAAAGTTGGCCAATATAAAATAACGATAAATCAAAATATTGAATTAACCTTTAATGCTTCACAGCAATGAAAAGAAAGACAATAATAACAATTTTGGCTGCTGTCCCGATGTTATTATTGGGGCAAGTAAGATCTGTTGCCTCATTGATTCAGGACGCAGACAGCATACGCAATACTTGTGTTAATCTAAAGACCAAGGATAGAATAGAAGGACTTGAAAAGGCTCTTAATCTCCAAGATTCAGTTTATTATTTATTGACTGATTCCGTTAGGTCATTATCGGCTTACGAAAGCGATGCTCTTGCTTATCATTTCTTTTCATGCTCAGACTCTTCCATATTCAATCAGAACTATCTAATAATTGACACCCTACAGATTCCTAGATATCTACAAGAGCATTATATTGCTGTGACTACAATACGACAATATGCTCAATGTGTCGATAATATGGAAAGAAAAATTGAAGAAGCAGAAGCAGACAATGACATAGCAGAGGATGACAGGAAGAACTATGTCGCAATTAAAATTAAATCTGAAATAGATAAGGCTAACGATCTTTTTGTAATAATCGACAATCTAAATATGTCTTCGTTTAGCGAAGAACAAAATGAATATTACAAAGGGTTATCTTCAAAGTTTAATAATATTCTTAGAAAATACATTTTTTAATTATGAAACACCATCTTATTTACATTAACCTTGCCTTAGCGGCTATGAGCTTATGCATGGAGTCATGCAACCGCTGTTCAAGTAACAATGACGAAGTTACGCCATTAATTTCTCCTTATGACGAGGAGTTTGAGTTAGGTGTAGAACTGCCGGATGAAAATGTCGTAGATGTTCCCTACACTGAATCTCACAATCTAAAGATTGTACAGGTTCTTATCAATGACCGCATCAATAAGGAAATGATATTCGACACTGGCGCATCATATACGCAGATAACCCTTAATGAAGCTCGTTATCTCTATAATGAGAATGTATTGACCGATGACGATATATTAGGCAAAGCGCAGTTTGGCGATGCGAATGGAAATATCACAGTTAATACTGTGGTTAATTTACGCAGACTTGTTCTTGGCGGCAAACTTAGTATTAGTAATGTGAGGGCAACTGTCGTTGAAAATGGAGACGCACCACTTCTGCTTGGCCAGACTGTTCTAAAAGAACTACCTCAATATACTGTAGATAACGAAAACGCAATAATCAAGTTCAAAATCAAATAAAAATGAATTTTAGCCTATACCTATTCGGAACTAATAAAGGAATATATATTCAATATCCTAACGATGGTGAAGAGGCAATCCTACGTCCGTTTTGTTCAAATGTCAAAGGAGCACAACTCACAATCCAAAGGAAAGATGCTCTTACTCATTACGCCTACTATAAGCAATTAAGTTCTGATAGTTCTCAAATCTTTGGTATATGCCTTGTCGCCAACGGGGTATATATCAAAGATATAAAAGCACTTTATCAAGCCTTTGACAAAGTATTCTCTCGAATGATTTTCAATGGCAAAATTATAAAGTTGACTGAAACGGGCAAAATTGCTTTCTGCTCGGATAATTTTGCAAATGACAAATCGAGTGTAGAACAAACAGAGGCAATCGTTCGCGAGATAGTCAAAGAAGATTTAGAATCTTACGAAGTTCAAACTAAACAGAATTTCTCTGGACTGATAGCAACAAAGATCATTGCTCTTGAAGAAAGGAATTCAGAAATTCTTCGAGCCATCGAGCAGAATAGTACTGTTCATATTTACTCCAAAGATGGAACGATAGCATCTACTAATTATATAGAACAAACTATTTCAAATCTTTATAAAGAGAATAGCCAGTTAAAAACGGACTATAGCAAGCTTATGTCCCAAAAGAAGCAATATCGAAATGTTGTGATATTAATACTCGCTGTTCTTTTATGTGCCTCTGGATTATTCTTCTTGAATGGATCTTTAAATAATACAAAGAAAGAATTGTCAAATGCGAAAAATGAAATAAGCGAATTAAACAGGAAAAACAATCAATTAAATGAAGAATTAACCGACACACAAAAAAACCTCGATAGAACACGTGAGGAACGCGATACTGTTCAAAAGAAATTGAATGATTTTACAAAAAAAGTGGGTTCTTCTATGCCAATTATTATAGATGAAATGCTAATTGGTAATACTAAAAATGGAGGAGAAATAGAAACTGATTATGGAAACACCATATATAGCAACAACACCATGTATTTGAAGCCCAAAATATCATATATCGGTGTCAAGACAGGCGATAATATTGACCTGAATGTGAGGTTGTATACACCAACAGGCATGAGTACGGGAACTAGTTCTCCGACAGGTTATTCATATTCAACTTCATTGTATGTTTATTCAGATAAAAACGAAACAACTCTTTTAGGCTGGGGGGGACCAACTAAGGGTCATTTTAGCAGTGGATTATATAGATTTGAAATATGGTATGGTGATGTTTGCTTAAAAGCAAAAACATTCAAAATATATTAAATTTACATTCTGTATAATCCTAAATAAATCCATATTTAAGATAATATTCCGAACAATTAACATTTAGACCGTCTTTTATTGTATGAAAACAAACAAACTCATACTATTATTTGCTTTGATATTATTATCTTGTACTAGTAATAATACTAAAGAGGAAGTCACACCCTTAATATCGCCTTATGATGACGAAGAACAATTTGCGTCAGAACGTGAAACTGCTAATAATCAAATAGAATTATACACTAATCAGAAGGAAACAAGTACATCCTCTAAGTCCACTTCCTTCTATAAAGACTTATTAGAAGATTTTTGTAAAGCACTTTATCATGACATGTTTGAAGGGAGAACCTATATTTATACAAGTCTTCATATTGATAAGCGTGAAAATACTGCTTCTGGTAATGTTATAGTCTCAGGAACTCATTCTTATGAAGGGCGTTTCGGAAAAAAATACGAAGGATTTGGATTTAAAGCTACTATAAGGGTAATGGCTAATAAGGAAAATACTTATTATATAGTATTTGAAAAAGAAGGAGTTAAATTTATTTCACAAAGACATTATTGGGAGTCTTCAAGTAGAGCATTTGTTTACGAAGAATGAGAAGGACTTTTATTTTTTTCCTTTGTCTATTATGGGTGGAAGCATCTTTTGCTGTTCGTCCTAAAATAGGATTAGTGTTAGGTGGTGGTGGCGCTAAAGCAGCAGCTGAAATTGGAGTATTAAAAGTGATAGACAAAGCACGAAAGGCAGGAATGCCTATTGATTTTATAGCTGGCACAAGCATGGGAGCTGTAATTGGAGGATTATATGCTGCAGGATTTAGTCCTGAGAAGATAGAAGAATTGTTCCTTACCGAAGAATGGCTAAAAGTCTTTTCTGGAGATGCTGTAGGTTATATTTCGTTCAGCAGCTGGAGGGCACCTACAGGTCTCATTAGAGGAGATGTTATTCAGGCGAGATTAGACTCAATCTTCTCGACAGTTAATCGGCGTCTTTTTACCGAAACAGAAATACCTTTTAATTGTGTAGCGGTCGATCTGAATAGTATCGAAGAAGAGATTCTCCATGAAGGTGTACTTGCAAGAGCAATACTAGCGTCAATGGCGTATCCAGGATTCCTGCCAGTACAACAAGATGGGAAAAAGTTGATTGATGGTGGAGTCTTAAACAATCTGCCTATTGACGTCGCTAGAATAATGGGAGCTGATATAGTTATTGCTGTCGACTTAGAACAAGAAGAATCTGCGACTAGGAAATTTTCCCTAAAAGCGAAATTAGGAATTGGCGGCATTGCCAATTGGCTTGTTTCAAGGCCAGACATAAAAAAACACAATGAAAACGTCGAGAGCTTAATCAAGCCAGATATATATATCCATCCTAACCTAAAAGGTTATTATATTACAGACTTTGAAAGAACAAAGTTAAAAGAGATGATAAAAATAGGCGAGGAAAAAGGTAATAATTTTTGGGAGGATTTAATAAGATTAAAGCTGACAAAATATCCTTTTTTTTAAAATAGAGTTCTTCATTTTAGTTGAAAAGAAACGATTCTAGGAAGAGCTTTCACTTTATAAATTCGAGCCTAGCCCTTGATGGCAGCGGTTTAATTCTGCCACCCAAAACGGTTCCGAATGTGCCACCTTCAGTGGCCACCTCTAGGTCGTTTTTCAAGAGTCATGATCATCGTAAGCAATCGGCGAACCCATGTCGACATCAAAATATTAGTATACTCCGGAAGCTTCGCTGGCCTTCGGAGTTTTTTATTGCAGCGACCCCTTTCAAATGCGTTTACCTTTCCCGACAAACGACACATAATATTGGAACAATAAAGAAAACAATACAAATATGGAGATCAAGATTACAGCTATCAAGTTCGAGACGGTGAATAGGCGGAAGACAGGGAAGTCTTTCAGATTTGGCATGGATCCGAAAAAGATGGCCAAATACAAAACGGAGGTCACTGTCAGAAAGAAGATTGAGGAATATGTCGCAAAGAATGGCGTATTCAAGAGGGAGGACTTGTTTCAGTGATTTGTCTATAATTCATTATAAGAAATAAAGCTTTTATCGAAGGCTGGGCTACGCCCTGAGCTGATGATGCAGCCCAGCATCTGTGAGAGCGAGCTCTAACATCTGCTAGGCTTCACCACCAGCGCACATTCTGCGAATGCGCAGCCTTCAACAAAAGAGAAAAAGACCTCCAATTTTTGGAGGTTGAAAAAAGGGCAAAGCCCAGAAAATAGACCATCCTATTCAATATCATCATCAACAAAATCTGCTGGGTATGTATATGAAACAAAATGCTTTTTTGCTAT
>JAEEGJ010010620.1_pt1 | contig 23871 bp, 33 predicted proteins | sample 8958761 | NCBI WGS metagenome assembly JAEEGJ01 (sample SAMN16246546, study PRJNA631951) | gut metagenome | biome: gut microbiome; feature: rumen; material: RS-attached | host: Bos | place: Iran: Karaj | collected 2018-10 | reverse complement strand
GCTTTTTTTGTAATGTTTTTTATGAAAAATAGTTTTTTTGATAAATAATTTTGTAATGATTAATTGTTTAAAAAAGTTAAAAAATAGAAAAAAAGAAAAAAGTTTTTTAATTAAAAAACTTTAATAATATTCATCATCCTCATCGAATCCACCTAAATCTGGGCTATCAGAAAGGTCAGATCCACAGTTTTCACATATTAATGCACCAATAGGATTTAAATGTCCGCATACATTGCAAGTAATCATGCTTTCACCTCAATATATAAGAATTAATTATAATACAAATATCCAAATGATTACAAAGATGATTGCTACAATGAATGTCAATGGAGCAATGATCTTACTTACTGCTACGATGGAACTGATGGTAGAAATAAGTTCTGTGGAATTATTTGGACCGAATGTCTTTAGATTTAAGATTCTTTCAGTATTTGTTCCAGCTTCTACTGGCTCTAAGTCTTTAATTGCCTCATTGATTGAAATTTTCACAAACTCTATGATCTTTTCCTTCTCTACAGTTCCAACTGGATTGTATCCTGCAGATAAGGTATTTACAGTATGTGTATCAGTTGTCATAACTTCAATCTCATCAATATCCAAGTCTTTCACAGCATTGAAGATGGTTTCCCTGTATCCTAATTCCATATTGTTTGAATCGAATAATACATAAGCAGTTCTTTGCCAATTCACTTCAACAACCATGGTTTTCAAACCGCTTTCACCAATTCCTTGATGCTTATCGAATCCGCCAAGGTCTGTATAGTAACATCCGACTTTAATGTCATGTTCCAAGTCCAATGGCTCTATTAACTTGATTGTATCGATTAATTGGAACAATTCAGGGTTTCCAGGAAGGACTCCACCTTTTTCCTCGTTGAATGAATTGTGGCAGTCAACTAGGATATTGTTTTCAGTTCCTAATTCTTTCTGGCTTTCTATCATTGCTGCAAGTCCTACAGCATATTCTATGTCATCACTGCCTGATGGAGCGAATGTAGAAAGCATAATGGTTCCATTCTTGAAGAATTGAACCCCGACATTTGCTTTTTTATAGGAATACCTAATGAATTCACTTGCCTTTGGAGAGTATTCCATATTGTCTAAGGCTTTTCTTACAGCATCTTCTATCTTAACGATTTCATCGCTTGATACTGGGTTGAAGTCATGGGTTGATGGACCATGTGCAACCATAGTGAATGCATCAAAGCTATTTGCCAATATTGTTGGCATATTGGAACCTCCAATGTCTCCAAGAGGTCCTGGGTGAACGCAAGGACTTAAAAACAATGCTTTAATGCTTCCGTCAAGCCTTCTAAAGCTTGCAACACCTACAAGAGTATCAATAGCTTCTCCAGCATTGTCAAACAATTGTTCAATTGTATTTGTTCCCTCATTCATATGCAAGATGAAATAACTTAGGATTTCCATTGCTCCAAATCCTAAATTCTTTTTCATAGGAGATTCCACCACTCTAATGAAAGAGTAGATTGCAAGCAAAAAGATTATGCTCGCTATTATTACCTTGAATATTGTTGCAATAATTTCAAGTTCAAAAACAACTTCAATATTATTCAAGAAGCTTGTAATAATCAGCATTCCAATCATAAGCAATGGTTGGATAATTGCAATGATAAATGAATTGAAGAGCTTTATTCTGGTTGTGGCTAATATAACAAGAATATTGAATCCAAATGCAATAACACAACCGAATAGGATGGAGTTAAAGAATAAATTCATATTGAAAATAAGGCCTACTGCTGTTCCAATGATACCTACAATTCCTGCAAGAGCCATTGAGACCAATGCTAAGAACATGGAATGCTTAGCCTTAAGGTTGATTCCATTAAGGGATTCTACCCATAATTGATCAGTGGAACCGGTTATGATTGCAGGCAATCCGAATACAACAAAACCGAATGCCCCTCCGTAGAAGAAGTCTTCCAATCCGTTTCCTACACTAACCGGCTGTAATAAAAATAGAAGAACTCCTGTTATAAAACTTAGTATAATTATCATTAGCACTGAACTTTTAGCATTAGGCAATGTTCTAATCCATTTTGATAATCCTGCTACATTACTCATACTGGACATTAATAATCAACCTTTTACTCTTCATTAATTAAAATTAATTTAATTTAAATTATTTGGATTTAGATTATTTTTATATATCTAAATAAATAAATTAAATAATATAATATATAATATATGAAATTTTTTATATAAAACTTATTCTATTTATTTTTGAAATTCTTAAGGGTATGTTTTAAGGTTTCAAAATTTATAAAATTTATTTGGTGAATTCATGATAGAATTAAAAACCCCAATTACTGATGATGATATTAACAAATTAAAAGCTGGAGATGTTATTGCAATCTCCGGTCAGATATTGACTGCAAGAGATCAAGCTCATAAAAGAATCTTGGAAGAAGGAGCTCCAATTGACATTGAAGGAGCAGTCTTATTCCATGCTGGACCTATTATTCAGGAAGAAGAAAACAAGGATGATTCAGAACCTAAATATAAGATGGTTGCTGTAGGTCCAACAACTTCCATGAGAATGAATCCATATGAAGCGGATGTTTTGGATATGGGCGCTAAGATCATCATTGGAAAAGGTGGAATGGATGATTCTGTTAGGGAAGCTCTAAAGAGAAACAATGCAGTTTATGTAGTGGCAACTGGTGGCTGTGCAGCATTGTATGTTGATAAGGTCAATGAAATAAAAGGAGTAAATTGGCTTGACCTTGGAATGCCTGAAGCTATTTGGGATTTGGATGTAGATTCATTCGGCCCATTGATTGTAGCGATGGACAGTGAAGGAAACAGTCTTTATGACTAATATTTTGACTAATCTTTATGACTATATTGTTTTCAAATAGTAATGCAAATATCAATAAGTAAATATTTATATACTAATTATTTTAAATATCATAATAATCTATATTAATTAATTTTATTAGTTACATATTAGTTTAATTTAATTTTTATCAGATTAATTATTTTAAGAATTTACGATTATTTTGGTGATACAATGGCAGATATTGCAGAAGCAGCTGAAAAGAAATTAAAGTCAAGAATTAGAAAATTAAAAAAATGCAATAAGGATGAAGAGGAAAAAGAAAAATTCTTCAATCAATTAGGTCTTTCTTTCACTATCAGTTTACCTACTAAAAATCCTGAAAAGCAAGAAGACTTCGTCATGTTATACACTAGTCCAGATGGAAACATCGTTCATGCAGAATACGCTTATTCTGAAGGTGAAGAGTTTACTCAAATGGACATCAGTGAAAAGGATTTAAAAGTAATCATTGAATCATTCTCTGATTTCGAATTAAGTCTTTTAGACTAATTTCTTTTTAATTCTTTTTCTTTATAATTCCATTATTGGAATTATTTATCTATTTTTTAATTTAATTTATAATTTAATTCACTTTTTTTAGTTATTTTTTATGTTTTTAGAATTTTTTAAGGTTTTATCATGATTGTCAATAATTCATTGGATGAAGTTAAGAAAAGGGAATCTGCATTGAAAATCATTAAGGAAATCATTAACGATAATGGAAGGGATTCATTATATGATGTTACTGGACTTTCCGGTGGCTTTATAGCAAGTGATGATGAATTGGATCTCTTGGAAACTTATGTAGGTCCAGCTATTTTTGAAGATGAGCTCCAAATTGTGGGAAAAGAACATCTTGGAGGAGAAAAGGTCTTGGCAGTTAACAGGACAAGTTCTGGAATATTGGCAAGTATTTTGGCATTGGTTAATGAAGGTGACCATGTAAGTCATTTCCTGGCTGAATTTCCAGCTCACCCATCTATTCCAAGGTCTTGTGCAATTGTAGGTGCAAGCTATGATGAATTCGTTGACATCGAAAAGTTCACTATTCATGATAACACATCATTAGTTGTTGTAACAGGCTCAACTATGGACCATAAGGTAATTGATGAGGAACTCTTTAAGAAAGTCATTGATATGGCTCATGAAAAGGATATTCCTGTTCTTGTTGATGATGCTTCAGGTGCAAGGCTCAGAACTGCTGTTTTCAATCAAGCAAAAGCAACAGAGCTTGGAGCGGATTTGGTTGTTACCAGTACAGATAAGTTAATGCCTGGACCAAGAGGCGGATTAATGGCTGGAAGAGAAGAATTGATTGATGAGATAAAGGTTAAGGCAAATCAATTTGGTCTTGAAGCTCAACCTCCCTTGATTTTAGCTATGGTAAACGGAATCAAGAATTACACTGGAGAGAACTTGGTTAAAGCAATTTCCAGAAAAGAAGAATTCTATGAATTATTAAGTGAAAAGTACGAAATGTTTGAAAAGACTCCAACTGGCGTTATGGTAAGTGAAGATTCATTGAAAAACCAATTAGAAAAGCTAAATGTTGAAACAGAACTTTCAAAAAAGGATTGCTGTTTCTTATGGGCTATGGTTTTATTGAAGGACTTTGGCATAATTACAATACCTGCAGTTGGCATGCCTGGAGCATCTGCTACAATCCGTATTGATTTATCTACACAAGATGTAATTGATATGGATCTAAATCAATTGTATGAAAAAATAGATTCTTCATTTGAAGAATTTTTAGAATTGTCTCAAGATGTGGAAAAATCAAAAGAATTGATTTTCTATTAAAATTAGTTAAAAGAGAGTTTTTTTATTTTAAATTATTTAATTTAAATTTTTATTTTTAATTTTTTTTAAAAAAAAGAGGTAATAAAATGAAAAATTAATTTCATTTTATTTATTTTTTGTTTAAGTACTGTTTTTGTTTAATTTCAATTAAAAATAAATTTGAAATAATAATTTTTAATTTTATTCAACGGTTCTAAGTTCACCAGAGATTATTTTCTCGAGTGCACCGTCTTGTCTTTCAATGATTAAACTACCTTCGTTGTTGATTCCAACAACATAACCTTGGGTGATTTTTCCACCGGTTTGGGTAATGTTAACGTATTTTCCAATGGTATCTGCAAGGTCTCTCCAATCTTTAAGAATGGTTTCGATTTCACCATCTTTATATAATTGGTAAACTTTTTCAAATTCATTAAGGAAAATTGCAATGAGTTCATTCTCATCGACTTTGGTAGGCAATTCTTCAGTTAAGGTAGTTGTGCCTATTCTAATGTCTTCAGAGAAGTCCTCTAATTTGAGGTTGCTGTCAATTCCAATACCTACAACAATCCAGTCGATTTCATTGAAAGTTGCATTGACTTCGGTCAGAACTCCAGATATTTTCTTGCCGTGAATCAAGACGTCATTAGGCCATTTGATTCTAGCATCAACACCTAAAGACCTGATGGATTTAGCTATTGCCACACCGGTTGCCAATGTGATTAAACCAATTCTTGCAGGAGGGACTTGAGGTCTTAAGATAAGGGACATCCAGATTCCACCTTCTGGAGCTTCCCATTTCTTGCCTAATCTTCCTCTTGCATTTGTCTGAATTTCAGAAATCAATACAGTACCTTCTTCAGCACTGTGGTTAGCTAAAAACTTAGCTATTGAATTGGTGGAAAACACTTTTCTGAAACAAAGGATTTCCTTAGCGATTTCTTCAGTTTCGAGGTTTTCGCAAATTTTATCTTTTGTAATGTGTTCAGTTTTTCCGAATCCTAATTCCTTGATGGATTCTTCAATAGCTTCATCGTTTATCAAGTCTAAACGTTTAGCTTCTTCTTCTGAAATTACATTTTGGCTTAGTAAAAGCTTTATCATTTCTTTCTTCATAATAATCACTTAAGATATGAGTTAAATTATAAGTTTAGTTTATGAGTTTAGTTTTTTTATTTTATAAATTTTATTTATTAAAATTTATTTTATTTTTTGCAGTTTTATTTCTGTTTTTTAAGTTGTTGCGCTTGAGCAGCATTGAAGTAAGTTCCAACTGCTCCAGATATTGCAGCTATTTTCTTTCCAGGCATAAATGTGGATTTCATACGATTTACCCTTTCCAAATCTTCTGCAATAACCTTTTCCATTTCAGCGTCAATCCATTTCTTATGCTCATCTACAAAGTGAGTATGCAAGTCACCTGCAAGGAATGATTCATTTCTGAGGATTGCCTTATGGAATGGAATAGTGGTTTTTACACCTAAGATAATGTATTCGCTTAATGCTCTTTTCATTCTATTGACTGCGTCGTTTCTTGTACGGCCGCTTGTGACCAATTTGGAAATCATTGAGTCATAGAAAGTTGGAATGGTATAATTCATGTACACTCCACTGTCTAAACGTACACCAGGTCCACCAGGGGATCTGTAACCTGTAATCTTACCAGGGTTTGGTGCAAAGTCCGCAAGTGGATTTTCAGCATTGATACGGCATTCAATAGCATGTCCGGTTATTTGAATGTCCTTTTGTTCGTATTCCAATTCTTCACCGCAAGCGATTTTAATTTGCTCTTTGATTAAATCAGTATTAGTTACAATTTCAGTGATTGGGTGTTCCACTTGAATACGTGTGTTCATTTCAAGGAAGTAATATTCTCCATTTTCATAAAGGAATTCTACAGTTCCTGCACTGTTGTATCCAATGGATTCTGCAGCTTTAACTGCACTTTCACCCATTCTTTCTCTTAATTCTTCAGTCATGATTGGGGAAGGTGCTTCTTCCAATAGCTTTTGATGTCTTCTTTGGATGGAACATTCCCTGTCTCCTACATGGATGGTATTTCCATGTTCATCAGCTAAAACCTGGAATTCAATGTGTCTTGGCTTTTCAAGGTATTTTTCAATGAATACGGTTGCATCTCCAAAGTTTTTCAAAGCTACTGATTGGGTTGCTTCAAGTGCACGTACAAGTTCATCCTCTTCATAAACTGCACGCATACCGATTCCCCCACCACCAGCTGATGCCTTGATGATTACAGGGTATCCGATTGCTTCAGCAATTTCCTTTGCCTCTTCAACATCAGTGATTCCATCAGGAGTACCTTCAATAACAGGAACCCCTGCGTCTTTCATCAATTGTTTGGAAGTGATCTTGTCTCCCATTTTTTCAATATGCTCTCCTTTAGGACCAATAAGCTTGATTCCATTCTTTTCACATTGTCTTCCAAGTTCAGGATTTTCTGCTAGGAATCCATATCCTGGGTGAATTGCATCTGCTCCAGTTTCAATTGCAGCATTAATGATCTTTTCAATGTTCAAATAAGACTGGCTTGGAGAAGGGTTTCCTAAAGGAACGCTTTCATCTGCGTAATTAGTATAAAGAGAAGTTTTATCAGCATCTGAGTATACTGCTACACTTTTCATGTCCAATTCACGACATGCTCTCATAACACGTATAGCAATTTCTCCTCTATTTGCAATAAGTACTTTTTCAAACATGTTATACCTCTTTTTTTCAATTTAAATTATCTTAAAAATTATGATAAAAAATATATGATTATGATTTTATCATTATATTTGTAATTATATATTATTTATCAATCATTATAATATTATATATGATTAATATTAATATTAAATTTTATCATTATTGGGAAATGATTTTTTGGATAGGTAAATTTTTTGGATAGAAAAAATAAAATTAAAATAAAATAAAATTAAATTAAAATTAAATTAAAATAATAGTATTTATAATATATATTATAATTATATTTTTATTATCTCGTGATTTTATGAAAATTTCAAAAAAGAAACATCTTGAAATGATTTTGGAAAAAGTTCCGAATCATCCAAATCCAAAAGTTGGACTTGAACAGTATTCCACTCCTGCAACAATAGCTGCAGATCTAGTGTGGAATGCATATGGTTTAGGTGATATTGATGGCATGAATATTTTGGACCTTGGATGTGGCACTGGAATATTTGCAATTGCATCTTCACTTATGGGTGCAAGCTATTCATTAGGTGTTGACATTGACGATGAATCTATAGCTTTAGCAAAAATCACTCAAAACAGTATATTTGATGAACATGATATAGATAATGCTAATGCAAATTTCATAGTTGGAGACATTAATTCATTTAATTCAATAAGTGATTTATTAAATGAAAGCAATTCGGGTAAAATCAATAATGGTGAAACTTCATTAAATAGATTTGACACTTTGATTCAAAACCCACCTTTTGGATCTCAAGAGAAGGGAAAAAGGCATGCTGATAGAAAATTTATGGAATTTGCAGTTGGCAGTGCTGATGTCATTTACTCTTTTCATATGAAAAATACTGAAGAGTTTGTAATTGACTACTATAGGGACCTTGGTGCAGAAGTCACTCACAAATTGGTATATAAATTTCCAATTCCAAAAATTTATGATTTTCATAGTGATGATTCTCGTGATGTGAAGGTAATTGTCCTGAGGGTTGAAAACTTTAAAGATAATCTTGATGATTGAGGTGACTATGAGAATAGAAAATCTTTATCCCGTATTTCGATACATCGCTTCAAAACAATTAGGCCATTTGCTGAAAAAAGATGCTTCAAATTGGAAAAGGCAGTGGAGTGAGTTTTTTTTAAATGATCTGATTAATTTTCAATATGAAGATATCATTGCAGTGGATTTTAGAGAAAAGCAAAAGGCAAGAGGCATTGATAAGGGATTGAAAGCTAGTTTTCAGAGATTGGATTATATGTTATCTTGGGTTTTCCTCGGAGCGATGCCTGAAGATTATTTTTCCATGGTCTTTGATAAGAAGGGATGGGTTTGGAGAAATCACCATATCACTCGTGAAAGGTTGCGTTTTTTAAAAAGGAAATTCAATTCCAATCAGGAATCACTTGTTCTTTTAGATGATAAGGCTAAGTTTTGTAGAAATTGGGAAACTTATATTCATAGAAAATGGTGTGTGATTGATGAAATCTCTCTTGAGGAATTTGAAGAAAAATTTAAAGATGCCGATAAACTCATTGCCAAAAGAAGAATAGGAAATGGAGGCAAAGGGATAGCTGTCTTTGATACTTCTGAAGTGGGATATAAAGAGATATATGAGGAAGTTTTATCTCAAAATGAGCCATATATTGTTGAGGAGTATCATGAACAGACTGGTTGGCTTCATAAGGTTAACCCCTCCTCTTTAAATACCATTAGGGTTTGCACTTTTTCCCTCAATGGAAAAACTGATGTTGTCTTTGCATATCTTAGAGTTGGAGTTAAAGGGGCAATTGTAGACAATATCCATAGTGGGGGCATTAGGTTTCCAATCGATCATCACACAGGTAAAATCCATAAAGGCATGAATTATCAGATCTTTGATGTTGAAAAGCATCCTGATTCTGGAGTTCAGTTATATGGGGAAACTATTCCAAGATGGGAGGAAATTCTTGAATTATGCAGAGAAGCTCATGAATTGGCTCCTGATAGTCTACATTTGATAGGATGGGATATATGTTTGGATGAAGATGATATCAGCTTGATAGAAGGCAATGGAGGTCCTGGATTTCCTCCAATAGAGAATCCTCATGAAAACTGGTGGGGAGATATGAAGAATTATCTGTCTCAATTAGAATGCAATTGCTCTAAGAGACGATTTGAAATTTGACTTTTTTTAGCAAAACCTTTATATACTATAAATAACTTAAATATTACTAATCTATATGTCTACATTATGTAATTTATAAGAAATTTTTAAATTTTTTATTTAATTTTCATGATTTATTGGTATTAAACATCTGTCTAATGTTAAATATCAGTGTAAAGAATCAATTTTCATAGGTTTTTTGATGGTTTAGCTTGGGCTATGTTTTGTAGCTATTTAAATCGTGTTAATCATGAATATTTATTTTTTCTTATTTTACGGATTTTAGATTTAATCGGTATTTTAGCTCTTTTTGACTAAATGCTTTATTAAATGTTCAATCATGTTGCATATGGATTAAAAATTAAAATTTGATAATATGCAAAACAATAAAGTATCAGTCTTTATACCGAATTCATTCTTAGCAGAAACTAAAGACTTAAAATTAAAAACATCAAAAGTGGGTTTAATTGGAAGGGCTTTAGCTTTGTTTGAAGTTGATGAAGTCGTTGTTTATAAAGATCTTTCAATTCCAGATAGTGAACAGACAGAGGATGGAGATTTCATAGCTGAAATTCTCAATTATATGGATACTCCACAATACCTTAGAAAAAAGGCAATCCCTATTAAGCCTGAATTAAGGCATGTTGGTATTTTGCCTCCTTTAAGAGTGCCTCATCATCCTGTTGGTCAGCCGGAATTAGGCGATTACAGACAAGGATACACTGTAAAGAGGAACAAGAAAGGTACCTTTGTAGATATAGGTATGGATAAGTTGGCGTTTTGCAAAGAGCAACTTACTGTGAATAAAATATTTTCATTTAAAATCACTAAGTTTGCTAAAGAGGTAATAGTCACACCTGATGAACCAGATGACATTTACTGGGGATTTAAGACATTATCTACTAATAAAGGTCTTAAAAATAGCTTAAAATTAGTTAATCCCGACTTTGTGGTGGAAACTACAAAGTATGCAGATACAATCGATACTATTTTTGACGAATTGAAAACTAAGGTGGAAAGTTCAAATCATATAGCTATCGTGTTCGGAGGACCATATTCTTCTATTTCAGAAAATGTGGAAAGTTCCAAGTGGGAAACTATAAAGTTAAATACAATTCCAAATCAAGGAACCGAGACCGTAAGAACCGAAGAAGCTGTAATTTCAACTTTAGCTATTTTCAATATACTTTAAGTTAATAGTTCATTATTAACTTCCGCATTTACGTAGCGTTAATACGTAATATTATAAATACATTAAAAAAACATATAGATCGAAGCTTTAGCTATTGTCAGCTTTAGCTTTCAAGGATTTGCTTTATAATTAGACACTATAAAGTTTGCTCCATAAAGGAGATATTCCATAAAGACATGGGATAAGTTATGAAGTCTAGACAACTTTATAATAAATCTTTGAGAAGTACATAAACAAGTTTGAGCTTGTTTTTCACGTTTATCTAGCTTTATTTAGCTTATATGCTGTTTAATTTTTGCCTCTACAGTCTTAATCTAGATATTTTTATTTAAAGGTAGACTGTATGCCCTATCTAGATATGATTTAGGAGACTGTATGCTAAATTATTAACATAAACTGAATAATCAAGTTTAAACAGTGTAGAATTTTAGCGATTTGACTAAAAGAGCAAATATGGCTATTTATTCTGAGATTTTATTGATTGAGAATTTAATTTAAGATTAGACAACTTAAAGAAAATGATTGGATCAATGAATCAAAATTTGTAAAAGAATCTATTTTAATAGATTAATAGAAATTAAAATATTTTAATAGATTAGACTGATTAATTATATGAAAAAATTATAGAAACGGAGGAAAAGAATGGTAAGACATCACCAACCAAGAAAAGGTTCTGTGGCATTTAGCCCTCGTAAAAGAGTAGCTAAAGAAACTCCAAGAATCAAAGCTTGGCCAAGTAATGAAGAACCAAAACTTTTAGGTCTTGCAGGTTACAAAGCAGGTATGACTCATGCTATGGTTGTAGACAATGACAAAAACTCTCCATCCCACGGTATGACTGTTTTCACTCCTGTAACTGTTTTGGAAGTACCACCCCTTGTAATCATGGGGATAAGATCATACGAAAAAACTGCTCATGGACTTAAAGCTATCACCGAAGTTATTGCAGATAATTTGGATGAAGAGCTCTCTAGGAAAATTACCCTTCCTAAAGACTATGATAAATCTGAAGCTATTGCAAAAATACAAGACGCTTTAGACAAAACTGAAGATGTTAGAGTTTTAGTGCACACTAACCCTAAGATGGCTAGCGTACCTAAGAAAAAACCTGAAATCTTTGAATGTGCATTAGGTGGAAGTTCCGCTGAAGAAAAATTAAACTATGCACTTAATTTATTAGGCGAAGAAGTCAGAGCAAGCGATATCTTTAATGAAGGACAATATGTAGACGCTATTGCAACCACCAAAGGAAAAGGAGTCCAAGGGGTTGTAAAAAGATGGAATATTAGAATTCAATACGGTAAAGCTATGAGAAGTGGAAAAGGAAGACACGTAGGTTCCATTGGTCCTTGGTCTCCTGAAAGAACTATGTGGACTGTTGCACAAGCAGGTCAAATGGGATACCACAAAAGAACTGAATTTAACAAGAAAGTCTTAAAAATCGGAGATGTATCCGAAGTGGATGCAGTTAACCCTGATGGTGGATTCATCAGATACGGTTTAGTCAAAAACGACTACGTATTAGTTAAAGGTTCAGTCCCTGGCCCTACTAAAAGATTAGTAATTCTTAGACAAGCTATCAGACCTAAGAAAGCTGATGAAGCAGCTCCTCAAATTGAATTTATTAGTACTGCTTCTAAACAAGGTGTATAAGAGGGGAGAGTCAAATGAAAGTTAATGTTTATTCAATTCAAGGGGAAGTAAAAGAAGAAATCGAACTTCCTGCTATTTTTAGTGAAGAATACAGACCTGACCTTATTAAAAGAGCAGTTCTTTCCGCTCAATCCGCAAGAATCCAACCTTGGGGTAATGACCCTATGGCAGGTAAAAGAACTTCTGCAGAATCTTGGGGATCTGGTAGAGGTGCAGCTATGGTACCTAGAATCAAAAGCGGTGCTAGAGCAGCATTCGTTCCACAAGCTAAAGGTGGAAGAAAAGCTCACCCTGTAAGAGCTGAAAAGAATCATCACGAAAAAGTAAACAATAAGGAAAGAAGATTTGCAATCAGATCTGCTGTTGCAGCTACTACTAACGAAGAGTTAGTTGCTGGCAGAGGTCACAAAATCGAAAATCTCGAACAAGTTCCTATTATTGTTGAAGATGATTTGGAAACTGTTAAGACTGCTAGTGAAACTCGTGAAATCTTCAAAGCATTAGGAGTTTACGATGATATCATTAAAGCTAAAAACAGCAAACATATAAGAGCAGGTAGAGGAAAAACAAGAGGACGTAAATACAAATCCAGCAAAGGACCTTTAGTGGTTGTAGCTGAAGACAAAGGCATTGGCTTAGGTGCAAGAAACCACGCTGGTGTAGAAGTCGTTACAGCAGAAAACTTAAATGCTGAATTATTAGCACCTGGTACTCATGCTGGTAGGTTAACTGTTTATACTAAGTCCGCTGTTGAAAAATTAGGAGGATTATTCCAATAGATTCCTGTGGGAATTTATTAGGTATAGTTTAAGAAGGTGGATATTTATGGATCCTTATAAAATTATTGTTAAACCTCATGTAACTGAGAAAACTATGAATTTAATTGATCAAAACAACGAACTTGCTTTTGTTGTTAGAAGAACATCTACAAAAGCTCAAATCAAAAAGGCTTTTGAACAGCTATATGACCAAGAAGTAGCAAGAGTCAACACTCACATTACTCCAAAAGGTATTAAATTAGCTTATGTCAAACTCACTGAAGAAGGCGAAGCTGAAGATGTAGCTGTTAAAATGGGAGTATTCTAAGGAGGACTGATTATGGGAAAACGATTAATACACCAACGTAGAGGAAGAGGAACTCCTGCTCATCGTGTTGCTTCTCACAGATTCAAAGATAAAATCCAATACAGAGCATACGATGATTTAGAAAAAGAAGGTAGTTTAAAAGGTAAAGTCGTAGAAATCATTCACGACCCTGCAAGAACTGCTCCTATTGCTTTAGTTAAATTCGAAAATGGTGAAAAAAGACATATTTTAGCTCCTGAAACCATTCAAGTTGATGATGATATCGAATGCGGTATTTCAGCACCAATCAGTTTCGGTAACACTTTACCATTAGCTGAAATCCCTGAAGGTACTCCAATTTACAATATTGAAAACACTCCAGGAGACGGAGGTCGTTTCGTAAGATCTTCTGGAACTTATGCTTCTTTAATTACCCATGATGCAACTCAAGCTGTTGTAGAATTACCATCTGGTGAATTAAAATCTTTCCATCCTCAATGCCGTGCAAGTATCGGTGTTGTAGCTGGTGGAGGAAGAAAAGAAAAACCTTTCTTGAAAGCAGGTGTCAGATGGCATGCTTATAAAGCTAAAGGTAAGAAGTTTATGACTGTTAGAGGAGTAGCAATGAACGCTGTTGACCACCCTCACGGAGGAGGTAACAGACAACACCCAGGTCGTCCTACTACTATTTCAAGACACGCACCACCTGGAAGAAAAGTCGGTTCAATTGCAGCTAAACGTACTGGAAAAAGAAGATAATTTAAGGAGATGTGTCATTGGCTAGAAAAATATTTAAATACAGAGGATATACTATTGAAGAATTAAAAGAAATGTCCTTGGACGAATTTATTGAACTTTTACCAGCAAGACAAAGAAGATCCTTAAAAAGAGGATTCTTACCAAGACAACAGTCTGTGTTGGATAAAATGAGAAAATTACAAAAACAAGATAAGAAAGGTGGAAAACCTGTAGTAGTTAGAACCCACTGTAGAGATATGATTGTCATTCCTGAAATGGTTGGAACCACTTTCGGTATCTACAATGGTAGAGACTTTGTTGAAGTAACTTTCACCCCTGAAATGTTAGGATGCTTCTTTGGTGAATTCGCACCAACTAGAGCTAGAGTTCAACATGGTGACCCAGGTATGGGTGCTACTAGATCATCTATGTTTGTACCACTTAAATAAGGAGATTAAAACATGGCTAAAAATAAATACGCTTATAACAATAAAGATGCTGATGAATCCAAAACAGCACGTGCTATGGCAAGATCCCTTAAAGTTTCCCCAAAACACTGTGTGGAAATTTGTAGTGCAATTAGAGGCATGGATGTTGCTAAAGCAAAAGCATACTTAAATGATGTAATTGAAATGAAAAAAGCTGTTCCTTTCAAAAGACACAACAGAGATGTTGGTCACAGAAAAGGTATGAAAGGTTGGGCTGCTGGAAGATACCCTGTAAAAGCTTCTAAAGCAATTTTAAATGTTATTGAAAATGCTGAAGCAAATGCAGAATACAAAGGTATGGATGTAGAAAACCTTAAGATTGAACATATCTCTTCCCACAGAGGTATGGTCATTAGAGGAGCTAGACCAAGAGCATTTGGTAGAGTAACTCCATTCAACACTCCAACTACCCATATTCAAATAGTTTTAGTGGAGGCTTAAATAATGATAGAAAAAGATTTCGTTACAGAAGGTCTCAGAAGAACCAAAATTGATGAATATTTAGAAAAAGAACTCGAAAGAGCAGGTTACGGAGGAATGGACATCCAAGTTACTCCTTTAGGAACTATGGTTATCGTTTATGCTGAAAGACCTGGTATGGTAATTGGTAGAGGTGGAAAAACCGTAAGAGCTATTACCCAAAGTCTTAAAACCAAATTTGACTTGGACAACCCTCAAGTGGAAGTTAAAGAAGTTGACGTACCTGAATTGAACGCTAGAATCATGGCTTCTAAAATAGCAAACATGCTTCAAAGAGGTATGCACTTCAGAAGAGTAGCATATTCCACTATCCGCAGAATCATGGGTGCTGGAGCTCAAGGTGTAGAAGTAACTATTTCCGGTAAAATCAGAGGTTCCAGATCTGCTGTTGCTAAATTTACTGAAGGTTACATCAAGAAATGTGGTGAACCTGCAACCAGATTTGTAGAAGAAGGTTTCGCTACCGCACCTTTAAAACCTGGTGTTTTAGGTATTGTAGTCAGAATCATGCCTCCTGAAGCAGTTTTACCTGATAAAGTAGATATTCTTGCTCCTATTGCAGAACCTGTAGAAGAAATTGTTGAAGAAGAAGTGGCTGAAGAGGAAGTTGAAGAAGTAGTCGAAGCTGAAGAAGACCTCGAAGAACTTGAAGCAGCTACCGAAGATTCCGAAGAGGAATAATCTTTAAGGAGTTGAGAAAATGGCAATTTTAAGAAGTAAAGAAATTTGGGAAATGGAAATTGAGGACATCGAAGAAAAATTGGTGGAACTCAAAGCGGAACTCGCTAAAAACGTTTCCAAAAGTGCTGCTGCAGGTGTTAATGAAAACCCTGGTAAAATTAGAGAACTCAAAAGGACTATTGCTCGTGTTCTTACAATTATGAACCAAAAACAGAAGGAGAATTAAATGTCAAAAATCTGTGATGTATGTGGTCTTCCTGAAGAACTTTGTGTTTGCGAAGAAATCGCAAGAGAAGTTCAATCTGTAAAAGTGTTTACAGTCAGAAGAAGATTTGGAAAACTTATGACTATTGTCGAAGGTATAGATGAACATGATATAGATATTAAGGAACTCACTAAAACTCTTAAAGCTAAATGCGCTTGTGGAGGAACTGCCAAAAAAGGTCAAATTGAACTCCAAGGAGATCATAAGGCAAGAGTTAAAGAGGTTTTATCTGAAATGGGATTCTCTTCCGACACTATTGAAATCAGAGATTCTGATAAGAAATACAATAAGAGAAGAAGACACTAATGTCATAATTCATATCCTAAATTCACATACTGAGGCTTAGAATGATAAGCTCAAAAAATATATTCTATCATGAATTAATTGGGTTAGAACTTAAAGTTGTTGACAGTTCCAATCCCTCTTTGATAGGGCTTGAAGGAACAGTCATTGATGAAACCAAAAAGACTTTAAGGATTGAAGTGAAGGAAAAGGTTCAAGATGAAGACTTAAGTTCTAATCAGAATGATTTTAATTTTATTTATAAAGAGAAATTAATTCAGAAAGATGTTTCTGTATTTCAATTTAAGGTTCCGGATGGAACCATAGTTGAAATTGATGGTAAAATATTGTTGAATCGTCCTGAAGATAGGATAAAAAGAAGATATAAAAAAATTTAATGGTGATAAAATGGTTGGTCTTAATGTTAAGGAACCAGAAACTAAATGTGATGATCCTAACTGCCCTTTCCATGGTACTTTATCTGTTAGAGGACAAGTCCTTGAAGGTGTTGTTACTACTAATAAAGCAGAAAGGACTATTACTGTAGAACGTAGTTTCTACAAGTTCATTAGAAAATATGAAAGATACGAAAAAAGGAAATCAAGAATTAACGTTCACAAACCTGATTGTCTTGATGTAAAAATTGGTGACGCTGTAAAAATTGCAGAATGTAGACCATTAAGTAAAACTAAACACTTTGTATTAGTTGAAGTAAAAGGTGATGATTAGAATGAAACCTACTACATCCAGCGTAACTAAAGCATTGCCAATCGGTGCAAGACTTCAATGTGTTGACAATACTGGTGCTCGTGAAATCGAAATCATTTCCGTAAAAGGATTTAAAGGTGTTCGTAGAAGACTCGACGTAGCTGGTGTCGGTGATATGGTAGTTGCTTCTGTTAAGAAAGGAACTGCTGATATGAGAAGAGAAGTTGTCAACGCAGTTGTTGTAAGACAGAAAAAAGAATACAGACGTGCTGATGGTCTTCGTGTAAAATTCGAAGACAATGCTGCAGTAATCATTACTCCTGAAGGAGTATTGAAAGGTTCTGAAATCAGAGGACCTGTTGCTAAAGAAGCAGCTGACAAATGGCCTAGTGTAGGCAGTGCAGCAAGCATATTAATTTAAGTTTATGGTGATTAAATGTCAATTCAACCAAGAAAACAAAGAAAAGCTCTCTACACTGCTCCTTTACACATTCGTCGTAAAATCATGAGTGCTAATTTAAGCAAAGATTTAAGAGCAGACATTGGTAAAAGATCTTTACCAATAAGAGTTGGAGACAAAGTTCAAGTTGTTCGTGGTGACTTTAAAGGTCATGAAGGAAAAGTTGAATCTATTGATGCAAAAAGATACAAAGTTACCGTTGAAGGAGTTACTTTAAGCAAACCTGACGGAAACGCTGTATTGCTTCCAATCCACCCATCCAACTTGATGATTATTGAAGCTGATTTAAAAGATGAAAGAAGATTAAATATGGAGGAATAAGATGGCAAAAATGGGATCTAGAAAGCATCTTAAAAGGTATAAAGCACCTAAAAGCTGGCCTATCCATCCTAAAGAAGACACCTGGACTGTAAAACCTGCTCCTGGTTCTCACGCTATTGAAGATTCTTTACCTTTACTCGTTATCATCAGAGACATTTTAGGTCTTGCTGATAACTCCAGAGAAGCAAAAAGAATTATCAATACCGGTAATGTATTAATTGATGGAAGAGCTGTAAAAGATTATAAATTCCCTGTCGGTTTTATGGATGTCTTAACTATTCCTAAAACTGAAGAAAATTACAGAATCCTTTTAGATACTAAAGGAAGATTAACTTTACACCCAATTTCTGCAGAAGATGCAACTTACAAATTAGCTAAAGTCGTAAACAAATCTACTATTAAAGGCGGAAAAACCCAATTAAACCTTCACGATGGTAGAAACGTTTTAGTTGATGAAGATGTATATGCAGGTCAAGATGTAATATGCATTGGTATTCCTGAACAGGAAATCAAAGAAAACTTCAAATTTGAAGATGGTGTAGTTGTACTCGTTACTGGTGGTAAACACACTGGTGAACTTGGTAAAATCCAAGAAGTTATTGTGGATGAATCTTCCAAACCAAATACTGCAATTATCGAAAAGGCAAATGGCGATTCTTTCTTAACCTTAAAAGAATATGCATTTGTAATCGGTAAAGATGAACCAGCTATTGACTTATTGGAGGTTAACCAATGAACCCAATGAATGAAGTTATCATTTCAAAAGCTACCATCAACATTGGTGTTGGTGAAGCTGGTGAAAAATTATCAAGAGCTATGACTCTTATTGAAAACATGACTGGTCAAACCCCTGTTAAAACCTATTCCAAAGTAACTAACCCAGAATGGGGTATCAGAAAAAGACAACCTATTGCATGTAAAGTAACTCTCCGTGGAGAAAAAGCTGAAGATGCAATTAAATTGGTTTTAGAAGGTATTAACAACAAATTAAGACCTAGTCAATTTGATGCACAAGGTAATGTTTCTTTCGGTATTAGAGAACATATTGATATTCCTGGAATGAGATATGATCCAGATATTGGTATTTTTGGTATGAATCTTTCTATCACCTTTGAAAAACCTGGTTATAGAATTAAAAGAAGAAAAATCCAAAAGAAATCTATTCCAAAAAGACATAGAATCACTCCTGAAGAAACTATGAAATTTATGGAAGAAAAATTCAATGTTACCATTGCAGAGGAAGAGGAATACGAATAATCCTGCAAAAAGGTAATTTGATATTAAATGATATGTTAAGGTGATTATATTGCCAAGAAAATACGGAAAAGCAGCAAAAAAATGTAGCCGTTGTGGAGACCACTCTGCTATTGTAAGCAGATACGGACTCAACTTATGCAGGCAATGTTTTAGAGAAATTGCTCCTAAAATAGGATTTAAAAAATATAATTAAGAAAGGTGTTTATTATGACTCTTATGGACCCTCTTGCTGATGCTTTAACAAACATTAGAAATAACGAACGTCAAGTAAATGACCACTGTACTATTTCTCCAGCATCCAAATTAATTGGACGCGTGTTAAGCACTATGCAAAAAGAGAATTATATAGGTGAATTTGAATTTATAGATGACAACAAAGCTGGAAAATTCGAAGTAGAATTGGAAGGTAACATCAATCAATGTGGTGTAATTAAACCTCGTCATGCTGTAAAGAAAGATGAATTTGAGAAATTCGAAAAAAGATATTTACCAGCAAAGAACTTCGGTATCTTAATCGTAACTACTCCTGAAGGTATCATGACCCACAGAGAAGCTAAAGAAAGAGGTATCGGCGGACGTTTGTTGGCTTACATGTATTAGGTGATTAAATATGGTATTAGCTGCAGCTATAAGGGAAGAAATTGAAATCCCTGAAGGCGTTGAAGTTATAATTGGAGATGAAGTTACTGTAAAAGGACCAAATGGTGAAACTTCCAGAAAATTTACTTATCCTAATGTAACTATTGCAAAAGAAGATAATCTTGTTGTTCTTGAAACCGCTTTCCCTAAAAAGAAAGACAAATCCATGATTGGAACTACTAGAGCTCACATCAACAATATGATTACTGGTGTAACCGATGGTTTCACTTATCATATGAAAATTGTATTTGCTCACTTTCCAATGGCTGTAAAAGTTCAAGACAAAGAAAAAACTGTTACTATCGAGAACTTTATTGGAGAAAGACATCCTAGATCTTCAAAAATCGTTGGAGATGCTAAAGTTCAAGTTAAAGGTGATGAAGTAATCATTACTGGTGTTAACAAGGAAGATGTCGGTCAAACTATGGCTAACTTAGAACAAGCTACTAAAATTAGAGGTAAAGATCCTAGAGTATTCCAGGATGGTATCTATTTAACTAGTAGAGAATAGTTATAATGGTGATTTGAATGAGTAAAGATTTTAAAAGACAAGAATATGCTCGTTATAAAAAATTAGGAACCAAATGGAGACGTCCTAGAGGAAAAACTAGTAAAATGAGAAGATACGAAGCAGGTAAACCTGCAATGCCATCTATCGGTTATCGTACTCCTAGAGCTACTAGAGGATTACATCCTTCTGGTTACAAAGATGTTCTTGTTAATAACATGAAAGAATTAGAAGCACTTGACTGCGAAACTGAAGCTGCAAGAATCAGTGCTACTATTGGAAAACGTAAAAAAGAATTGATGTTAGAAAAAGCATCAGAATTAGGTATTAAAGTTTTAAATAAATAAATGCAAAATTTGAAAAATTTAAATTTTTCTCATGATAGATGATAAAATTAAGTTTTTTCATTTCCTAAAAATTGTTATGCGATTTAATTTAAAGTAAATTTTTAAAATCATAAATTTATAAAGCTTACTTATAAGAAAAATAGGGGCGTTGTATAAAGTTGGTAAGGGATTATTGAATACGTCTTTAACCTCATACCACAACATATATGACAATGATTCTAATCAATTAATTGATTCGGGAATTTAGTATAATAAATTTCTGGATAAAGGTTTAATAATTAATTGTGTGTAATTTAATGAGTAAATTTATGGAAAATTTATTTTTTAAATATATTGGCCAAAAGTCAAGCAAGAGAATCTTTTTTCTTATAAAGAGCTAACAATTAAATTAAAACAATTAAATTAACAAATGAATTTTAATTTATTTGAATTAAAGGGAAACTTGAAGAAATTTTATTCAAGTTTATCAGCTAACTAAATGGAGGATTATTAATGAATCTTACTACACAAAAAAGATTAGCTGCTAGTATACTTAAAGTTGGAGTAAACCGTGTATGGATAGACCCTGATGAAATTGAAGAAGTTTCTAGAGCTATTACAAGAGACGGTATCAAACAACTTATAGATCAAGGTATTATCAAAGCTAAACCAAAAACTGGTATTAGTAGCTACAGATCTAAAAAAATCAAAGAGCAAAAGAAAAAAGGTAAACGTAAAGGAAGAGGTAGTATCAAAGGAGCTAAAAACGCTCGTACTCCTAAAAAACAAGTCTGGATGAAAACCATCCGTGCTTTAAGAACTGACTTAAAAGACATGAGAGACGCTGGTGAAATTGACCGTACTACCTACCGTAAATTATACAAAATGGCAAAAGGTGGAGCTTTCAGAAGTAAATCTTACATGAAAACTTACGCTAGAGACCATGATTTAATCAAATAGGAGGAATGGACTTGGCAAGCGGATCAAATTATAAAGTAGCATTCAGAAGAAGAAGAGAAGGTAAAACTGATTATGCTACTAGAGCGAAATTAGTTGATGTAGATAAATCCAGATTAGTTGTAAGAATTTCCAACGCTAACTGTATTGTTCAAGTGATCAATGTTGGTAAAGACGGTGACGAAACTGTTGTATCAGCTCACAGTAAAGAATTAAACAAATTAGGTTGGTTAGCAGGAAACAAAAACACTAGTGCTGTTTATTTAACTGCATACTTATGTGGTAAAAAAGCTGTTGCAGCAGGTATCGACTATGCAGTTGCTGACATTGGTTTAAAATCTCCTATTAGAGGATCAAAAGTATTTGCTGCTGTTAAAGGTGCTGCAGATGCTGGTTTAAACGTACCATACGGTGAATCTATTATCCCTACTGAAGACAGAATTAATGGTGAACACATTGCAGAATATGCAGAAAGCTTAGATGAAGAGGAATTAAACAAAAAATTCTCCCAATACTTAGCTAAAGGTCTTCAACCTACTGATTTGCCTGAACACTTTGAAGAAATTAAAAATAAAATTGACGAGGCTGAATTATGAGCTTTAATATGGATGATTGGGAACCTAAAACCAATTTAGGTAAAGAAGTAAAAGCAGGAAATATCACCGATATTGACGAAATCTTCGAAAAAGGTCTCCCTATAATGGAATTAGAAATTGTAGATGCATTACTTCCTGATTTAGAAGAAGAAGTAATGGATGTAAATTTAGTTCAAAGAATGCACAAATCTGGTAGAAAAGTAAACTTTAGAGTAATCGTTGCTGTAGGTAACAAAAATGGTTATGTAGGTTTAGGACAAGGTAAAGCTAGAGAAGTAGGTCCTGCTATCAGAAAAGCTGTAGATAACGCTAAATATAACATTATTAAAGTAAGAAGAGGTTGTGGAGACTGGGGTTGTGTTTGTGGAAGACAACACACTGTTCCTTTCAAAGTAACCGGTAAAGCAAGTAGTGTAAACGTAACCTTAAGACCTGCTCCTGCAGGTGTAGGTTTAGCTATTGGTGATGTTGGTAAAACCATCCTCTCCCTTGCTGGTATTAAAGACGTATGGTCTCAAGCAAGTGGACAAACCCAAACTACTGTAAACTTTGCTAATGCTGTATTCGAAGCTTTAAAAGAAGCAAGCAGAATGAAAGCTTCAGAACAAGACCTTAAAAATATGGGAGTAATCCAATAAACGGTGGTATCATGTATTTAGTAATTAGAATTAGAGGTACTACTGGTGTTAAACAAGGCATTGCTAGTACTTTAGAAATGTTAAGATTAAACAGAATTAGTCATGCTGTATTAGTTGATGAAAACCCAAGTTACAAAGGTATGCTCCAAAAAGCAAAAGACTACATCACTTGGGGTGAAGTTGATTTAGAAACTCTCACTGAACTTGTTGAAAAAAGAGGAAGATTAGTTGGTGGCGCTCGTCTCTCTGAAGAATACTTGAGCGAAAACACTGATTACTCTACCTTTGAAGAATTAGCTAATGCATTACTCAATGGAGAACTCAAAGCTCAAGATATTGATATGAAACCTGTATTCCGTTTACATCCTCCAAGAAAAGGATACAAAGGAATTAGACATTCTGTAAACGAAGGCGGATCCTTAGGTTACAGAGGCGAAGATATTAATAATCTTGCAAAAAGAATGGCTTAAGGGTGGATTATTATGATTAGAAAAGGTAAAAAGATTAATAAGATGAGAGGTTCCAGATCTAACGGTGGAGGCTCTGTCAAAAGGAGAAGAGGAGCAGGTAACAAAGGTGGTAAAGGTAAAGCTGGAGCTGGAAAACACCACTGGTCCACTACCGTAATTGAAAACAGATATTACTTCGGTAAACACGGTTTCAAAAGACCTCAAAAAACTATCCACAAATCTTATCCTGTCAACTTAAACTTCTTGAATGATAAAGCTGAAGAGTTTGTAGAACAAGGAATTGCAACCAAAGAAGACGATGTTATTGTAATTGATGTAACTGAATTAGGTTACAACAAAGTTTTAGCAACCGGATCTCTTGACATTCCTTTAGTAGTCAAATCTCCTGCATTCTCTGAAAGCGCAATCGAAAAAATAGAAGAAGCTGGCGGAGAAGCTGTAGAACTTTAGAACCACCTTTTACTGGCCTTCGGCCAGCAAAAGCTGGACCAAAATTCTTTTCACTAGTTTGGGAGTGTCATGCTCTTTAACTAGTTTTTAATTTTTATTTTTTTATATTTTTTATAGTTCTTTTTTTAAATTATTTTTAACATTTTTTCTGTACTGTTTTTTAATATTTTTAAATCATTTTTTAATTATTCTCGGTATTTTTAATTTTAATTTTTATTTTTAAATT
>JAEEGJ010010619.1_pt1 | contig 23879 bp, 21 predicted proteins | sample 8958761 | NCBI WGS metagenome assembly JAEEGJ01 (sample SAMN16246546, study PRJNA631951) | gut metagenome | biome: gut microbiome; feature: rumen; material: RS-attached | host: Bos | place: Iran: Karaj | collected 2018-10 | reverse complement strand
TTAGCGGCGGCGAGAAGAAGCGCAACGAGATTTTCCAGATGGCCATGCTCGAACCGAAGCTTTCCATTCTCGACGAGACCGACTCCGGGCTCGACGTCGATGCCATGCGCATCGTGGCCGAAGGCGTGAACAAACTGTCTACGCCCGAGACCTCGTGTATTGTCATCACCCACTACGACCGTCTGCTGGAGATGATTCGCCCGCAGTATGTGCATGTGCTCTACAAGGGAAGAATCGTGAAGACGGCTGGTCCGGAACTTGCACGTGAGATTCAGGAGCACGGCTACGACTGGATAAAGGAAGAAATCGGAGAGGAGTAGTCTGTTTCAATTGAGAATTTAGAACGTAGAATTGAGACGAGTTGTTGAGCGTATGCAAAATAATATGATTACTTCCGAGCAGCAGTATATTGACCTGTATGAGCAGGCTGGTGAGATGATAAAGTCGCACTCTGCCGAGGTGATGAATGCCGTGCGCGATGAGGCTTTCCGTGACTTTCAGCGCCTGGGATTCCCGTCAAAGAAGGTGGAGCGGTACAAATATACCGACATTGCCTCGCTTTTTGCTCCCGACTACGGGCTGAACCTGAATCGCCTGGAGATTCCCGTGGACCCATACGAGGCTTTCCGCTGCGACGTTCCCAACCTGAGCACGAATCTATACTTTGTCGTAAACGACAGCTTTTATAGAAGTGATAAGCGAGAAGTGAAAAATAACTCATCACTCATCACTTATCACTCATCACTTCCTGAAGGAGTTATCATCAGTTCGATGAGGGAGCACCCTGAAATCGTGGAACGCTATTATGCCAAGCTGGCCAAGACTGCCGAAGACGGCGTGACGGCGCTGAACACCATGCTTGCACAAGACGGCATGCTGGTCTATGTGCCCAGGGACGTCAAGGTGGAACGTGCCATCCAGGTAATTAATATACTGAAGGCAACCCCGCGAAATGCGCAGCGTCAGGTAAACGACCTGATGGTGAACCGCCGCGTGCTCATCGTATTGGAGCAGGGAGCTGAACTGAAGATGCTTTTCTGCGACCATGCTGCCGACGACTGTAATTTCTTGGCCACTCAGGTCATCGAGGCCTATGTGGGCGATAATGCCCGTCTCGACCTCTACTGTCTGGAGGAGACCCATTATAAGAATGTACGCGTGAGCAATGTATATATCGATCAGCAGCGCAACAGTCGCGTGCGCCACAACGTGATAACGCTGCACAACGGTATCACGCGCAACAAGCTCGACCTGTCGCTGGCCGGCGAGGGAGCCGAGTGTGAGTGCTTCGGCTGCGTTATTGCCGATAAGGAGCAGCATGTGGACAACAACACGCTGATTACGCACAAGGTGCCTCACTGCACTTCCAACGAACTCTATAAATACGTGCTCGACGATAAGGCCACAGGTGCCTTTGCCGGACGGGTATTGGTGGAGCACGGGGCACAGAAGACATCATCGCAGATGACGAACCAGAACCTTTCTGCCTCGAAGACCGCCCGCATGTACACCCAGCCGATGCTGGAAATATATGCCGACGACGTGAAGTGTGCCCATGGTTCCACTGTGGGGCAGTTGAACGATGCGGCACTGTTCTATATGCAGCAGCGCGGCATTTCGGTCAAGGAGGCCAAACTGCTGCTGGAGTTTGCCTTCATCAACGAGGTTATCGACCAGATGGAACTCGTTCCCCTGCGCGACCGTCTGCACTATCTTGTGGAGCAGCGTTTCCGCGGACAGCTCTCGAAGTGTGAAGGCTGCAAGCTTTGCAGATAGTTTTCGTTATGACGTTATGACGTTCTGGCGTTATAACGACATCTCGATATTATGACATTACGATATTACGCCAATATGTACGATATTAATAAGGTGCGGGAGGATTTCCCGATTCTTTCGCGGACAGTTTATAACAAACCGCTCGTCTATCTTGACAACGGAGCCACGACGCAGAAACCGCGCCAGGTGGTGGAGGCATTGGTTGACGAATACTATAACGTGAATGCCAATGTGCACCGCGGTGTGCACTTTCTGTCGCAGCGTGCTACCGACCTGCACGAAGAGGCCCGCGAAAAGGTTCGCCAGTTTGTCAATGCCCGCAAGGTTGAGGAGATAGTCTTCACCCGTGGCACCACCGAGAGCATCAACCTGGTGGCACAGACGTTCTGCGAGTCGCAGATGAAGGCTGGCGACGAGGTGATTATCTCGGCCATGGAGCATCATTCGAATATCGTACCCTGGCAGTTGCAGGCCGAGAAACGGGGCATCGTGCTTAGGGTGATACCGATGACCGACGACGGTCAGCTGCGGCTTGATGAATACGAGCGATTGTTCTCGGAGCGCACAAAACTGGTCAGCTGTACGCATGTGAGCAATGTGCTGGGAACGGTGAATCCCGTGAAGGAAATGATAGCCGTGGCTCATGCCCATGGCGTACCCTTCATGGTGGATGGAGCGCAGAGTGCACCCCACCTGAAAATCGACGTTCAGGACATGGACTGCGACTTCTTTGCACTGAGCGGTCATAAGATGTATGGCCCCACGGGCATTGGCGTGCTTTACGGAAAAGAGGAATGGCTGGAAAAACTGCCGCCTTATCAGGGTGGGGGAGAGATGATAGCCACCGTGAGTTTCGAGAAAACCACCTACGAGCGTCCGCCGCTGAAGTTTGAGGCCGGAACGCCCGACTATGTGGCCACCACAGGACTTGCCCGCGCCATCGACTACCTGAACGCATTGGGCATGGAGAACATCATGGCTTACGAACAGGAACTGACGCGCTATGCGATGGAAAAACTTTCCGAGATTCCCAATATTCATATCTATGGTCCCTCAACCAACCACGATGCCGTCATCTCTTTTAATGTATTTACTTCACTCCCTTCGGGAGGGAACAAGGGTGGGTCCCTTATCCACCACATGGACATGGGAACCCTGCTCGACCGTTTGGGTATTGCCGTCCGCACCGGTCATCATTGCGCACAGCCGCTGATGGACCGTCTGGGTATCCTTGGTACCGTTAGGGCATCTTTCGCCTTGTATAATACAAAGGAGGAGGTAGACCTGTTGGTTGCCGGAATACGCCGCGTCAGTCAGATGTTCTGAAACAATCGGCGACAACGCTTCAGTGCCAGATAGAACCACAGGCAGCAGGCAGCGCGGAGCAGCAGACTGTAGTCGGCTGGCATGACGCCGGCAAAGAAGGCTGCCTGCACTTCGATGAGCGACCATGTCTGGCGGTCGTTGATTTCGCGCTCCATGACGGCCGAATAGTATTGGCGGAGCCATTCGGCAGGGCGTTTCAGACTTTTCTTCACGTTCTCAATGAGCACCGTGGTGCTCCCGCTACTGATTTGCATATTGGTATTCATATTTTCTTTTTTTGTTTATTTATTCTGTTGTTTTCTTGTTTCGTTGGCAAAATTAGACTACCTTTGTGCACGATATGTTCAAAACTGCAACTTTTTTGTTAACGAATCGTTAAACTTTTGCCGAAACACTCTTGATTTGTTCTTTTATGTTAAATAATCATTTTTACGAAGGAAAGATAGAGGCTGGATGCGATGAAGCCGGCAGGGGCTGTCTAGCTGGTAGTGTCTATGCAGCAGCCGTGATTTTCGCTCCTGATTATCAGAACGAAGAAATCAACGACTCCAAGCAGCTCACCGACCACAGGCGTCACCAGTTGCGCGAGATTATTGAGCGTGATGCAGTGGCATGGGCCGTCGGGGTGGTCACGCCTGAAGAGATTGACAAAATCAATATCCTTAATGCCTCGTTTCTGGCCATGCACCGTGCGCTCGACCAACTGAAAGTGTGTCCTGAAGCCATCATTGTGGATGGCAACCGGTTCACGCCCTATCGCCGAAAGGTTGACGGGAAGACCGTCGATATCCCCCATACCACTATCGTGAAGGGCGATGCCAAGTATCTCTCTATTGCAGCCGCCTCGATTCTTGCCAAGACCTATCGTGACGACTATATGGACAAACTGGCAGAGGAATATCCCCAGTATGACTGGAAATCGAACAAGGGTTATCCCACGAAGAAGCACCGTGAAGCCATCAAGGAGTTCGGCGTGACGCCCTATCACCGTATGAGCTATAACCTGCTTGGCGACGGGCAATTGGATATTCCCTTTGAGTTTTGAGGGGATTTCTTCACTCTTCACTTAAAAAACATGCGTCACGATAAACTGGAACAACAACTGAGTCTCTTGCTGCTGCTGACACAAGGCAGAAGCTACACCGTGGGACAGATTTGCGACATGCTGCGGCTTTCGCCCCGGAATGTCTATTATTATCTCGACTTCTTTCGCGAGACAGGATTCATCGTCGAGAAGCGCGAGGGTGGTTACTGCATCGATCGCAGCTCGCCCTTTCTGCGCCAGCTCATCGAGCATATCGAGTTTACCGAAGAAGAGGTGATAGCCCTGCATCGCATATTAAATAAGGTGGAGGAAGATGCGGTGGTGAAAAACCTGAAAAGGAAACTGGCACGTTTCTACGACCTCGAGATTCTGAACGACCAGCAGATAGTGGAACAGCAGGCAAAAGCGGTCAACTCCTTGGCATACGCCATCAAGATGAGGCGGATGGCCGTGCTGCGAGGCTATTCTTCAGGTCACAGTCAGACGCAGCGTGACCGTCTGGTGGAGCCTTTCCTGCTGATGAACAACAACCAGGACGTGCGTTGCTATGAACCATCCTCAAAACTGAACAAGACGTTCAAGGTGGCGCGTATGCAGTCGGTGGAAGTGCTCGAGGAAGAGTGGAAATACAAGTCGCGCCACCGTCAGACATTCACCGATGTCTTTATGTTCAGCAGCGATGAACCGGTGGAGGTAACTCTTCGCCTGGGCACCTTGTCGGCTAATCTTTTCCGCGAGGAATATCCTGCGGCCATACCATACCTGAAACGGGAAGACGACAGCCATTGGCTGCTTCGTCTTCCCGTTTCGAGTTATCAGGGCATCTGCCGTTTCGTGTTAGGCCTTTTCGACGATATCGAGATTTTAGGCGACGACGGCTTCAAGCAATTTCTTTCCGAAAAGATTCATCATCTGACCACCTTCTTGCCATCTACGATGTAGATGCCATGTGGCAGCATTCCATTATTGGAAACACGTCGGCCGTCGAGCGTATAGATGCCGCGCGGACTTTCTTTCCTGACGGTATTCAGTTCGCTGATGCCGGTTGTTTCGGGTACAAAGACCATCACTTCGTCGAGGAAGAAACGTCTTCCGGCACCCCATGGGGTAAATGTTATTTGCACCTTCCCGCTGCCCGAAAGCGTTGTGGTATAGGTTCCCCAGTTGTTGTTTTCCAGTTTGAATTGGGTTTCTGCGATGTCAGCCCCTTCAGCCGTTACCCAGAGTGTTGTTTCTTCATTAGCCCATGCAGCCGCATTGAACGTAAGTGTTGCCTCTCCGTCGAGTTCAAACTCAGGTGTTGTGGCGTATCCTTTAGTACTTCTTGTACCGAATTTTGCACATTGACAGGCACCAGCAGCGCTGTTTGTAGTCCATGTTTCTCCATCGTAAACGATTCCGGGTGACCCTGAAAAGGTCCATATTCCGTCGTTTCCTCCTGTGTGGTTTGTTTCGTTGAATGTTTCTTGGAAGAATATCGTGCCGCCGGCGGGAGTGCTGCCGCTGCCAGAGTCCAGGGCAAAGTTGAACGAGATGGAGCCATCTTTGTTTTGCTTGATGCCGGTAACCTTCTTGTTCAGATACTTGCTGCCGTCGGTATTCTTATGGTAGACGGTGGCCGCCGGTTTCGAACGGTTGCTGAAGCTGTCGCATTTCTCGTAGGGGTAGGTGTCGGTGACCATGTCATAGAGGTCGTAGTATCTGTCGCCTTGGTATACTGTGTATTTCTTCACGTTGTCGGCAGCCACCCAAGTCAGGCATTCGTGTCCTTTCCCGTTGTCATAGAGGCCCGAGGTGGTGTTCACCGAGTTATCATTCCAAACATCTTCGTAGTAGTCTACATGGAGAATAAGCAATCCGCTTCCAGGCAATTCTTTATCCCATCCCGTGAATTGCCTGTTCTCTAACAGATAGTATTCGGTGTCACAGTTGTCGTTGCGCATGATAAAGCAGTCGCCGTTCTCGCTGATGGCCTTCATCTTCGTAATGACGGTGTCATTCTTCAACTCTATTGGCTCTTTCCATCCCGCCATCCAACGCTCGTAGCTGGTATATTCCGGCGGGCAAAAGCCGTTGCCATTGTAGGCTCCTGCATCCATCAGGTCCCAGTATCCCATACCTGAATTCTGATATTCGGTGTCGTACATGTCGGGATAACCCAGGCAATGCGAGAACTCATGGCAGATGTTTCCGATGCCGGCCGTCTGGCTGTTTTCGTCTATCTCGTTACTACATGCGTAAGTATCAACGGTGATGCCGTTGAAGGTTTGCGGTTTGATGCCTTTCTCTGACATTCCTTCTTCTGTGAGCGTGTACTCGTGTGGCCAAATTACATAGTCTGCGCCTCCATCGGCCTCGCCCCTTCCGGCGTAAATGATATACACCTGGTCCACCTCTTTGTCGCCGTCCCAGTCGTATTGGGCAAAGTCGGTGGTATCCTTGATGGCATTCAGCGCCTCGATGACCATTTCTCCGGGATGCATGTCGTTGCCGTCAGAGTCGTTTTGGCCATAGTAGGATTGTTTTTTTGACAGCTTCACAGGACCGGCAATATCGAACGAGAGTTCAAAGGTGCCATAGCTCTGTGCATAGAAATAGTCGGACACAGAACCGATGAAATCGCCGTGTTTGAAGTTCTTCTCGTTGGCAATACGATTGTATAGGGCTTTGTTGTTAGTTTCCATAAACGACTTGTCGCTGAATTCCACGAGAATGATCAGGCCTTTTTTCTTTCCGGTAAAGTTGGACGCCTTTCTCGCCAATCTCCGCGCAGAGGCATTCTTTTGCAGCCGGGACATCCTGGCTATACGATGTCTTTGTGCAGCTTTGTGGCGCTCCAAGCCGCGTTTCTTCAGTTGGTTGATGTCAGCCTTCACGTAGCTGCCGCCTGTATTGGTATACGCATTGCCGTCGGCATCCACGAAATAGTGCAGATGCTCGTCGCCCACCAGCGTGACGGTTTTCTCCGTACCGTTGGGCAGCGTTATGGTTCTCTTGATGCCGCGTTTTGCAGGCATAGCCATTACCGCGACGGTTACTACTATCAGGGACAGTATGGTTAGGATTCTTCTCATTCTATTGCTTTTTGTTTTGGGGCTGCAAAGTTACGAATAAATGAGTGAACTGCAAAAGGAAAACTTGTTTTTCTTTTCATTTCCGAATGCAAGTAACTTCAGCGGAGCTAAAGTTACGAATAAATGAGTGAACTGCAAAAGGAAAACTTGTTTTTCTTCTCATTTCCAAGTGCAAGCAACTTCAGCGGCGCCAAAATTTCAAAAAATCAGGGTAAGTACATATTGCAAAAATAGGGAATGTGCCAACAGTAAGCACATTCCCTATTTACTTATGTATCTGATAAGATTTACTGGATGAAGTCGAGAATCTTTGCCAGACTTTCGGCATCCTTCCACTTAATCTTGTTGGCCTTCTGGAAAGCCTTCCATTCATCGGGCTTGCTGTCCTTGAAATACTTGTCGAGTCCTTTCTTGGTGGCCTCCACCTGTTCACCGTTCACGATGAAGTAGTATTCCGTCTTGATGGGGAAGGATCTGCCGTCGTTTTTCTCCTGCAGCATGCGTCCCAGCTCAGGCATGTCGAGTCCGCCGATGTCGAGCGACGAGAGGTCGCGGGCAGCCGATGAATTCAGGCTCGAACCGTAGGCACCCGTTCCTTCCACCAGCGAGTCGAAGTCGCCTTTTTCCAACAGCAGCAGTGCATCGTCGCCTTTCGAGGCGCAGAGCTTCATCATCCGCTTGCCGCAGAAGAGATATACGTCGCTGCCGATTTCCACGCGCACCACGTCTTTGTCGCCGCTCTGGAAAATCTTGCCGTCGGGCGAGATGTAGTGGAGCACGTTGCCCAGCAAGTGGATGTTCAGCTTGGCAGCCGACTTCTTGTTACCGTCGAAATAGATGGTTCCGTCGGTGAAATTCTCATAGACGTAGGGCCACTTGGTATTGGGTTCATACTGGGCAGAAGCCGACAGCGTGAACAGGGCCATGATGATAAAAGATAATAACTTCTTCATATTCAGATGCTGCTATTTGATAATCTTTACGGTACTGATGCTGCCGTCGGCCATGCGCTTGCGCACGATGTTGATACCTGGCTGCATTTCGTTCAGCTGTGCTCCGGCAGCCGTATAGTAGCTCTTGCCAGTAATCATATTGGCTTCCTTCACGTCGGTAATGCCTGAAGCGTCGCCCAGTTTGATGGTGAAGTTGCGCGTCAGGGTGGCCTTGTTCTGATTGTTGGTCACAGTGATGGTGATGTTTATCTCGCTGCCGTAGTCCTCTTCGCTGAGCACTTCGGTAGTTACCAACTGACCGTTTACAACCTCAAACGGAGCAGGCATTTCGCGGTGGAACACCACGTTGTATTCGCCCATCACCTTGTATGTGTAGGTGGGGTTGGTGGCTTCGCTCTCCACCGTCACGTCGCCCACCACGGTTCCAGCGGGCTGGCTGTAGCCAACCACCTTATTAGACAGATAGATGTTGCTGGGCTTCTCCGATGGCGGACGCACATCCACCACGGCACTCTGTCCGCTGGTGTAGTTCATGTCCATCGTAGCGTCACGCAGCGCGTCGAGCGAGAAGTAGCCATTGTTGGCTCCGCCCCATCCCCAGTTCACGTTGAAGAACTCGCCGTCGTAGCCGTCCAGGTTGAAACAGTGACCATAGTTCTTCTCGGGGTCGGCACCGCAGTAGATGACGGCGCGTCCGCTCGTGATTTCGTCAATGATGAGCTGTTTCCAGTTGCCCTGATATGAGTCGCGGAAATAGACTTTCACGGCGTTGGGGTATTTGAAGTAGTTCTTCAGTGCCGGTGGAATGGCAGTTTCCTGCGCACCAGAGCCGTCAGGCGCATAGTTCATGTTGACCGACACACCGCAGTGCCAGAGCAGATTGGCCACGTGTTTCCTACTTTCGGAGCCAGATAATATTCCATTCCAGTCGTATGCATCGGCTTTGTCATAATCCACATAGAGGGAGCCATAGTTTGCCGACTTGTAGGCATGATAGCCTTGCGGGCGGTCGGGGTATTGGTGAACGCTCATGGCTTGGGCCATGCCCACGGCCACGCAACCAACAGGTACTCCAGCTTCTGTAGCTTGTGTTACGTAAGTGGCAAAGGTTCCGGTCTGGTTCCACTTCACCTTGATGAGCGGTTCCACCTTGGTGGTGGCGGCACGCCGTGGAGCCTTGCGGGCAGCACTGCCCGTGGGGCGTGAAGCCTCTGTCCATCCGGCGTGGCGGCTGCCGTTCATCCGGCGGTGGTCGCGTATCTGGCGGCTGTAGATGTTGAGCATGTACTTCATGTTCTCAGGCTGTCCGTCGGTCACGAAGGTTCCCTCGCCGCTGTAGCCTAAGAGCGGCGACGACATGTCGTCGGCCGAAATCAGTGCCCAGCCTCCCTTGGCGAACTGCACCACGTAGTAGGATTTCTGGCCTTCGAAGCCGACGGCTTTCACTTCTTTCACCTCATCGGCAAAGCCTTCCACTTTCTCTGCCATGATCTGCTTGGCCACCGCTGCTGCCTTTGCGGGAGTTACTTCAGCAGCTTGAGCGTATGACATAGAAAGGAAACAGAGGCTTAATGCCATGATTTTCTTTTTCATATCGTTTCGTTTAGAATGAAAATCCCCTTTCCGCCTCACTGAGGACACAGTGGGGCAAAAAGGGGATGATTCTTTTAATGAAAATTAGTGACGTATTCTCTTAGTTACACGCACTTTCTTCACTTTAGTGTTCTTTGTTACTTTTGTTTTCTTAGCTTTCAAAGCTTTCTTTGCACTGGCTTTAGCAGGTGTCAGAGTGGTAAGCGACATCTTCTCCCACCAGCCAAGCGGGTTCTCTAATGTTTCGTCGTAGGCCACCAAACCCATGTTGGAAGTTGTAATCGTACCGTCGGCATTGATGGTGAATTCCAAAAAGTCTGCATAATCCAGGCAGTAGAGCATTAAGCCTATTTTAGCCCCTTCGTATGTGTCAAATCCAACAAGGTCGTACGGCTCAAGGTAAATCTTACCAGCATTCAGGTCGTAGGTAGCCTTGAACTTATTACCATTGTCGAGGAGGTTGGAGAAGATAAGTCCGTTCTCCACTTCGGGATCTTCCTCGATGGTTACGGTTCCTCCATTGTAGAGTTTTGGCTCCTCGTCGTAGGCTGAGTAATAGTTCACATCGAAATTACCAAGAATCATGTCGAGTGTGGGAGCAAAGAACAGCCAGCTAACCTCGTCGGCAATAAACTCTTTATTAGGATTACCGCATACGTCGAAGATAGCTTCTTCGGCCAGCGCAACCTTGATGATGTCGCCTGCATCGGGCTTAACGGGAAGGCTGAAGGTCAGCGTTTTGCCGCTTACGCTCCACTGCTCAGGTGTAAGGTTGTGGATGGTGGTCTTCTTTTCGTTGACGTAGATTACCTTCACATCGCCGTCTTCTACAGCGTCATCGTTGCGATAGATGTCGAAATCCATCTTAATCTTACCTTCGAATTCCTCAAAGTTGGAGACCAGTGATTCATTTTCAGGGCTGACGATATTAGTGTCGTTGATTTCGAATGGAGCCAGCGTGTTGCGCACATAGAGGCCAATCCACTTACCTGTGTTCAGGTTCAGGTAGCTCCTAAATGCAGCGCACTTATTGCCGAATCCGTCAACAAATGCTCCTTCTTCCCACGACAGGGTAAGGAATGCACCGTCGGGAGTGTCGGGAGCTACAACGGTTACCACATCACCATCGACGGAGATTTCTACTTCCTCATCGGTAAGTTCTACGGGGTTGGTAATATCCCATTCCTTATAGCAGGTAACGATGATTTTACCATCACCCTGAGCAATGGCCTCGCTGAACTGAACAGTGAACGTCTTTGCATCGGCATCAACATCTGCATCTACCGGATAAGGTGCACCGGCATCAGAAGTCTTGATGCTCTTGTTGGCCACGGGACCCACAACACCCTTATCGTTGCAAGCTACTGCATATACCTGATAAGTGGTATTAGGAGAAGCTGTGGTGATAGGGAGGGTGAGTGTTTGTTTCTCCGAAACATTTATTACGTTGTTTCCATATCCGCCCTTTATCAGTGTCGAAGCGTCGAGTGTTTCAGCCTCGTCGTTAGCGTCAATAATATAGGCGTAGTAGGTTGCTCCCGCAGCCGGAGTCAGCGTTACGTTGAACGCTGAGTCCGTGGGGGCTACTGCTTGAAGATCGATTGAGATGGAAGGTCCATCGCCATAGTTCTCGGTTACGGGGTCGTCCCAGGTTGTACAACTGGTCAGAACGAGAACTGTCATCATTAAGCAATATAATATCTTCTTCATGTCTGTAATTGATTAATCGTTATTACTTTTTAGTAAATGTAGCTGGGCCGAGCACGATGTTATACCATCCACTGCTCAAGTCGTCCGACATACATACGCCGTAGGCGTTTTCAATAATCAGTTTCTTGCCGTCTTCCTCAATCTTGATGATAATGTTGCCCGTCTGCATAGGTTCACTATCAGCTTCAGGATCTTCGAATCCGTACAGAGAAACAATGTCATATCCAGTTTCCTGTCCGCATGGTACTCGTATTTCCGTCTTTTCGTCGTTGACGAATCCGTAGAAATTGTTGTACTTTGGTGCTACATAGCCGTATTGAGCGAAGTAAGGATCAAGGTTACCAATCCAAACCTTGCTGATATCATCGGCATCGCGCTCAATTGTGATTTCGTGAGCATCCCATTGTCCACGGCTGCTGAATGCAGAAACCAGCGGACCAGAAGAAACGTATGTGCCAAGGATGAAGAGCAGTGGGTGCTCGTTGTCCTGAATGGTCACGGTGCAAGTCTTGCTTGCGCCCAACTGTACGCCGTTAGCATCGGTCAAGTTGATGTTGAACTTCACGTTGCCGTCGAAGGTCTCGTTGTCGATGATGTTCAGCTTGATTTTCTGTGTAGGGGCAGCCTTCGTGAAGGTCAGACTCTTGCTGCCTTCTATGGTGAAATGCTTTCCCTCCTCGGCTCCTGCTGTTTCGGCAGGAACCACCTCGAAGTTTACGGTCGTCTCTATGCCACCGATAGAGGTCAAAAGCACTTCCACCTCTGTGCTGCCTTCTTCCTCGCCTACATTTACTGCAGAGCTGGTGAAGGCAACGAAAGCATTGGAGTCGTCGTACTCAGGCAATTCGTTGATATTGCAGGAAGCCAGCAACAGTCCGGCTGCCATGCCTAATGCTATTTTGAATATTTTCATAATCGTAATCTCGTTTTAATTAAAAACCTTCGTTCTGAACCATGTTCGGGTTAGCATCCATCTCGCGTTTCGGGATAGGCATAGCCCAGCGCTTGTCGGGGAACGGAATGTTGCGGTTAGCCTCGGTGGCATCGTAGTCGGAACGGGTAACGCCTGTACCGGTACGAGCGAGGTCGTAGATGTAGTGGCCTTCGAAGGCAAGTTCCTTGCGGCGCTCCTGAAGGATGGTCACCTTAGAGGGTGAGGGAGCCGTTGCACCACGGGCCTCGGCGATAGCCTTCAGGTCGCTTTCAGCAGTAACACCACTGATGGTGGCACCGTTGATGATGGCTTCAGCGCGATTCAGGTACATCTCAGAGAGACGGATGATGGGCACGTTGGTCTCGTAGGGAACGGCACCGGCCTTGCCCGAATACTTCGAGGTGAAGTTATCGTTCTCGTTCTTGTAGAAGAGGTCGGCACGGATGTCGCCATCTTCGTAGAGGTCAACCAGGTCGGATGTGGCGCAAACGTCGCCAGAACCTTCGGCAGAGGTGATGTAGGGCAGATGCTGCCATCCGCTGTTGTCCCAGTATTCGTTCTTCTTTGAACCGTATACTTCCAGGATGATTTCACCGAAGCTGTTGCCTACGGCAGCCTTGTACATAGCAGCATAGTCCTCGCCTTTGGCCAATGAGTATTTCTTGTTGTTAATTACCTTGGTTGCATAGTCGGCTGCTTTCTGCCACTGTCCCATATAGAGATATACGCGTGAGAGCAGGGCCTGAATGGCTGCCTTGCTGGCTACGGCCTTCTGGTCGGTAGCATCGGGGCGGCTGAAATCTTCGCTCATCAGGCTTTCAGCCTCGGTGAGGTCGGCCACCACCTGGTCGTAAACCTCGGCCACGGTGTTGCGGGCGGGGCTGCCGTTTTCGGTAACGAGCACCACGGGAACACCCAGGCTGTTAGGCTGTGAGGTGTATGGCTGAGCATAGGTGATGACGAGTTCGAAGTGGCAGAGTGCACGGATGAAGAGTGCCTCGGCCTTCAGGTTGTCCACGTCCTTCTGGCTCACGTCGCCAGTAGCCTTGCCTTCCAGGTTGTTAATCACGTTGCAGGCGCGTGCGATGGTATAATAGGCATACGTCCAAAGCGGAGAGGTTAAACTTGCAGTGTAGTTCCATGCTGCATCCTGGCGATAGCGTCCAGAACCGGGTATTGAAAGCGGGTTCTTGGCGTTGCCGCTACGCATTTCGCCTTGCAGGATGAACTCGCCGTCGTACCAAGAGTCGCTCTGGAACATACCGTAGAGTGCAGCGCCGGCATTGTTAAGGCTTTCGAATTTCGAGAATGTCAGTTCGTTGCTCTGTTTCAGTTCGGGCTCTTCGTTCAGGTAGTCTTTGCAAGAGCTGAAGACACCGATGGCTGCCAGAAGCGTTATTCCCAATAATATCTTTTTCATAATCTTATCCTTGTTTTTGATGTTTCTGATTTAGAAAGACAAATCCAGACCGAGTACGAAGCTCTTGGTTACAGGGTAGATACCGTAGCCCATACCGTCGACGCCACGTTCGGGATCCCAGAAGTTAACGTCGTGGAAGGTGAAGACGTTGAGTCCGCTGGCATATACGCGTGCAGCGCTGAAGCCAATCTTCTTGAGCAGGCTTGAGGGCACGTTGTAAGACAGTGTAACGTCCTTGATACGGAAGTAGTCGCCCTTCTCGATGAAACGGTTCGACGAGAAGCTGTTAGAGTTGGTAGCATTACCGGCGATGGGTTTCGGATGAACGCCCGTGTCGCCCGGTTTCTTCCAGTAGTTCAGCATACCTTTCTGCTGGTTCATCGACATCTGTGCACCGTCGCTGGTCAGGTAGCGGTTCTCGATGATGAGCACCTTGTTGCCGCCCTTGAATTCGCCGACAACGCTCAGCGAGAGGTCTTTCCATGTCAGAGTGGTGTGAACACCACCGGTGTAGGTGGGTTCGGGGCTGCCGCTCTTCACTTCGGCGGCTGCATTGTAGTCGTTGGTCAGTTCGCCGTCGGCGGTGCGCCATACGGCCTCACCGTTCACGGGGTTCACGCCAACATAGTCTTTCAGCCAGAAGGTGAACATTCTCTCACCCACGATGTGCTTCAGACGGCTGTCCTCAGAGTAGTTCATCATCTCGTCGCCAGCCAGTTCCAGAATCTCCGACTTGTTGTGAGAGATGTTGAATCCGGCATTCCATTTCCAGTCGCCCTGGTCGATGATGTCGGCGTCGAACTGGAACTCGATACCGCTGTTGCGCATCGAACCGATATTGGTCATGGCCGAGTTGAAACCGGTGGTAGATGACTGCGACTTGCTGAGCAGCATGTCGGTGGTCTTACGGCTGTAGACATCGATGCTACCCGAGAAACGCTTCAGGAAACGGAAGTCGAGACCAACGTTCCAAGTGTAGTTGCGCTCCCACGACAGGTCGTCGTTGGCAGGAGTAGAGGGACGCAGACCGGTCACGCCGTTGTAGGCTGACGAGGTGTACGTACCGAACTGCAGGTAGTGGCCGATGTTGTTGTTACCGTTCACACCGTAGCTGGCGCGCAGCTTCAAGGTGTTCAGCCAGGTGAGGTTCTGCATGAAGGCCTCGTTGTGGACGTTCCAAGAACCACCCACCGACCAGAAGGTACCCCACTGGTTGTTCTTACCGAAGAGTGAGCTGCCGTCGGCACGGATACTGGCCTGCAGGAAGTAGCGTGAAGCATAGTTGTAGTCGAGAATGCCGAACCACGACATCATGGTGTCGGTAAAGGTGTCGTACTCAATCTGGAAGCTGTCGGGGCTACCTGAGTTGACGTAGGGGATATCAGGATTCAGGGCTTCTGCCATCTGATACTGCAACCAATAGTACTTGTGGTAGGCTTCCTGACCGGCCAGCACGCGGAGGCTGTGCTCACCATACTGGTCCTGGAAGGTTGCCGTGTTCGAGGTGGTCAGCACGCGGTACTGATACTCTTCGGTCTGCAGCACAGGATAACCGCTCTCGTAGTCGTGGGCTTCGAGCGACCAGTAGCGACGGTCCTCGTTGAAGCTCATTTCGGCTGCGTTGGTGGTCTTCAGCGTCAGCTGCTTGATAGGTTTCCACTCCAGGTAGATGCTACCGTTGAACTTGTACTTCTTCGACCACTGGTCGTCGTACTGGGCTGTAGCACGCGGGTTGGTGTTGGAGTTTTCGGAAATCCTTACGAAGTGGGTTCCGTCTTCGTTGTAGGCGGGCGACCAAGGCAGGATGGTCATGCCGGCGAAGGCAGGGTTAGAATAGTAGAGGCTCTGCATGGGCACGTCCTCACCATAGAGGTAGCCCACGTTCATACGTACGCCAGTGTTCAGATACTTGTTGATCTGGTGGTCGGCGTTGATACGGGCCTGGATACGCTTGAAGTCAACTCCGTAGAACACACCCTCGTTGTCGTGGTATGACAGAGAGTTGTAGTATTTCGTGCGGGCAGAACCACCGCTCATGGTGATTTCATAATCCTGCAGGTGACCGGTGCGGGTCATGTGCTCCATCCAGTTGGTCTGCGGGCGCGTGAGCAGCTCGTAGGGACGGTAGTAGTTGGCACCGGCTGTGGGATCGTCGGGATTCTTACCGGCGTTTCTTACAGCGTCGCGCTGGTATTCCAGCAGCTGCTGGCCGGTCATAACACCGAAGTCGTTATCGTTTGACAGGATGGAAGCACCATACTTGGCACGTACGGTGAACCTGCTCTTGCCTTCCTTACCGCTCTTGGTGGTGATCAGAATCACACCGTTGGCGGCACGGCTACCATACACTGAAGCTGCAGCAGCATCCTTCAGCACGGTGATGTTGTCGATGTCGTCGGGGTTGATAGAGGCAATCGGGTTACTGGTATTGGTCATCTGTGAGTCGTCGCCGCTCATGATGGGGATACCATCGACCACATACAGCGGACCGTTGCCGGCATTGATTGAACTGATACCACGGATGCGAATCTGCGAACTTGAACCCGGCTGACCAGAACTTTGGTTCACCTGCACACCAGCCATCTTACCGCTCAGCATCTTGTCGAGCGAAGTGGCAGGGATGTCGGCAATGTCTTTTGCCTTCACTGTGGTGATAGAACCCGTCTTGGCCTCGCGGCGCTGCGTACCATAACCCACCACGATCACCTCGTCGAGGGCTTCGGCATCGCTAGTGAGTTCGATGCGCATTTTTGTACCTCTAGCGGTCACTTCTACGGGCTCCATGCCCACGTAGGTCACTCGAATGGTGCTCTTGCCTTCGGGAATCGTCAGCTCGAACTTACCATTCACGTCGGTAACGGTTCCCTGGTTGGTGCCTGGCACTTGCACTGTGGCACCTATCACGGGTTGGCCGTCTTCATGAGATACTACGGTACCGCTAACTTTCGTTTGAGCCATGGCCATCCCTATAAACAGGAATAGCGAGGCTAAAATCAGAGTTACTCTTTTTTCCATAAATACTCTCTCTCGTTAAATGATATTAAATAGTTAATAGGTATTTTCTTCGATATGTAGATTGCAAAAGTAGGTTATTTTTTTAAAATCCCCAAATTTTTTTGCAAAAAACTCGTATTTTACCCTGTTTTTCTATCAAAAGTCTAAATAATCTGCCCTTTTGTTAACGTTTTGGGGTAAAAATTCATTAAAATAGCGCAACAGAATTTTGGCATTTTTATTAGGGAATTTTTCATTTATTTTCCCTACACCTTATTATATATATAGCGTGGAGCTCGGCCAAAAATCATGACTGAAAGTCATAAATCGTGACTTCGTGACTTCGTGAAAAAATGACTTCGTGACTTTTTGTGCAAGTCGAACGCAAAGAAGCTTGCTTCATTTGCTGAGACGCAGCCAAAAATCATGGGCGCAGCATATAATTTTTGAGCAAGCGAGAGCAGAGCCAAGCTTGCTTGAGCTATGCCGAGCGCCGCCAATAATCACGACTGAAAGTCGTAAAAATGGTTTTTGGCGACGGTGAACGTTTCGTTCACCGTCAGGGGGAACAAATGTACTGACGGATATCTTAGTTAATCTATTGGGGTTCTTTTAAAAAAGGCATATATGCATCAGTATCTGACACTGCTGCAGATTGAAAACCATTATATCGTGTATATAGCAAGTCTAGACTGGAAATATCAGATAGTCTTTTAATAGAAATTGTACTGCCAACTATAATTCCCAAATTGGAGAGATCATTACAATATATTTTTTTTTTCTATGTGTGGAGCATTCGGAACAACATCCATAATAATAACATGTCCAAAAATGTAACATGTAAACAATCCGCACCTTTTCACATTTGCAACATCCTTTTGAGACATCCCTATTATTGGATTCTTTTGGTCTAAATAGCCTATAAGTATTTTGTTTATGACACAATAAAAGGGAATATCACCTTCATCATATCTTGCAAACTTTCTTAATTTGTCAAAAATAGGGCTGTTGCCATCTTTTGTCAAGAAATGATATTTCTGTAAAAAGCATTCACACATACCTCGTTTAAACTGACGAGTTAATCCATGAGCAGTAATGCTGTGAAGAATAGAACGCTTTAATGATATTATATGCTTACTTACATAATAGTTAAATAAAGGTGATTTTTCCTGTTGAGGATTTAATGAGAAATAGTGCTTGCCTATTTGCAGTATGCCTTTTAAGGCCTCATCCTGAGATATTCCATATTCTTTTCTGTCATCACCAAAGTAAGAATTGCATTCGTCGCAAACATCAAAGCATGTCTCTTTGCCTCCCAATGCACGAGGGAGTATATGGGGTATATTAAAGAATGTAGCTCCTTCTTCTTTATTCCTACCGCACCAAATACATTTGCCTGTTTCGATATATTCTCTTTTCACTTTGCCCCTTTCTTCCTATTACAATCCTTGCACAACATTTGGCAGTTTTCGGCAGTCGTAACACCGCCTTCTGCCCACGGGGTAATGTGGTCGCCTTCCATTTCCTCCAACTCAAAGTGATTGCCGCAATGCGGGCAGATGCCTTCCTGACGCTCGTAGGCTTCTCGCTTCTGCTTCTTGTCGAAGGTTCGGAAGCTGAGGTCGCGCAGGTCGCCACTGAGCACATAGCTGTAGATACCCGACTTCTTCATGATCTCATCGTCTTCCATGAGGTCATGAATGCGCTGTTCCAAGGCAGCAGTGTCGTAGATGTTTTCGTGGTAGTTATCGTAGAGCAAGCCCCAATCCAAACCTTTCATTTCCTTGCGATATTTTATGAAGGTGGAACGCACCCAAGTTACGATAGCCGAGAAATAAGCCCAAAGCTGGTTGGCATTTGCATCGTCCTTGTGCTTAGACATATATTCGCTCACCTCCTTAATTCCTTCGCGACGAGCAGCCCACTGGAATACGGTATGGAGATAAGCCTGTTCACGAGCCACACCGTTTAATAAATCTGCGGCCATTTTATAGGCAGGGCATCCATCCTTGGAGAAATGCCTTCGTGCATCAGTAACGAATGGCCCAACATAAACGGCGTTCAAGAGTTCTTGGTCAAGCAGCTTTTCTCCTGCAATATTGATGACGCGGAACCAGTCAAGCTTCTCTTTGTCAGTACCTGTGCAGAAGTAAACGGTCAGTTCATAGTCCAAGAACTTCTGCTGTTCATCGGGAGTTAGTGAACTGAAATATAGGATGCCACGGTCTGGGTCTACGATATTAAACTCATGGGTGAAATATTCACAAATGGAAAGTGTGCGCTGTTGACCGTCTATCATTTCAAACTGATTGTCATTTACCACACTCCAATACATGATGTTAAGCGGAAATCCTTTCAAGATAGTGTTTACCACCGCTTGTTTCTGCTTACTGTCATAGCGGAATTCTCTTTGATAAGGAGGACGAATGTCAAGACGTCCACCATAGCCACGCACACCGTGATCTGGGTCGTTCACATAACCGTCTATCAGGTCACGAACTGTAATTGATTGCTGCTTAATATCCATAGTCTATTATTTCTTGCGGATAAAGATTCGTTGATATGTCATTTTTGCATTGTCGTTAGCATCCGTTATATATGGAATTTGCACACGCCAAGTTTTATCAGCTTTTTTATATTTTGCAAGTTTCTCCGCCGTAGGAGGCCGGAAAAAAGAACATCCATTCTCTGCCCATTCTATGTCATGGCTGCGCCAAATTATCTCGAACTGGTCAGGATTGTATTTATCGAGGAATGTTAAGGGAACGCCCATAACGCCATCATAATCACACGGGATATTTTCAACTTTATTAATTTCAATGGCTTCGTAGTTATCATATAAAGGGTATTCCTCTGGTGTATAATGTTTATAAAGGATGAGGTCTTCATGACGTTCTTTAAAGTCAAGGTTTGTAAACCAGCGAACACCTTTAACGCGGATAAATTTTCTTCCAGTTTCATCAACACCGCAGCCCGAAGCATTCAATTCGTAGTTATCTGGAACCCAAAATTTGCGGTCTCCACTGTGGATGCTTGGTCCTAACCATATCTTATTCTGCATAATATATGGAAAGATTTCTCGATAGTTGATGGCATTGACATTTCCAATTATCAGGAACTTCTTTTCATACTCCATCAACTGAGCAACATACTCGCGAAACAGCGAGAAAGGTGGGTTGGTAACTACAATATCAGCTTGTTTCAATAACTCGATACATTCACGGCTTCGGAAATCACCATCACCTTTCAATGGGTGGATGCCTATTTCCTCTGGGTCGGGGATGTTATTGCCATTTTTGTCGCCATCGTATATCAGATAGATTGCTTGTTCACTCTTATTCTGACTGAACAAATCCATATCTTGGCTTTTATAACAAGTCGTAATGAGACGTTTCAATCCCAAGAACTCGAAATTGTAGGCAAAGTAAGTAAAGAAGTTCGACACACGCGGGTCATCACAATTGCAAAGCACTGTCTTTCCACGAAAATGCTCCCGATAGTGGCGCAACTCGTTATTGATATCCTCTAACTGCGTATAGAACTCATCTTTTTTTGCAGCCTTTGCAGCGTTCAGGTTCTTGTTTGCCATATATCTATAATTTCTTCACTAATGGTTTAAAGAAAGAAACATACTTTTCGGTAAATTCTCTATACCAACTGAATATTTCTTCACGCCCTTCAGGACTACTTAAATTTCCATGTTTATAAATATCAACAGTTGACGCTTTCTTTCCTTCAAGCCTACGCCAATCTAATTTAACACCAATCTTTTCGTCGGCCTCTTCCTTGTGCTTAATCAAAGCGTCAAACTGTTTCTTCTCAGCATCGTCGCGCATATAGAGTTGGATGGTGGCTTTCTGCTCCCGCTTGTTTAGAAGAAGGGCAACATGGATGCCGCCCTTGCCTATAGCGATGTTCATCCAATGGTCGGGGGAAGCGCTTTGAGTACGGAACAGTTTTGATGGATGATTGTTCATATACTCGACAAATGCCGACCAATATTCAAAGTTAAACTGTTTTCCTTCCGACAAACCTTCATTGGATGTCTGTGAACTTCGTACATCTTTACTCCAACCGTTTGGCTTGGCAATCACATTGAACATTGGGGCAGCGGGACTGTCGCCAATTTTTATAAGTTCTATCTCTACGCCAAAGAAGTTAAATTCTTTGTCTGTTATTCGATTAAGCCAGTCGATGGCAGCACGATGCTCCTCAGTAAATCGTTCTGCTATCCAAATAATGGTAACAGCATCAAGACCAGCGGCATATGTTAATATCTGCCCCAAATGGTTATGGTCGGTTTTCTCTAATTGATTTTCTATAAGCACAAGTTTATCCGTTCCAGGATCAACGCAAAGAATATCAGCACGGAATGGGCCGACGTGTTCTTCCTGTGCCTTTACTTCAAGTTCATTCATACCAAGAGCATCTGCCAGAAGGGCGATATTCTCTTCTGAAGCCAACCAAGGTGTGAAGTCAGTTGCTTCATTTTGCCAGCACGAGCGCAGGTCAACCTTTGTTATCGTTGAAAGTTTAATAGATGTAGGCATATATCTTGATTTTAGTCTATTCTGCAAAGGTATAATATTTTTCTGACTAAAGCGTATTTTTCCAGTTTTTTCTACATTATTTATAATAATAAGCAAAGAAGCCTCTCATTGAGGGGCTTCTTTCTTTGGATACTAGAGGCAGCTGACGACACCGAGAGAGGTGAGCAAGGCCGTGAGAGCGGCAATAACCATCTGGATGATGGCCTTGATGATGTCCTTCTTCATAGCTTAAAGTGAGAGACCCACCCCGTCCCTCCCTGTTTAGGGAGGGAGTTAGGCTTTAGGGTCGTTTTTTTAGGTTTAACAGCAAAGTGATTTTGTAAGTCCTCCCTATGCAGGGAGGATTTAGGTGGGTCTTTAGGGGTTCACCCCTTCGTCCTTGCCTCGCTCCTCCATTTCCTTGGCGCTGACAAGCGAGGCTGAGCTCTGGAAGGTCATGCCCTGAATCAGCTTCTTCAGGCGCTTGTGGGTAGAGGGGTCGGTGGTGATTTCGGGCTGGAACAGCACACGGCAGCCGCGGATGTTCTCGCTGGCGTTGAAGTCCTCCACGGAGTCGGCTCCGCGAGAGCTGATGCCAATCTTGAAAGTTCCGAAGCCGTCTACGTGTACGCGCTTGGATGCCTTCAGGGCGTCGGAGATCACCTCGACCATCTCCACGAGAACGGCGTAGGCGTCACTCTTCTTGGCGGTGGAGTTGCGCTGAATCAGCTCGGCGATGTCCATCAGGCCGATGGTCTCGGTATAGACGGGCTTGGCGTACCACTTCTGATAGCACTTGGGCATCTCCTCGTTGTTGTTCTGTACAAGTTTGTAAAGATGTGACATAGTTGTAAAGTTTAAAGGTTAAAGTTTTAAGATTCAGGATTCATGATTCAGGATTCAAGATCCAAGATTCAAGATCCAAGATCTGTGTGTCGGCGGTGGAACATTTTGAACACAAAATTCACAGATTAAGAACGCGATACTCAACAATACGAAATTCACAAAATTTGGCGCCTGATTTCTGTGTTTTTTGTTTTGCCGGGAGGCATCTGCGCAAATGCCTCAGTGTTCTTTTGTGGGTTCTGTGTTCTTTTGCCCCATCCACTTTTCACTTTCCAGATTCACGATGCAAATAAAGTGCAAGGTGAACGCAGAGCCGAGCTCGCTCGAGCTATGCTGAGCCGCAGCCTTTATTCGCTCTTGCAACTTGTTTGCGAGAGCAAAGTTACGAAGAATCATTGACGCGAAAACCACTTATTGGAAGTAAATGGAAGTTATTGGTTGTTTTTTGTATTTAATGGAACTAAATGGTTGTTATGACGACCTTCCTTCGTTTAAATGAAGTGGAAGCATTGCAGCCGCTTCATTTAAGCGCTGCTTCCACGGCATTTTTAAAATGCAAAAATGCCATAGAAAACAAGGCTGTTTTATGAAAAAATCGGCATTCCCCTTTGTGGATACAGCAATTTTTATTATTTTTGTAATGTAAAAATAAAATCATAAAAGGATAACAAAAATGAGTAATTACAAACAACGTGGGCGCACAGAGTTGGCCCTTCTTTACAATCCTAATCTTGACTGCCGGACGGCCTGGCGAAGATTGAGTGCATGGATAGACCAGTGTGAACCACTGAAAAAAGAATTGATGCAAATGGGCTATAATGGCCATCAGCGTACTTTCACGCCCAAACAAGTCAATCGAATTATCCATTATCTCGGAGAGCCGTAATCCCCTACCTCCCCGAAGGGAAGGAGGGCCTACGGGTCAATAGCCATTAACTCGTTAACATTTGTTCACAGAGCCGATTTTGCGAAGGTGCAGAGTCGGCTCTTCTGATGACCCCCCTAAACGCTGGAAAGCCCATAGAGACAGGGGATTTCAAAAAGGTCAAATCATCACTTTATCACTTGTTCACCAAATTCAAAAAATGACGACTATAAGGGTATATATATATTTATATATATATAAATATATATATACAATATTTGTTAAAATTTTCCGTGGAATCTGCTGAAACTCTCTCCTACAAAACGAATTTAGTGAACAAGTGAACAAGTGAACATTTTGTTTTTGCGTTTTCCCTTTATTTGCTACCACTCATCAGGAGTGTAGTTAATTTGACGACACTATCTTAAAATCTCCAATTTATACCCATTTCTTTTTGGGTTGTCAAAACTTCATATTAATTTTGCAAACTTTATTTTAAATTATTGTTACAAATGAACACGGGACGGTCCCCGTTCACACGAAAGGAGAATAAGCAAGATGGCAGAAAACGATAAGCAGATCAAAGTGAATCACTATGAGGACGGAACGGCCAGCACGCTCCGACGAGCTGTGGTGTTTACCAATCTGAGATTTTATCAGCGAAGCGATGTGCTCTATCAATTGACGCGGGAGTTCTGCAAGCGCTTCCTCCCACCTCACGGCGACCGTACCGTTGCAGGCTGCCCGAAGTACCAAGCAGAATATCGTGGAAGGGAGCAGCGACGGGCAGACTTCTACGGAGATAGAATTGAAG
>JAEEGJ010010618.1_pt1 | contig 23880 bp, 23 predicted proteins | sample 8958761 | NCBI WGS metagenome assembly JAEEGJ01 (sample SAMN16246546, study PRJNA631951) | gut metagenome | biome: gut microbiome; feature: rumen; material: RS-attached | host: Bos | place: Iran: Karaj | collected 2018-10 | reverse complement strand
TCGGCTACAGGGTTTGAATGTCGGTAATATAGAACGAATTCTCATGACGCTGCTGGTGGTTCTGGTCCTCCCAGGTGCGATGCTTCCAATAGCCCTTCACCACATAAGGCACTTGCTTCGAGAACTGCGTGTCGCGATTTTTCGATGCATAATCGCCTGTGATTTCTCCATAGATTGTATCACCACCATGCTTCAGCGTAATGCCTCGGCTCTTAAAATACTCACTGGTACCATCCTGTCGCTGATACTGGCGCTCAGAGTATGCGCCCACCTCCTGAATCATTACTAATGCTTCCATTATTTTCAATGTTCAATTTTCAATGTTCAATCACACTCGATCTATAATCTCCTTGTCCGTCGCCAGGTTAAACGTGCGGATAATCTCCGAGTAGTTGGCGCCTATCACACGTCCCATATCGCCCTGAAGCTGCAACAGCTCTCGCTCAATGGTGGGACTACAAGCCAGTGTGGTCTGGATAATCACGTTCTTCTGAGTCTTGTTCAGATACACCTTCAGGGTTGGAGTGTCATAGAGCAGCTTGCCCTTCACCTTGAGTTTCAATTCACTCTTCAGCTCACCCTTCACCAGCTCAGCAAAACGCTCCTGCATGGTTGCTACGGGGTCGGGATCATTGGCATCCACGTTAATGTGAATACTGTAGCTCGATTCCTTCTCACCCTCGCTCTTATAGAAGCTGCTATTGCCCTTCTGCTTGATCATCTTGCGGTTGCTCTCGCGGGGCTGCATCGGGTTCACTACAACGACGTTGTTCTCAAACATCTTTACTCTTGCTCTGAAGTTCTTCACGGGCTTGCCCTGAGGCTTCTCTACAATTCCTTCCTCGTTAATCACTTCCTCTTCAATATTATTCTTTTTCATACTTTTTACTTTTTTATTTTTTAATTCTACTACGATACTTGGTGATTGTTCCTGGAGTAACATTCATTTTCTTGGCGATGTAAGCTTGCGAGTAGCCTTCGCTGAGCAGTTTCTCCACACGCTTGGCTCTTCGAATAGTTCTTTTCTTGAGCTTTTCAGCATTAACACTACCGTTCTTGCTATTCACCTCGCTGCGGAATTCGTGCGACTTCTTCACGCGACAAGCCTTTGCCATTTTGTTAATACGATATTCTGTCATACCAAACTCCTCAGCAATTTCTGCCGTCGGCTTGATTGGATAGAGCGCCAGAATCGTTGCAAACACATGTATTGTCATTTGCCAGTTCCTCCCGCTATGTTTAAGAATTCTTTGTTCAGGATTCCCTGCTCCTCAGCAATCCATGTGTAGCAGATGTCGAGGATCGTGTCGGCAGAGGGGCAGCCCGTAGTAAAGGCCATGTGATCGTTAGCGAAGATCGACAGGTTCACAGCCATCTCTACCTGCATAAACTCGCAGAATGGCTCTAACTGCAGTCTGAGTAGTTTCTGCAGGCTGGGACTCACCTTCTTCTTCATATCTATCATCTCCACAATAGCATCTTCAGCGAGGCATACCTCGTCACGCAGATCCTGCTTTACTACTTCTACTCCCTTGGCTACTTGCTTCACCATCATTCGTGATGGCAGAGTAGTCATCTTACCATTTTTGTTCTTTCTTAATACAATTGGTGTCATTTTACCTTTTTAATTAATTACTTATTAACCTTTTCAGCTTTCCGCGGACCGGTCTTTCACTTACTCGCTGAATTGCTCGGCAAAGGTAGAGTTCGACTGTTCGACTCGGAAAAAAAAATTTTTTCGACTCAAAATCGAACGACACCAAATTGCTCGGAACCCCTGTGTTTATCGTAGTAGAAAAAAAACAAAAAAAAATCGACTGCTACTCTCTCGAATAACAGTCGAACACCTAAAATCGAAAAATCGCCTATTTGGCGTAATTCTGAATCCACTCCGCGAAGGGCCATCTTTGCCAGTTACCCATATACTTGGCAAAGGTCTTCACCTCCTTATCATCCCCTCCCATGAGCTTTCTGGCTATGTTCATATAGCTATCGCCTATCACGTCCGATGCCATCAAAGCGCCCAGGATGCTTGCCTTTAGTTTGAGGCGCCTGTCGGTAGACTCCCACTCCACGGCAATGAGCTTACCATGATCAGTACTCATCAGCTCATCCACAAACTGATCAAACCATTGGCGGTTATATTTCTTGTCCTTGATTACATCCTCCATCTCTTCCATCTTCAGCATACTCTTCAAGCTCTTCATGGGTGCAAACATATTCAACTCGCGATCATTGCTTTGGCTCTGCTTCAGCTCCTTATCTATCTCCGGCATCATCTTTGCCAAGTCCTCATGTATCTGCTTCATCTGCACGTCGTATTCAAATAGTGCCAGGCGCTGTTGCTTGGTGAGTTTGTCAAAGCAATGCATAAACAGGTAGCGGTATATCTTGCGGTAATCTATCATGAAGATGTATTTACCTATCCAGTATGAGTATCGTCTTAGCTTGGCGCACTCCTCTGCAAAATCGGGTGGCAACTCCTTGCCGTGCTCCAGTCCCTCCAGCACCTTATCAACCCTTACCTCCTTCATCTCCTTCTCCGTAGGTTTCTCGTCATGTTTCAGCGCACCCGCCAACAACATGTTACTCGTTAGTTTGATTTGTAGGTTCAGCAGCATCTCAGGCGTAGGGTCTGAATGCTCCGCTTTCCAGATGTCGTAATCCGTTATCTTGATGTTCTTCTGGCAGAGACTCATCATGCGGGTTATCATCTTCTCGGCGTAGACAGGATTCACCTTCTTCACTTTCAGTTCCAGCGCCTTTAGCATATGGGCCATCACCTCCAGCTTACTCTCCATGACCTTGGCTTTTTCCTTAGATATCTTGTTGAATATCTCGCAATCCAACCAGTAGTCAGGCTTCGTCATATGGGCGAAGTCTACTATCAAAGGAATCCTACAACTTCTGATTTCAGGTTTATCCAGTAGTATCTGTATCTGAGCGATGACATCGTCGGTCATTTCCTCGATACAACAGGCATAATGGTTAACCACACGATTACACAGCAATTCCAGGCTGTTACATTTTTCCATCACTCGCGCCAGGTAGGTTAGGTTTCGGTTGCGTCTCATAGTTCAGAGATACCTCCTTTCTGGCTTATGGTTACTAACGCTGTTTCTTCTCGGGAACACATCACATGGATGGTTCCCATGCCTTGGAGCCAGTTGGCTCCCTCAAAAAAAATTTTGGTCATAGTCTTTAATTAATTGAGTTAAACAAATTGTCTCAGGCCCTTTAGCCATGGGGCAAACGGCCGCAAAGTTAAAAATCTTATGTCCATCCAATTTGGACATAATACCATAAATCCAATCTTATTCCTAATATCTGTGTTTATCCAGCTAATCTCTCACCTCTCACCTCTAAAACTAATCCGGCATTGGTGGTTCCAGCTCTTCTGCCACTCTCAACCTCGTGCCGTCTTCTTCAGCCATTCTTACGTACACAGTATCGCCTGTTCCTGTCTGATATGCGATTACGTTATGCAACTCGTCCACGTACTTCCTGATGCTCACCATATTAACCCCGAAGGCATCCACAATGCCGTCGAAGTTATCATTGCCAATAATCTCCATTGGCGTGATGTCACCATTCTCGCATACGTAGCCTATAATCTGGTTGATATATTCCTCCTGTAGCGCATTGAGCACATTGTCGCTCAGGAACTTCGAGAATCTTTCCTTGGCTATGCGCCTATCCACACCCACGATGGAGCGTATGAATACCGCCACCTTATCGCCACAGAGCATGTCGCCCTTGTTCACGTAGGCCTCATACTCCTCCTTGGTGCCCAGTTCCTTCCAGCATATCGCCTCCAGCTGTTTAATGTCGTCTATCGTCAGCTGCTCCAGGCGGAATATCTTCTGTATCACCTCATGGTCACGATGTTCATTCAGATAGTCGAGTATGCGGGTGCGATAGTCGGCCATCATCACCGGCTTCTCGCCCTCCTTCTCCTCCATCGTGTCGCTGATATCTATGAAGAAACGTTCACCCTTTCCACCTATCAGAATGTATACCAAGTCGCGCAGGGCTTCTCTCACTTCCTCCATTCTGTCGATGGTGGCCGTAGTCCAGAAGTGCGGATTAGCCACTTCCTTCAGCAGCTCCATCCTTTCCATCACAGCCGGTATCGTGGCCTTGCCCTGTAGTATGATGGCTATCTTCGTCACCTTGTTCTTGCTCTTGGTGGCCTTGATCTCAGGCTCCAGCAATGACAGCTCTATGTTCAGCATCAGCGCATCAAAACGCAGACAGCCGTTGTTATCATCCTCTATCATGATGAGCGGCGCAATCTTCTGTTTCAGCTCCAACGCATCCAGCTCCGATATGTATTGCCAGCGCTCCTGCTTCTTCCATTTCTCAACCACGCCCCACACCTTGCGCACATTGATCTGCTTGTCATTCAGCTGGCACACCTGCTCGTAGAGCTGCTGTTTCAGGGCGGCGCATAGGTTCTTGGTGTATTCCTCCTGCTGATAGCGCTGGTGCTGCAGTATCACGGCTATGTCGGTTTTCAGTCCGAATAATCGCTCTGCCAGCGTAATGCTCACCGGCAATACCTTGCCCTTCTTATGCTCCTTGAAGTATTCAAAGTTCTCGCACCAGTCGAAGATATAAAACTCCTTCTTATCACCGCCGTCGTCGAATATCTCAGGGCAGAGTCGCGTGCCGCGGCCCACCATCTGCGTGTACTTGATGCTCGAGTATACAGGCTTGAAGAATACCAAGTTCAGAATGTCGGGCACGTCGATACCCGTATCCAGCATATCCACCGATACCGCTATCTGTGGCAGCATATCGCGCTTCTTGAATTTCAGTATCAGGTCCTGCGAATATTTCACTGAGTAGTCCACCAGCTGGCAGAAGTCAGGGTCGAATTGCGGATACAGCTCATAAAATCTGTTTACTATCATCTGCGCGTGGTCGTGATCGTAGGCAAATATGATGCTCTTGCCTATCTTGTTGCCGCTCTGAATCTTCAAGCCCTCATTCATCAGCGACTGTATCACGATGTCCACTGTCCTTACATTATATATATATTTAAAGAGCTCGCCCTTCTCAATGTCTCTTGGGGTCTTGGGAACGTCAATACCCTCCATCAATTTCTTCGCCTGCTCGTATTCCCAAGCCTTGTCCAGCTGCTCCTTCTCCTCTTCAGTCAGCGAGTCGTATTTAATGCCGTCGCGCATGCGCTGGGTGGTGCGCGCTATGGGCACATAGTCCACCAAGTGACCTTCCTTCACGGCCTCTGCCATCGAGTACTCAAAGTTAGGCTCTCCATCCAGATGGAACATCTCGAAGGTGCTACGATCCACCTCGTCGCGCGGCGTTGCCGTCAGACCCACGAGGAATGAGTCGAAGTAGTCGAATATCGCTGTGTACTTGCCAAAGATGCTACGATGCGCCTCGTCGAGGATAATCAAGTCGAATCTACCCACCGAGAATTCCTTATCCTCAGCGTCTATGTAGTTGATCATCGTCTGGTAGGTACTGAACATCAGTCTGGCACCCTTCTCCTCGTCGGTGGCACCCGTCAGTATGCAGGTGGTATAATCCGGCAGCAGTTCCGTAAAGCTGTCATTAGCCTGCCTTACCAGTGCTATTCTGTCTGCCAGGAAGAGCACGTTCTTCACCCATTTGTTTCTCAGCAGCACCTCGCATAGCGATATGGCCACACGCGTTTTTCCCGTACCCGTAGCCATCACGATAAGTCCGTGGCGGTGCATTTGGTTCAGATGGTCGCACACACTGCGAATGGCCATCTTCTGATAGTCGCGGTTGGTGATATCTTCGCGTATCGCCAAGTCCTTCATCTGGCTCCTGCCTCTGCGCGATATCATCAGCTCCAAGTCGTCGATGGTGTGGAATCCCATCACCTGCCTCGGTGCATAACCCAGACCATCTATGATCATCGTGCGGAAACCATTGCTATAGTATATCACGGGGCGCCGCCCATATTTCTTCTCCAAACAGTCTGCGTAAAGCTCTGCCTGATGCTTACCCTTCTCGGGCTCCACACTGGTGCGCTTAGCCTCTATCACCGCCAGCGGCTTGCAGTCCTTACCATAGAGCACGTAGTCGCAGTAACCCTCCTCCTTGTTGTTGGGCATACCCTCCACGTATATCTCTATGCCAGCCTTGCAGGCCATGGGTGCATTCTCCTGTTGCAGCACCTCCCACCCTGCTTCTCTCAGCAGCAGGTCTATATACATCCTGCGTGTCTCAGCCTCGGTAGCGTCCTTAGGCATCGCTGCCTTCACGGGCTTCTTGATGTTCTCCTCAGCCACATTCTCCACGAACTCCTTCGTAGCCTCAGGCACGTTACTTGCAGGTACCACGAATGGCGATGGCTTCGAAGGAATCATCTCCTTATCGAAGGGCGCTAACGTACGCAGCACTCCTAAACGAAGCAACACGCCACCCACCACGTTATACGTGTTCAGTAGCGTGAAGTAAGCCTCCCTCTGAGTGATGCCTCCCTGATGCACAGCCACATTGCCCACCTTGCGCACATAGTGAACAGCCATCATCAGCTTGTCGTCATCATCAATTAATTCCGTGAATGCTTTTCCAGTAGACAGCGTATAAAGGTTATCGCGCTCGCCTATCGTTTCGTGTTTCAACTTATATACAGCCCTTACCGTCCATTCCAGAGCCTTCCGACAGTTCCATCCGCAACTGTCGTAATCCGTCTGCTGCATCTCTTCTGCTGCGTGGCAGTATTTATACAAATCTTGCAGCGCCGGTATTTGCTGTAGGTAGTCGAAATTTCTCATTATCGATATACTTATCGTTTTAGGGCGTAAAGATCGATTGCATTTCAATTGCAAATATACAACAAATTTGTCCAACGCATTTGGACTTAACAAAATTTAATACAAAAGAGGGCTATCATCGCTGACGGCCCTCTAATTCAATCTTATTGTTTTATTTAAGCCAATGATTAAAATATGAGAGCGATCATCACTGATGGCATCATCTTGGGGTTACTACTAATCATGGCTGTCTGCAAATATAGTAAATTAGTTCTCTCTCCCCAAATATTCACGAAAGAATTAAGTATTTTAAACAAGTGAACATCGGAGTTTTATTGAGAAACTCCGCTTTAAATTATTATAAATAGGTTAATCCTAAATTAAAATCGGTTAATCCTAGTTGGATTATCACATAATTACTCCGCCCCGGGCCATCTGCTCTGGCTCCAAGACGGAGTGATTTAAAGTACAACAATCAATTTTTATTGCACGATTTCATCTCTTACGAGACAAAAACAAGACTGCCAAATGTACAATGATCATTGCCATTATATCTAAGGCTGATTCTGAGATGTAAAAATATAGTTCCATATATAATATTTTAAATTCGCAACAAAAATATCGCCACGATAATTATATATTGGGACTATTTTGAAGTTATATAGGGTTTATTTAATGGTTAATATTGCAAGAGATTTAGATAATTATTCCAGTAAAGTGAATAAAATAAAAATAAAACAATAGATATTATTATTTTTTTGAAATATCTATGCGGGGCTGTAGGTGTACCTAAGTGCGCAATTTGGGGGGCATGATTTTAACTCAATTTAATCATCAAAATAACATTCATTAAAATTGATTCGAGCGTAATACTATTTTTTTAAAAGACCCATCGCGAGAAGACCAAAAACGGCGGGGCCTAAAAGGCCAAAGAAGTAAATCAATACGAGCATAATTGCTACTGCACCAAGAGTAGCAAATATTTTCTTTTGCTGCTGCTCGCGGGCGTATTCCTCTTCCTCCTGCGCCTTGCGCTCCATCAGCTCCTCGTAAGCTCTCTGCTTGGCCTCGCGCTCTTCGCGTCGGCGGCGACGAACAGCTTCATTGCGCTCTCGCAGGGACTGGGCAGATGTCGGCTCTTTGCTCTGATATTCAATATCAGATATATTTGAAGAAATCGGAATCACATTCTCTTTAGTTATTATTGTTCTGGGCTCATCTTTTATAGCCTCAGAAATCTCAGTATTATCAGTTAAATAATTATCATAACCATCATCTACTTTATCAAAATTTTCGCTTATGATATTCTCTTTATTGGGTTTAGAATCTTCTAAAATTTGATATGTATTTAATACAACCGAATTAGAATAATTATTAATTGAATCTTGCTTGCGAATCCCTCTCTCTGATTCAAAAAAGTTTATAGCTAGATTCGTATATATCTTCCTCTTCTGAGTGTAAACTGATAAGTAATTTATAATTTCTTCAGAAAAGGCTGGTTTTAATGAAAGAATATTAGTTAATATCAAATTCTGAATATTTCTCAGGTTATCTATCTCATCATAACTAATCAACAATATTTTTTCTCCTCTTTCTATCTTTTCCTTTATATGATAATATAATTTTAGATCCGTGCTCAAACCTAGCAAATAAATATCTGCTTCTTCTTCATTCTCATTACACAACATTGATCCTGACAAGCTGAACAAGTCTCGAATCTGATTACAATCCTTCAACAGCCATGATAATTGACCTGTAGCTGCTACTTTTAAATTGTAGAATGGGCTTTGCTTTGAACTTAAATCATCATTTAAAATATGTGAGTAAATTTTATCATGTAATTTTATTGCAGCATTCATTTCTGCGTTCCCACATTTTATCAGGTGTAGTCCTAATTCTTCTTCAAGATATTTCCAATCCACATAAGCATATTTTCCAATAAATGCAATTTCAGAATTATTTGTTATTGACTTTCTAACTATTGCACCAAGTGATTTTATAATATATCTGGCCTCTCCTTCTATTGCTCCACTAAAATCCCCACAAACAGTAACTACCTTGTCAAAATAAGGAGACTCCACAATCTCTTTCGGAGTATGTTCTATTAAGTATTTCTTTTTTTCTAATCTTCTTGCTTCTTTCTTGGCCTCTTCCTCTTTTCTCTTTTCTGCAGCTTTCTTTTCTTTTATTTCATTTAATCTTGCTTGGTAATTTATAATTTGAATTCTTCGGAATAATGCGGCATTTTCCTCATCTTTTTGAGTCTGCACAATGATTGACTTATCTTTCCTACGATTTCCACGATAAGGCATAATCATCATATCATCATCGCCTGCATCAGATTGTTGTAAATAATTTAAATAATTAGCATCTTCTTTACCCTGATAATCCTTTAACCAGTATTCTCCATTAAAGAAAGAAATCCATGACCTTTTATCTGATGGAAATCCAAACTTTACAAACATTCGAGCGTTATCAAGAATAACTGTTTTTTGCTTATTATTTGAGGGGCGCATACCTCTTCCAACTTGCTGAAGATATTTTCCAAGTGACCACGTTGGCCGTGCTAACTGAATAAACTCTACGTCAGGACAATCAAATCCTTCAGAGAAAATATCCACATTTACCATTACCTGGATTTCATTATTCCTAAATTGTTCTACGATCTTCTGGCGTTCTAATTTAGGAGTGTCACTATCAACATATACAGCCTGAACACCAATTATCTGATAAGCATTACAGATATTGTGTGCGTGTTCTTTGTTAATCGCATAAACTATTCCTTTCTTACCCTTAACGTATTGTTCATAACAAACAATAAGACGCTGTATATGCTTTTGAACATTAAGTGCTCGAAGCAAAGCGGCTGTATTATAATCCCTTGTGGAACTTTTCTCTTTAATAGACTCAATAGTGCGACTGAGGCTGCTGTTTGGATTATCTGTGTAAAAGTCATAATCAACCAAATAGCCATTCTTTATGAAATCTTCTATCGTATCAGACTCTATATATTTATCAAAATGTGTCCTGAAACTATGTAAATTCAAGCGATATGGCGTGGCTGTGACTCCCAACTTCCAACATTCTCCACATTCTTTCCAAAACTTGGTATATGTATCAGCCAATGAGTGATGAGCTTCATCTATAATGATAAATTGAGGATTCAACTCTTTGAGAAGTTCAATATTCTTTTCATGAGTAAGTGTTTGGACTGATGCTACCTGAACGCTTAAATCAAGCCTTCTAACCTTACCACTCGTTATAAGCCCATGTTCTATGTTATAATGTGAAAGATGCTCACTGATTTGCTCAATCAATTCTTTTCTATGTGCAAGAATAACTATCTTACTTCGTTTTAATTTAGTCAGATCTTTAATAATCGATGTAAATAGAACAGTTTTTCCTGTACCTGTAGGAAGCTGTACCATCACATTATATTGAGAATTCCATATCTTGAATACTCGGTTTTTAATTAATTGCTGATATGGTCTGAGTCGTGTATCTTCTGATGATTTGTATTTTTTTCCAAACACCCTACAAGCCGGATTGTAATCTTTCTGCTTCTCCAGCCACATTACAGCATTTTCTGCACTGATTAGTTTAACTTTGCCTTTAAAGTATTCTATTGTTCTTACACTGGGCTGAGCACCATATATAACACAAGTGATTTTATTACTATCTTCACTTTTTACGTAGTTTCCTCCTTTTTTTTCTATAAGTTCATAAAGGGCCTGTGTTTTATATTTTAGTATTTCGCAGTAGTTCTCATTAAACCATATTTGATCTGGTCTTCCAATAATATGGAAAACATCTTCCTCAAGCGACAACTTTCTGGGATCAACCTGATTAATGTTTCTTAGATATGCTTCACTGCAAACCTCGTAATCTATCATTTTATGTTAATAGATAATTTCTTTCGTTTTAGTTCATTTCGTTATTGAATACCATTTGCAAATATACAACAAATTTGTCCAATGCACTTGGACTTAACAATATTTAATACAAAACGAGGCCCTCAGTGATGAGAGCCTCGCTATTCTTTTATACCATAAGATATCAAAACTTAATGGGATCACCCCACGTTGTATCAACAACAACATGAATAACTACACCGCCAGGCGTAAGGGAATCTCCTCCGCCTGAACCTTTTTCTCCTCTATCAGGCAATTCCACCTTCTCACACGCCACGAACATGGGTGATACCATTAGCAACACAACAGCAATCGGAAAGCTGTATCTAATAATCCGTTTCAATCTATTTGTTTTCATATATGCAAAGTCGTTTATCTTTTATGGTTCCTGCTGGGTGAGGTAAGCCTTTACATCGAGATTAAAGTGGAGGCCATAATGCTCTAATACTTTCTCAATCTTGGCAGTATCCCAACTCTGAATACGTGGTGCAGATAACAGCTGCTCCTTATTCATCTGGGCGATTTGACCCAGTGTAGTAATGCCCAAATCCTCCAGTCGTAAACAGGTCTGCCTTTCGAGCGAGGTAAACTTCAGCTCAATCATGAGCAGGCGGCGCCTGTCTTCGTTTACCACAACGGGCGCAGTATCGCCTTTGCGCTTCAACATCACCTCCCACCCCATGGCTTCTATGCGGGCTACGAGTTCGTTAAGGGTGAGATCGTCGAAGGTGGGATTAACACCTGATGATGAAGATTTGCCGAAGAACGGCACCTGATCTATTCTGGGTGGAACAACACTGACCACCTTATTCTTTCGTTCCTGTTTATCCTGAGCCACGAGATCCAAGTACTTCTTATAGTCAGCGTGGGCTTTCATGATCTGCTCGTCGCTGAACTTGAAGTTATCATAATCTGAAGGATTCTCTTTGATCAATTTTTTCAATCCTTTCAGCGTACCGTCGGAGCTGAATTTACTGAAGAAATCACCAAGACTAAAATCAAGTTCATAAAGTTCTACGACCTCTGCTGCAACAATCCATCTGATGTATTTGGTTTCATCATTACGTACTGGGAAGGCTGATGTGGGTGTAATTTCGCCTTTCTCTACTTTATTCTTCCAGTAAGACGGTTTCGTAGACCATGAAAGCGATGATGCCTGTAGGTATATGGTATCGTTAATACTGCAGAATTTAATAACCTGTGGCCATTTTTTCCTATTAAGATTATATTCCGAAATAATAACGGAAGGAATCTGAAATAAAGCTTGCTCTGCTTTTTCTAGTGTTTCTGTTTTTATTTTCATTGTTTTGAAATTAATCTATTCATGTATTGTCTCATCCGTTATATTATCTTTAAAACGGACGGCAAAGATACTACTTTTCTCCCACTCCACCAAACCCTTTGCGAGATAAATTTTGCCTTTATAAAAATATTGTTAAACTTACACGTAAAACTTGCACAACCCAAATAAAAGCAGTACCTTTGCAGCCATCAAAATCTAGTTTATCAAATACTTTTTTATATAGCGCAGCAATGCGCACATTTTTAGTTGAATTTGTTTTTAATTATCATGTTTTTAGTTTATAGTATTAGACGCAACGAGGCCCTCAGTGATGAGCGCCTCGTTTTTCTTTTATGGACCTGATGTATCTTTAATTAAAATAGTAGTCCATGCGACTATTAAAGAGTGTTTCTGATTCTATCAGGCTCTGGCGAACCTTTGCCTTCATGACCTCAATGGCCTCAATCTTCGCCGCAAATTCTTGCTGGAGAGAGAGAGGAGGACAAATAAGAGGAAGCTCTCTTATAAACCCTTGATTAGCCATTTTAAAACCGCCATCACCCAGATTCATGAATAAATGATATAAATTCATAGAATGAAAGAATATAAACATTGAATTAAATTCTTTGCTATCCCATACATTTATGTTAGCTATATTCTGATTTGTTGCCATTTCCTTTTGGAGAAGTGCAACCTTACCAATTGTAGCACCAACAAGAGCTATTAATACAGTTCCGACTTTAAGAATATTTGTACTTGAAGAATTTAAGCCCTTTTCTGTTATATATTTCCCATCATTATCATATATCACACAGTTTTGGCACATATTTGAGCCAATCCATGGAATATTTCCATTATCCCAATATTCAGGATTCGTCTTAGATGGGGTACCACCACTGCTAATTTTAAACTTTTCACCATACTTTGAGACAACCCATCCCTTATCGTTGGTTACGGGATCGCCAAACATATCGTAAAATATGGATTGAGATAGTTTGTCGAGTTCCTCGATTTGAGCCTTTTGTTTCTCAATCACGTCGCTCAGCAAATCCAATTCTGCAACAATTTGCTGCTGTTCCTCAAATACAGGGAATGCAAATGTATTAGAAGATATGCTCTTTTTATTGAGCGTCATGCCCATTACAGCTTTATTTGCACCTTCCCATTTATATCCTTGAAGATAATAATAGATAAAAGCAGGCATAATATTAAAACCGCTCTTGGTATTAAAAGCCATAATAGCCTCGTTTGTATAAAGACTCCTTGTGGTTATAGCACTACGTCCTACAGATAGTTTAAAACTCATAATAACAGTATCTTTTGGTACTTCTTTTATACCGGACTCTGATACTGCTTCATCTGTTATACTCTCTTTTGAGGAATCAATATACTTGTTTTGAATATCTGCAATTGAAACCCAAACATTGTCCCCACCCCAATATGAAGGATTATCTCTGCTTGGGGTTTTACCCATTTGCAAATCAAAAACCTCGTCAAATCTTTTATATGTCCAGTCTTTTTTCATCTTTCAACTATCCAATATCATAGTAGTCCCAAGTCTTTTCTCTTTCCTTTCTTACTTCCTCAGATACTACTTTGTTATTACGTCTCTCTTCCTTTCTGATTTCCATTTCCTTATAAAGCTTCTCATTATGTTTTCTACCTGCCTCAAAAGTTTTTCTGAGTTCTTCAGAATCTTCTTTTGTCCATGTGTGATGACGGTTGCTCTTAAATTTGTTTGAACTCAAACCTAACACAACCAATACCACGAACACTATGAGAGCTATCTGGAATACCATAAAATTACTTCATGTACTTGGTTTTGAATTCGTTCATGGCGGCGGTGATGTCGCGCTGGAGGGATTCGAAGCGGGCTAGGATCACCTCGGGGGCATCGTACTCTACGCGCTCGCGCTCCACCTCTTTATATTTATTAATGGCCAGCGAGTAGTCGTTGTCGCGAATCTCCTGCACAGGTACAAAGAAACTCTGATCCTTGCGCGTGCGCTCTGCCTCGGCATCGAGGTTGTGGAATCGCGCGATGATGTCGGGGATGTCGTTGTCGGAAATCTCGTTGCGCTTATCGTCGAGCGAGAATCCATCGGCCTTCATATCGTAGAACCATACGCGATCGGTGCTCTGGCTATTGGTCTTGGTGAAGATGACGATGGCGGTGCTCACACCGGCATAGGGCTTAAACACGCCTGAGGGCATGCTGATGATGGCCTGCAGATGCTGATGGTCTACCAATTCCTTACGCAGGGCGATATGGGCGGTGCTGGTGCCGAAGAGTACACCATCGGGCACGATGCTGGCGCAGCGGCCTCCAAGTTCGAGCATACGGATAAAGAGGCTCATAAAGAGCAGCTCGGTCTTTTTAGTGCGCGTGAGGGCGAGCAGCGAATCATTGACCACCTCGTAATCGAGCGTGCCCGAGAAAGGGGGATTGGCCATGATAAGGGAGTAAGCGCCATCGAGGGTATTCTGATTAGAGAGACTATCCTGCGCGCGCACATCGGGATCATCCACACCATTGAGCATGAGGTTCATAGAGCCTATGCGCAGCATCTTGGGATCGGTATCGAATCCGCTGAACATGCGAGTGCGGAAGTGCTGGCGGTTCTGCTGGCGCAGCAGCTCCTGGGCGTAATGCTCCTTGATGTACTGGGCACTGGCCACATCGAATCCTGCCGTACCCATGGCGGGGTCGCAGATGCGATCGTCGAGGCGGGGCTGCATGAGATCGACCATCATGCGGATGATATGGCGCGGCGAGCGGAACTGACCATTGGTGCCCGAGGCGGCCATCTTGCCTAATACGTATTCATAGACATCGCCCATGGTATCGCGATCGTTCATATCGAGGGCGTTGATGCCTTCTACCACCTTTACCAGCGTGCGGGGCTGCTGGATGAGGAACACGGCATCCTTCATAAAGCGGCTGTAGGCAGAGGTCTTGGCATCGTTGAGTGTCTTGATGAAAGTGAACACATCGAAGCGCACGGTATTGAACATCTCATCAGGTGTAAAATTGCGGAACTCGCTCCAGCGCAGGTTCTTATAGGGCACATCCTTCTGAGTGTCGGGGTTATGCCAAAGGCCGCGCTTAAACACGGCTCCGGGTATCTCTACATCGCCCATACCCATCATCGCAGCCTTGGCCTCTTGTGCCAGCTGTGCATCATCGAGCATCTTCATAAAGAAGAGGTAGGTCATCTGCTCGAGCACATCGATGGAGTTGGTAATTCCGCCAGTCCAGAAGTTCATCCAGATGGCATCTACTTGGCTTTTGATTTTTCCTGTAATCATATCAATAGTTATTTTTTGCGTGCAAATGTATAGGGGTTATGTCCAATCATTGTGGACTTACTCGTAATTCTTGGTGGCTGCCTGAAGGCGCTCCTTGATGCGCTCGCGGAGAGATGGCGGCGATAGCACCTCGCAATGTTCGCCCATGGCCAGAATGGTCTGCTCGAGCTCATAGTTGGGTATCACTTCCAGCTCCACGATGCCGCCCTGCTCGTTCTTCTCCATCACATACTGACTGCGGTGCAGGGGCTTGGTCTCGATATAGTCTATCTGCTGGGGCGAAATACGGAGACGCACGGTCTGCACGGGCTCGCGATCGTCCATGGTGACACCAATCACGTTGGCGAAATAGTCATCGAAATCTACATCGGTATCCTCGTAAGACACACCGGCATTGGCTACGCTCTGGATTCTATCCACGGCGAAAATGCTGATGCGATCATAGCCTGGCGACTTGCCCAGCAGGAACCAGCGGTTGTTATACTCCTTGAGGTAATAAGGCGAGATAACGAAGAGCTTGGATTCGGGGCGCTTGAAACTCTGATAGTCGATGCTGAGCGTGGTCTTATCGGCTATAGCATTGAAGAGCAACGTGAAATAGGCCATGCAACGGTTGCGGCAGCTATCCTCGAAGCCCACCAGCGTGCGCTGATCATTCTCGCGGCGAAGGCCCATATCAAGGCGGAGCCCCAACTCATCTACCCACTCAAACTGGGGCATTCCCTCGAAGCGCTTCAGGAACTTCAGGGATTCCTTCAGATGACAGAAATCCTCGTAGGTAATGAGCGTTTTGAAGATGGAGAACTTTGGATCACGATACCGATAGAAGGTAACGTGACCCACTTGCTTGGTTTCGATAGTAGTGTGATATTTGCGCTCGATGGTAGTGAAATCGTTGATAATCGTCTGGCGCGAAGAAACAGCATTCTGACCATGAGATTCCAGCTCACGATTACAAGCATCTTCTATCTGCCTACGTGAATACCAACCACGACGCAAATGCTCATCAATGATTTTCTCTCTCAGAGAGTAGTTCTTGTTATTCGCCATATCGTTTGCAAAGATAGTGCAAATCGAGTGAAATGCAAAATAAATCCACTAAAAATTGACTGAAGCGTTGCACGTTGCACGTTGCATTTAATGGTTTTTATTCGACACAAAAATGTTGCATATTTACTTTATTATATATATAATATATATATTATATATATAATAATATATAATATTAGATTATTTGCAACTTTTGAAAACAACCATTTGCAACATGCAACGCGCAACGCATTTAGTAAAAATTACAGTTAGGTAAAAGTTGTATGCTGATAATAGATGTTTACAAAATTACCGATTCTTATTATACCCTCAGAAAGCGCTCCGATGAAACCCTGAGTTTGCTCGGAGGAAAGTGGAGGTTTCCTCGGATGAAAGTCTGACTTTGCTCGGAGGAAACTCCAGGGGGCGCAAAATGGCACAAAAAAGGGTGGTTTTGAGACCACCCAGTGAATTGATAAAAATTATTTAAGAATCTGGTTACGGTTGCCCCAGATGCTGGTAAATGAGTGAGACCTCTACAGGGAGAAATGACCTGCGTTTGATGGCTGTAAGGTGACACAACGCGGGATCATCATCGAGTAGACCTCTTAGTTTCTGCCAGGCAGTGTGTGGTTGAAGATGTGGAAAGTACATTGAGGCGAGCTCGCTTTTGCCAATAGAATTTGATTTACTGCTCATTTAATGGTGTTAATTAGTTAAACTTGTTTGCAAGTACAATTATGGTGCAAGGCGAATGCAGAACCAAGCTTGCTTGAGTTTTGCTGAGCCGAAGCCCATAATCGCACTTGCTGCTAAGCAAGTGCAAAGATACAAAAAATCTGCGAGATATGCAAGAAAAAAAGCAATAAATTTGGTATAAAGTCGAAGAACGTCGAATATAGTCGAATAACTTCGATTGGACGAAATAATTACTTGCACAATTCAAAAAAAATGTCTACCTTTGCAGAGCATTAAGGGAAATGCTCTGCAAGTGTGGGCGGCGGCTCAGCAAAGGCCAAGCAAGCTTGCCTCTACATTCGCCTTGCACCACCCTTGTGTCGCAATTGGGAAACAAGGGAAGTTAAGCAAGGGCCCAGCGAGACAGAACGAGTTTTGAGAGCGCAAAGTAAAGTTTATGTTTAATTAAAAAAGAAAGGAACAAAAGAAAATGGCAAGTGAAGTAATTTCATTTCCTGTGAATCTGCGCAGGAACCAGAACAAGTACAACGCCGCTTACGGCAAGTATTATGCAGAGGCTGACACCAAGGAGCCTCTCAGTCTAAAGGGATTTGCCCGACATTTGAGTGAGCATGGTAAGCTGGTGGATTACCCCATGGCAGTGCTCGTATTGCAGAACATCGTATCTTGCATGAAAGAGATGGCCATTCAAGGCCAGCCGGTGAAGCTGGATGGATTCGGCACGTTCACCCCCACCATCGAGAGTGATGGCCAGAAGGCTCAGGAGAGCGTGGAGGCAGCTCTGAACGTGGGTCTGGAGAATCTGATCGCTGGTGTTCATCTGCGCTTTACGCCGGAGAACTCCAAGGGCGAAGAGCTCACCAGTCGAAAGATGAAGAGCGAATGCACCTTCAAGGCTGCCTATGTGGTCTCATCTAAGGTGAAGACCATCAACGGCAAGAAGGTGAAGTACCAGGAGAAAATCCCCATCTCCAGCTTCGCAGTTGCAACCCATGAGGATGCACCCGCCGGTACGGGAGATTAAACGAACGGAGGGGGTTGAGAACCCTCGATCCCCTCCTAGTTATTAACCATTCAAAAAACAAACTACAATGACAAAGAAAGAAACTTTGAAGTGGGCTATGCAGATCATCGTGTCGATAGCCTCAGCTATTCTGACGGCACTGGGCACCACGAGCTGCATGGGCATGTAGTCCCCCCCCCGATTTAGCAACGCGAATCATAGCAAGCCGCCCCGGATTCAATCTCCGAGGCGGTTATTTTTTTACTTAATAGCTTCCACCACATCTTTGTCGGCGGGGAGCCATGCTACGGTGTTGAGTTGGTCTTTGGAGAGCCAGCGGGCCGCTTCGTGTTCCTTCAAGATGAGTGAGCCACTTTCGATATGGCACCAGAAGCAGTGCATCTTCAAGAAGAATTTAGGGTACTCCCACTCTACTGTCTTAACCAGTCGTTCCACGACGATGCGGGTTTCGAGTTCTTCCCAGATTTCGCGCTTCAGGGCATCTTCTGGCGATTCGCCTGGTTCCATCTTTCCTCCCGGGAATTCCCAGCCATCCTTAAAATCACCGTACCCCCGTTGCGTGGCGAAAATACGGCCCTCGTCATCATGAATAATTGCTGCTACAACTTCTATCTGTTTCATTTACTGAATCTCCTCAAATCCCATTTGTTTCAGGTACTCGTAGGTACCATTATAATAGTCAGGATGACGTGTTGGATCGGCCTCAGAACCCTCGGGCACGCAAATAACCATGCCTTGGCGAGCGCGCGTAAGGAGAACGCGATAGGCATTCAACTGATAGGCCTGGCGCTCGGCTTTCTTGATGCGATTCCATCGATTACCACCATTAAACTCGTAATAATCCCAACCGCCATCGGTGTAACGGAAATCGCCATCCCAAACGAGACAGGTCCAATCTAATTCTAATCCTTGCACATCGAACTCGCTGGCGGCATCTTCCAAGAATAATGATGAACGCACATCGTCAATATCATCGAGGAACCAATGCACGGTATCGGGTTTGCAACGCACATCGATGGCCAACGGTTTCAGACGATAGCCCTTTGACGAAACCAACAGGCCATATCGCTCGCTACCACGGGCTTTGCTTCTGAGCCATGACTTTGCGGCCTCAAGATGGCGCGTAATCACAATGGGATATCGGTCCTTGATCTCGGAATAGGCTATGCGAACTTTATTTACATCGCCATCGAGCAAATTATGAACCATACGCGAAAGACTCTCGGCACGGAAAGAACGCATGGAAACGGCCAAGTGAAGATCATCGGAGAACACCACATTCTGACGATCGGCCAACTTTGCAGCGACTTGTCCTTCGGCATATTCCTTTTCGGTGAGTTGGTTAGAAATATATACATTCCATTTGGGAAAAGTATCTTTCATAGCCCTCACCCATTCGCCAATGCCAGCCTCACCAGTATTGATTTCCTGACCACCGCCAACAAGGCAGATGATAACGGCCCAGTCCTCACGCTGATCGAGCGACCAAATCAGGAATTCGCCCTCGGACATGGGGAAATCGTTGAACCCCTTCTTGCGCTTTAACCACGACGCCAGATGCTCGTTATCCCACGAACGCTGAGCCTCATCGAAGATAGCAATATTCTCAACCTCGGCAAAGCCGGCATGCTTATCGCGCAACTCCTTTTCGGGGTCGATCTCAATCTTTCCATCCCTTACAGGCGTCTTCAGTTTGCCCAGCATCTGGTCGCGATAGCGATGGATAATCTGAATGAATTGCGACACTTCGCGGCGTGCCGTAGTGATGTTGTATTTATGGCCTTTAGCTTGTTCCTGGCGTTGCTTATCGCGAGCCAGAGCCTCAGTGAGAACGGCAACCAGCGGACCATTTCCCGAGAGATAAACGGCCAAATCACGCTTGCCGTCAGTGTCTTGATCGGACTGCTGAATAGCCACGTTCAGACCCACGAGCGTCTTACCAGCTCCAGGCACACCAGTGACGAAGCAAATGCTCTTACCGCGGCGCTCCTTAGTGTCCTGGATCACTTTCATCACATAAGCCGTGGTGCGCTCCAGTTGCTCGCCTTCAGCCTCATGGCGCGTAATGTCGGCCACACTATGCTGGGTGTAAAGTGCGCTCGCAGCTTCAACGATGGTGGGCGTAGGCTCATATCGGCTTCTCACCCAATCTTCGAGTGCCACCTTGTAATTCTTCTGAGGAATAGCTTGCTGCAGCACTTTTGCGATTACATCGCCCAGAGAGTTTTTGTTGGCTATCATGGGCTCGTAAATGCCATCGTCATAGTGCGAGAGGCGACAAATGGTGGAAGTCTCTTCGTTCTCCGTAGGAACCAGAATGGGGACGATCATGCGGTCGACACTGGCCTGATGGAAGTTCTTCAGATCGAGTACATAATCCAGCACTTGGTCAACATCGCCATGGCGTATCTCGTCCTCACCAGCCTTGAATTCTATAGCGAACACGCGCTCTCTCAGCAGGAGCACTACATCGATTCGCTTACCGATTCGGGGAATGGTATATTCAAAGAGTATCCAGCCTCGTTCATCCTGATAAGCCCGCAGAACGCTTTTCATGGTAACTATCTCCTCTTCCCAAGCAAACTTCTGCGTAGCGGCGGTATCGTATTCATCTCTCCGAGATAGCTTGCCGAAAATCTGCTCAGGACTCTCGCGCAAAAACGACCTTATATCAGAATAGTAGAAATACCGAGGCATATAGTAGAGGCAATTAATTATTGGTGCAAAAGAATCAACGATTCTTTATCGAATCTTCTTACCACAGTATGGGCAAAAACGTGGTACGTCGTCGTTTTTGACTGATGGGTCAATCAGGTCAACAACACTACAATCAATGACACTGGCTATCTTCTCTAAATCGGAGTACTTAATATTGGGATTATTAATGAGACGACTGAACTGAGACTGAGCCATACCCAGCTTTTCTGCAACCTCCACGCCAGTAAAACCATGAAGTTTGATGGCCTGCTTTATGTTTTTTGTAATATCCATCTTGAGTTATTTTGCGGCAAAGATAAGAAAAAAATGATTATCAGACAAATTTTAATTCATAATATTATTATAACAGTTTTAGCTAAATTGAGCCCAAAATATACAAAATTTGTTAACTATTCGATATAATCATTAAAAATATAACATATTCGGTTATAAATATATAACCTTATTAATTATTTTGTATCTTTGCATCGTTATAATTAAACAAGCAAATAGTATGTATAATTTAAAAGAATTAAAGTATAATGACTTAAAAAACATTTTATGTCATGTTCGTACCTACAATGGCATTATCGTTGATGATGCTTCTCTGGAAGTAATGCTCCGAATTGAGAAAACCATGCAGCGACTGAAAGTGATGGGGAATGACGCTCGAAGAATATTATGGATAGAGATTAAGGCTCCAGGTAAACGTAATCGCTTTGAGGAAACTGACACCAACGAGAACTACTGGTATCAAATTTGCTCAGCCCACTTTAAGAAATTTCACTACATACTGATTAGCAATAGAGAGGGAAAGTTTATTTCCTTGCAAAGTGCAAAGTATATTGGAGGCGAAAGAAAAGTTGACGTTTATTATGGGGCTTTATCTGAACCCCTTAAAAAAATAGAGAAATACATCAGTGCCTTAGTCGATCATATTTGCGAGAATCCTGACGAGTATAACAATTACGTTGAGAAGAATCTGCCCTACTCTAAACGTGATGGACGTATCAGAAGGGCTGATTTGAACAGAATCTGTCCGATATATCGTACGTTTGAAAATCCTCAGCATGTGGTTGACATTTTATGTAAATATAAATCACTACCATTGACTATATATAAAACAATGACTTTGAGGACATACATGCATGTATGGCGCATTGCCTACGAAGCATATCGAACCAAAGACAAAGGCCTTCTAGATAAGGAGTATCAATTTGACGGATTAACAGATGAAGAAATCTTCAGAAGAGATAATAATAAAGGAAGCGAGATAGAAGGACTTGATCTTGATAGTGAAGAAGATTTTTTAAAGTGGTATACGAATAATAGATTCTTTCATTGTTTGGATGTTGCTTATGCTAGAATACATCTCTTACCATTTAACAATGATCTATTCAGGAGCCTTGAAAATACTGATAGCTCAAGCTATTGGCGCATTGACTTGAGATATTCTGTATACGGATACACTAACGATGTTTTCAACATACTGGAGACTTTATATAAGAATAATATCAGAGTAAATTGTGACGAAGAAATGAAACGTTTAATTGGATATGCTAAAGAGACAGATTATGTAGATATCACACCTTCTCCCGATTACCATTTCGATGAAATAAGTCTTCCCTGTGTTGATGATGGTATCACTACTCAGCAAATAAATGATATCATTGCCGCAACAAAATGGAAAAAGCAGCAGAAAGTAAGGCCTATTATTAAAAAGAATAGTAAGAAAAAATAATTAGTATTATGGATTTCAAATTTAATGATGAACATACGTTCTTTACATCGGATACGCATTTCAATCATGCGAATATTATACGCTTCTGCAATCGTCCGTTTAAGGATGTAGAACAGATGAATGAAACACTGATATCGAATTGGAACAATGTGATCGGGCCAGATGATACGGTCTTTCACCTAGGAGACTTCTGTCTTGGTGGTGCTGAAGAATGGAATAAGTTACTCGATCGGCTGAATGGAAAGATATACCTAATACTCGGCAACCACGACTTGAAGAATATCCGTCAAGGATTTACTCAAAAATTCGAACATGTAGCCATGCAAATGCGCATAGAAGTGGGCAAACAAAGAATCTATATGAGTCACTATCCTTTTCTATGTTTTGAAGGCAGTTATAAGGATGTATGGCAATTGTTTGGTCACGTCCATAGCAGAGAGAACAATACGGGAATCGATGCTGAAAGACTTCAGTATCTTTATCCGACCCAGTATGACGTAGGCGTAGACAACAACGATTTTACACCCATATCATTCGAGCAAGTGAAGAGAATAATAAACAAACAAGTTGCATCAACAAAAAACTAAAGGAAATATAGGAATAAAATATGGATTATTTAAAATATAAAGGCTATATGGGTAGTATAGAATATAGCAAGGAAGATAAATGCTTTTTTGGCAAGGTACTAGGAATGAAAAAGGCTTTGATTTCCTATGAAGGTCAAACGCATGATGAGTTGCGGAGGGACTTTGAAGATGGAGTTGACAGTTACATCGAATACTGCAAAGCCGAAGGCGTTACTCCTGAATATAACGAATAGTTGATTCGCAAAAGTTCTCAATAATCTTGATGCTTTGCGATTTCGGCATCGATGATAAAGATATCGCCATCTTGATTACATTGTCTTGGCTATCTCGAAGTTGCGCTTCATATAGTTGGCAGCGTCGACGGAGTTCATCGGCGATTTCATGGATTCTGCGATTTTCCGCAGTTTCCTCTCCACTGCTTCCTTGTGAAACTGATTGAGATATGTCATAACTCATAATGTTTTCTATTTACGTCGCAAAAATACGATATTTTATTCAATTACCAAAACTTATTGCGCAAAAATTTTGTTTTTCGCTCGTTTTGCACTATCTTTTGGTCGGTTTCTATCTGATGTCTTTCCAGATGAGCTATCCTCATTAAGATGCCTGCATTCTGAACCATAAAACGACGCATAGCTACGAAAGCATTCATAATGGTAATGCTCCTTTCGATTGCTATTTGGCTATGTACTACTGACGACAATTGTCCTATGCCTTGTTCCGTGTAAGCAAAAGGAAAGGTGGGGCGGAATTTCAAGGATTGGAGGTGGTCACAATTTGCAACCACCTCTTTAACTTCTTCCTTGGTGAGTTCAAAACGAAAAGAACTTGGAAACCTGGCAA
>JAEEGJ010010616.1_pt1 | contig 23884 bp, 19 predicted proteins | sample 8958761 | NCBI WGS metagenome assembly JAEEGJ01 (sample SAMN16246546, study PRJNA631951) | gut metagenome | biome: gut microbiome; feature: rumen; material: RS-attached | host: Bos | place: Iran: Karaj | collected 2018-10 | reverse complement strand
GAAGAGCAGGCTTCTGAGGCTGCTGAGGATAAGTCAATCGAAGAGATCGCTTCTGAGTCTTAATTCTTAACACTTAACTAAAAACGCAAAGGAGAATATATATGGCAATTACAGCACAGCAGGTAAAAGAACTCCGTGAGCTTACAGATTGCGGCATCATGGATTGTAAGAAGGCACTTACTGAGTGCGACGGTGATATCGAGAAGGCTAAGGCTTGGCTTCGTGAGAAGGGTATGGCTAAGGCTGAGAAGAAGTCCGCTAGAATCGCTGCAGAGGGTGCAGTTGTAGCTAAGATTGCTGATGACAAGAAGTCAGGCGTTTTGGTTGAGATCAACATCGAGACAGACTTTGCTGCTAACACAGACAAGTTCAAGGCTTTCACAGATGCAGTTGCTACACACATCCTTGCAAAGAAGCCTGCTGACATCGCAGAGCTCATGGCTCAGCCTCTCTACAATGATGAGTCTAAGACAGTTGAGATCTTCCAGAAGGAAGCTATCGCTGATATCGGTGAGAACACATCAATCAGAAGATTCGTTATCTATGAGGTAGAGGGCAACGGTGCTGTTGCAGCTTACATCCACATGGGTGGTAAGGTTGGTGTATTCGTTGAAGTTACAACAGATGATGATTCTGTTATCACAAAGCCTGAGTTCGCTGATTTCGCTAAGAACATCGGCATGCAGGTTGCTTCAATGAGACCTAACTGGGTATCTGAGGACGAAGTTCCCCAGGCTGAGCTCGACAAGGAAGTTGATATCATCAAGAACAAGGCTCTTGAGGAAGGTAAGCCTGAGAAGATCGTTATGGAGAGAATCGTTCCCGGACAGATCAAGAACTTCTACAAGCTCAACTGCCTCGTTGACCAGGAATTCTTCAGAGATGACGATCTCACAATTTCCCAGTACATCGATCAGTCAATCAAGGCTATCGGTGCTAACGTTTCTGTTGTTCGCTTCACACGTTTCGGACTTGGTGAAGGAATCGAGAAGAAGGTTGACGATTTCGCTGAGGAAGTTAGAAAGCAGGCTGGTCTCTGATATTAATGTCAGAAACCTGACTAGATTCTGTTAATTCAGTCAATAACCCCGCATGAAAATGCGGGGTTTTCTTTATTTATATATTTTTACTTCACCTTATTGGAGATTATTGATAAAATCTAATGAAGTAATTGAAGCGGAGGTTCTAATAATGAGTGAGACAAAGTATAAGCGCGTGCTCCTTAAGATTTCAGGTGAGGCGCTGGCAGGAGATGCCAAGGTAGGCATAAATGACGGGGTCTTAAAGGAAATCTCCGCAAACATCAAGGCAGTAGCTGATCTCGGCGTACAGGTTGCAATCGTTGTAGGCGGCGGTAACTTCTGGCGCGGAAGATCTTCCGAGCAGATGGACAGAGTAACAGCAGACCACATGGGCATGCTCGCTACACTTATGAATTCACTGGCGCTCTCAGATGCTTTGGAGCAGCAGGGTGCCGTTACAAGAGTTCTGTCAGCTGTTGAAGTAAGACAGATGGCTGAACCCTATATCAGAAAGAGAGCAGTAAGACACCTCGAGAAGGGCAGAATCGTAATCTTTGCCTGCGGCACAGGTAACCCTTACTTCTCAACAGATACAGGTGCTGCTTTGAGAGCAACAGAGATCGGCGCAGATGTATTCCTCAAGGCTACAATGGTTGACGGCGTTTATGACAAGGATCCTAACGTATATCCTGACGCTAAGAAGTATGAGACAGTTACACACGATGAAGTATTGAGACTCAACCTCAAGGTCATGGACGCAACAGCAGCAGCTCTCTGCCGCGACAACCACACAAAGATCCTCGTATTCTCCATGAGAGATCCGGAGAACATCGTAAGGATCGCAAAGGGCGAACAGCTCGGAACAATCGTTGAATAATAAAAGCAAATAAAGGGAGGCTAACAATTATGGCTATGATCGAGATCACAAAGAAAGATTACGATGATATCGAAGCAAAGATGAAGAAGTGCATCGATAATCTTCAGGAAAACCTCAACACCATCCGTGCCGGACGTGCTAATCCGCATGTTCTGGACAAGATCACTGTTGATTACTATGGTGCTCAGTCTCCTCTTAATGCTGTAGCTAATATCCAGGTTCCTGAGGCTAGAATGATCACTCTTACACCTTGGGATCCCAAGATGCTCAAAGAGATCGAGCATGCTATCCAGGCATCAGACCTCGGAATCAACCCTACAAACGACGGTAAGATGATCAGACTCGTTTTCCCCATGCTTACAGAGGAGAGACGTAAGGATCTCGTTAAGCAGGTTAAGGTTTACGGTGACGAGACAAAGGTAGTTATCCGTAACAACCGCCGTGATTCCATCGATAAGATGCGTGCAGCAAACAAGAAGAAGGAATTGACAGACGACCTCCTCAAGGAATTCGAGGAGAAAGTTCAGAAGATCACAGACAAGTACACAGCTGAAGTTGACAGCGTCTGTGAGAAGAAAGACAAAGAATTGATGGAAATCTGATCCTAAATGGCAATTTTCGGTAAAAAACAGGAACATTCATACGATACGGGAGACCTTAAGGTTCCCGTATCTTTGGGTGTGATAATGGACGGCAACGGCAGGTGGGCTACACAAAGACATCTCCCGAGAAGTGCCGGACACAGAGCAGGTGCAGAGAACCTTAAGGAGCTCTGCCGCAACTGCGGAAGATACGGAGTAAAGTATCTTACCGTTTACGCTTTCTCTACGGAGAACTGGGCACGTCCCCAGGCTGAAGTAGAGCAGCTCATGAAGCTTTTCGTTGAGTTCGTTGACCGTTACGATCCCGAACTCAAGGAAGAAGACATCAGAATGAGATTTACGGGCGATATTCCTGCTCTGCCTGAAAAAGTAAGAGAAGTCATCAAGATCGAAGAAGAAAGATCAAAAGACCGTAAGAGGATGCAGCTCATAATCGCATTCAATTACGGCGGAAGAAGAGAGATCGTCAACAGCTGCCAGAAGATTGCAGAGCAGATCAAGGCCGGAACATTGGAGCCCGCTGACATTACTGAACAGATGATCTCAGATAATCTCTATCTTCCTGAAGTTCCTGATCCGGAGCTTATTATCAGACCCAGCGGAGAGCTTAGAATCTCCAACTTCCTTTTGTGGGAGTGCGCATATTCAGAGTTTTGGATTTCTGATGTTCTGTGGCCTGATTTCGGCTACGAGGAACTGACTCAGGCTTTCAGAGATTATGCATTACGAGACAGACGTTTCGGCGGCCTGTCCAAGAAAGACAGTAAGGCATAAATTGAGACAGAGAGTTATTACAGGCTTTATATTTACTGTATTGGTGCTGGCATTTATTCTGCCCGCATATTTTTTCCCGATTACAGGAGTAATTATGGCCGTAATCATCGGAGTCTTTGCCTGTGTTGAGCTGTTCAAGGCTCTCAAGACCAGCGGTTACCGTCCGTCACGTCTCCTGCTTGTAATCGGCATGAGCCTTGCCACGCTGATGGTCATATGCGGCCTGATATTCAGTCTTCCGATCGAGAATACGATGGCGCTGTATCTGATCGTAGTGTGCATGTACTGCATTGCCTGCGGCATCAATCTGCCTCTCGTAAGGCCTGATGACCAGAAATCATTTTTAAACGGAATATTCACCGGCGGAATGGTCTTTTATATTTCATTCCCGCTGTTCTGTCTTGTCAGTATGCTTTTGTTCGTGCCTAACGGATGGTTCTATGCGATCATCGGTCTGTTCGCACCCTGGGCTACTGACACTTTTGCTTATTTTACCGGTGTTGCATTCGGTAAGCATAAGATCGTTCCGCACATTTCTCCCAAGAAAACATGGGAAGGATGCATCGGCGGAACATTTTTCTGCGCAGTTTGCGTAACCGTATACTGCTGCCTCGTAGTTTACAGAGTCGAAACCATTCAGATGGGATTAGTGCCTTACGGAATCTTCGTGTTCTTATTGGGAATCCTCATTTCCATAATGTCACAGTTGGGCGACTGGTTTGCATCTGTTATCAAGAGAAGAACAGGCATCAAGGATTTCAGCAATCTGTTCCCGGGACACGGCGGAATGCTCGACAGATTCGACAGCGTTTTCTTCACGCTTCCTACGGCACTCCTGCTTGCAATCGTTACTTATAACCTGTTCTGATATTTGTCTGGAATAATTGTTAGGGAGAAGATTTGAAATGCGTAAATTATCTATCTTGGGTTCAACGGGTTCTATCGGAAAACAGACCCTTGAAGTTGCCAGAAAAGCACCTTCTGATTTTACGGTCGAAGCGCTTACATGCGGCAGCGACATAGATACTCTTTATGAGCAGATAGTAGAGTTCAGACCGAAGGTCTGTTCTGTTGTAAATGAGAAGAAGGCAATGGAGCTTGCTGACAGACTCAAGTCAGCAGGTATCGGTACTGAAGTTCTGACAGGAAGCGAAGGAAACATCACTGTTGCTACGCTTGACTGTATTGATACTGTTGTCGGCGCTATCGTAGGATTTGCAGGACTCGAGCCTGTTTACCACGGTATTTTAAGCGGCAAGGACATTGCCCTGGCAAATAAGGAGACGCTTGTTGCAGGCGGTGACATCATCATGCCTCTCATCAGGGAAAAGGGCGTAATGATGCTTCCCATCGACAGTGAGCATTCAGCGATCTGGCAGTGCCTTAAGGGTGAGAAGAGTGAGGACTTGGACAGGATTCTGATCACAGCTTCAGGCGGACCGTTCAGAGGAATGTCACGTGAGGAGCTTGAGAACGTAACTCTCGAGAATGCCCTGCATCATCCGACATGGAACATGGGCGGCAAGATCACCATAGATTCTGCAACCATGATGAACAAGGGTCTTGAGATCATTGAGGCGCATCATCTGTACGGTATCTCATGCAGCAAGATCGATGTTGTCGTTCATCCCCAGAGTGTCATCCATTCCATGATCAGACTCAAGGACGGTTCTGTCCTTGCACAGATGGGCAAGCCTTCTATGGTGCTCCCGATTGAAGTCGCACTTTACTATCCTGAGAGAGGACCTTCCATCCTTAAGGAATTCGATCCTTTCGAAGCGGCAACTTCAAAATTGACTTTCGAGCCTTGTGATACTGAGGTATTCAGACTCGTTAAACTCGCATATGAGACAGGTGATAAGGGAGGACTCTATCCTACCGTAATGAACGCAGCGAATGAATCAGCTGTAAACGCGTATCTGGCAGGTAAGATAAAGTTCCTGGATATTGAGAAGACTGTGTTTGAGACAGTCGAAAGCATGGATCCCGTGATCAGCAAAATGGATCTTACAATTGAGACCATCGAGCAGACGGATAAGGATGCCAGGATCCATGCTGATGAATTAATTAACGGAAAGATCAGTAAATGAATATATTCGTAAGCATACTCGTAGTAATAATCGTTTTGGGCGTAATCGCAACTGTGCATGAACTTGCGCATTTCTTTGTTGCCAGACTCCTTAAGATAAAAGCATTTGAAGTTTCAATCTTCGTAGGACCTAAGCTCATCAAGTGGAAGCGTAATGACGTAGATTTCTCCATAAGGCTTATTCCGGTCGGAGCTTATGTACGCTTTTCTGAAGTAGACGAGCAGGGATATGTTGTAGAAAGTGATGATCCGGCGCTTCTCGTTAACCAGCCGAGATTTAAAAGACTCCTGGTATCGATCGCAGGACCTCTTGTTAACCTGATCCTCGGTATTGCCATTTTCTTTGCAATGTTCTGGGCAACGGGTTTTGTCAGTGCCGACATCGGAAAGGCTATTCCCAAGACCCAGACTGAAGTCGTAGCAGAACAGTTTACAGAGGGCGATACCATCGTTAAGGTCAACGGAGCCAGAGTATATATGTGCTATGACCTCAACTATGAACTTGATTCCGTTGATCCCACCAAGGATCTCGTTCTTACGCTCAAGTCAAAAGAGTCAGGCAAGCTCTATGATGTTACGCTTACTCCTGTCATCAGACAGAGAGCAATGCTTCTTGTTACGGTAGAGTCACTGTCGACTGATAACGAATACAATGGCTGGAAGATCTATTCTGTAGACGATGAGCAGAATAACGGAAATCCTGTTATTAAGCCGGGTGATTACATCACAAAACTTAACGATAAGCCCGTAACTGATGAAGATATTGATGAATATCTTTTCTCTTATACCGGCGAGACGATGGAGGTCACTTATTACAGGGACGGTAAAGAGCATGTTGAGACAATCGCCCCGCGTTATGAGGATTATGTAAATTCACGTGGTATCCAGACCAAGGTCTATTACGTTGACTCACCGGTCAATTTTTTCAAAGCGTTAGCATATGCGGCCAAAATGCCGGCTTCAATGTTAAATTTCTCAATTAGAGGCATCAGAGATGCTATCGCGGGAAAGGTAAAAGCTTATAATTTGGTATCGGGTCCTATAGGCATCACGTCTATGGTCAACGAAGTTGTTGAGGATGAGGAAGATACAGTAGTCGAGAAGATTTACATGCTCATAATGCTGAGCGGTATCATCTCCATCGCACTGGCATTTTCCAACATGCTTCCGATACCCGGACTCGACGGCGTACAGATACTTCTTATCGTCGTTGAGATGGTTATCGGTCGCAAGTTGTCCGAGAAGGCAGAATCCAGACTGACGATTGTCGGATTTATCATGATAATACTTTTGCTCATTTTGGCATTTGTATCGGATATTTTGACGATAATCTTCGGTTACGGTTGATTTAAGGAGTGTATTTATGACTAAGAGAGTCTTGATCGGTAATGTCGAAGTCGGCGGCGGTTCTTCAGTTAAGATCCAGTCGATGAATAATACTGATACGAGAGATGCGAAGGCTACTCTTGCACAGATTCAGGAGCTTGCAGACGCAGGCTGTGACATCACGCGTGTCGCTATCCCTGACATGGAAGCAGCTGAGAGTCTCAAGGAGATCACATCAAAGTCTCCGATCCCTGTTGTTGCAGACATACACTTCGATTACAGGCTTGCCCTGGCTGCAGCCGATAACGGTGCGGCTAAGATCAGGATCAATCCCGGCAACATCGGAGGACCTGAAAATGTTAAGCTCGTTGCAGATAAGTGCAAGGAGCGTAAAATACCGATCCGTGTCGGTGTCAATTCCGGTTCTATATCTCGTGAGATACTTGCTAAGTACGGTGAAGTAAATGCTGATGCCATGACAGAGAGTGCTCTTGGCGCAGTAAAGCTTTTGGAAGATCAGGATTTTGATGATATCGTCATATCGATCAAGTCTTCATCTCCGAAGCTTACCATAGATACTTACAGGATCTTATCCAAATCATGTGACTATCCGCTTCATGTAGGAGTCACTGAGGCCGGTACAGTCAGAGAGGGCGCGATCAAATCAGCTGTAGGTATCGGCGCACTTCTTGCAGAAGGTATCGGAGATACGATAAGAGTTTCCCTTACGGGCAATCCTGTTGACGAAGTAATCACTGCCAAGCAGATACTCAAAGCATTGGATTTAAGAGATGGTGGAATAACCTTTATTTCATGTCCTACATGCGGAAGAACACAGGTTCCTCTCATTGAGCTTGCAGGACAGATAGAAGAGAAAGTCTCGAAGCTCCCCTATAACCTCAAGGTTGCTGTTATGGGTTGTGTTGTTAACGGCCCGGGCGAAGCAAGAGAATGTGATATCGGAATGGCCGGCGGAAAGGACGAATTTGTTTTGTTTGAGAAGGGTACGCCGATCAGAAAGATACCGGCATCCGGTGCGGTTGATGAGTTTGTAAGGGAAGTGATCAGACTTGGAGAAGAAAAGAGTAAGACTACTTGAACTGTTTAATGTCGACAGTGAGAGTTATAACGATTTATGTGAACTTTATGTTCTTAAGTTAGACATTTATAAGGCTAAGGCATCTATCTGCATCATCGTTGATGGTGCTGATTCATTGTCCGGCAAGAATTCGCTTGTTTCATTTGTTGAAGAACTGGAGAATCATTTCGGTACCAAAGTAAACCTTTTGTTTACGGGTATCAATGATGTTAATTTCCTTGAGGTCTGCGATGCGCTTAATGATCTGATTAAGCACTATATTGCAAGAGACAGTGCAGGCGGCGTCAGTGACATGGTTGATTTCATCAGCCTGAGTTCTGATGTCGATTATGATTCAGGTGTTCCGTTCGCATATATCACATGCATCAATATTCCTTCCGGTCTCGCCATGATGATGAGCGATACCGATAAGGAGAATATCGTTAATGTTGTACGCGACGCGTATAACATCATCTTTGGTTATGAGATGCACGGCACGTTTGAGGTTGTAATCGTTGATCCTGATATTGAAGGAAGCGATATCGTAACAGAAGACGATATCAGAAATGCACTGAAGGATCTTAAGTTCGAGGACTTCGAAGAAGCTCCTCCGGAATCAGACGGCAAAAAGAAAAACGGCAAGAAGAAAAAGTCAGAGAGTGAACTTGCTGCCGAAGCAGAAGCTGCAGGTAAGAACTCATGGGCTTTTAAGGCTCAGCAGGCCAGAAAAGAAGCCAAGCAGGAAGAGAAGAAGTTCGACTACAAGGCTTCTGCCAATGCCGAGAACCAGCTCTATGGACGCGTTAAGAAGCAGGCTACTTTCATGAAGATCGAGAGCCTTACCGTAGGCTGCTTTGATGTAAATATCGCAGGTGACGTTTCATTTAATGATGATTCATTTAAACTTGCGAAGACAGGCCGCAGCGTAATCGTTAAGTTCATGTGCCTTGATGACACTGACGGTATCTCATGCATTGCATTCCTTAAGCCAGAGGAAGCAGACGGATTCCAGAAGGAATTCGGCAAAGGCGGTTATGTCGGCATTCAGGGTAATGTTGAGAACGATTCATTTACAGGAGATAAGTGCCTTAAGGTATCAGGATTCTATAAGGCTGAGCGTCCCGCTAAGAGGAAGGACAATGCTCCACGTAAGAGAGTAGAGCTTCACGTGCATACAAAGATGAGTGAGAGTGATGCTACGACAGAACCTGCTGATCTGATCAAGCTCGCTGCATCTTTCGGTCATACGGCATGTGCCGTTACTGACCACGGAGTTGTCCAGGCATTCCCTCATGTTTTTGAGGCTGCAAAAGGCATTAATAAGAAGCGTAAGGGAACAGATGAGCCTCCAATCAAGTGTATCCTCGGCTGCGAGGGTTATCTTGTGGATGACGGTCCTACTGTTTTCTACAATCTTCCTTATGACGTAAAGAACGATAAGATCAAGCCTTCAGAAGTAGACGATGATGCATCATTAAACTTCATCTTCAAACCAAAGGCTGTCGGTTCTTTTGTTTCCATAGTCATTAAGCGCAATGGTGACGATGCATTGCGTGATACATTTACATCCGTTTGCGCATCCAAATACAGACTTAAGGGTTATAAGGCAGTTAAGCCTGAAGAAGAGGGTGAATCCGACCAGGATGCAATGGAATTCGCATCACACGATATTGATAAGTCTTTGTGGGATCCTGAAGAGATACCTGAAGAATTAAGAGATGAAAATATCAATGCTAAGCCGATGGAACCTCATGCTCTTTTGGGCACTTCCGTTAATGTTGATCTTGATATAAACGGTGAGTATGCTGACGGCAGTGATGAGGTTATTCCATCTGAACTGGTATTTGAGCATGTAGCTGATTTCCATGCCGAATTTGAGGATATTATCTATCCCGGTTCAGGTGAGCCTTGCGATTCCTATTTCGCAATGGGAGAACTTTTGGAATTCATCGGAGATTCCTATGTAACAGGACCAGATATATTCACAACGCTTGCATTCCTCCGCCGCGCTGGTTACGGAATCAACATCGAAGATCACGTATATTACAGACATAAGTTCCTTATGCCTGCTACTTCGGATGAAGATATTCTTGAGACATTCTATAAGGGTGAATACAAGACCGTTGATGAAGCATTGAGTGCAAAGGGCGCAATGTTTAATTACTCTGCTGACGGCAGTGAATTCGATGAGATGTTTACCGCATGCTATAAGTCAGCATCTTTGCTCGCTGCTTGTCTTTCAGATGCCGGTACTGTTGATGCATTGAATATCAATTACGCATCCGGTCACTATACACCTGAGAAGATCAAGTCTACTAAGAAGAATGGCGGAGTATCTGAAGCTCCGACATACCATATCATCTATCTTGTCCGTTCCAATATGGGTCTTTATAACCTGTACCATATCGTATCCGAATCACAGATACATTACTTTTCAAGAAGACCCAGAACTCCTAAGAGCCTGCTTAAGTATTTCAAGTCAGGCATTATTGTCGGCGGTGCGTGTGAGCAGGGTGAGATCTTCCGTTATGTTTTAAAGAGCTACAAAGATCTTAATAAGGACAGACAGGCAACCAGAGCCTTCCTCAAAGATTCTGTTGATTTCGCAAAGATATTAAGTCTTTACGACTATGTTGAGATCCAGCCTCTTTGCAATAACATGTTCTTAACAAGACAGGATCCTGGCGGTTCAGTTCCTCTTAATGAAGATGACATCAGGATAATCAACGAACTGCTCGTAGAGACGGCAGACGATCACGGTAAGCCCGTTTGTGCAACGACCGACTCTCACTTCCTTAACAAGGAAGACGGACGTTACAGAAAGTACATGCTCATGAGCATGGGATTTGATGATGCTGAGATGCAGAGCGACCTTTATTTCAGAACAACAGACGAGATGCTTGATGAATTCAAGTATCTTGGCGAAGAAAAGGCGATGGAAGTTGTTGTTGATAACACCAACATGATCGCCGACATGGTCGATTTCGGAATCAAGCCTTTCCCTGACGGATCTTATCCGCCGCAGATTGCAAGAGCTGCTGCCGATGTAAGAGACATCGCTTATACAAAGGCTAACCGCATGTACCGTCATAAGGGTGTTCTTAATCCGGTAGTTAAGGAGAGACTCGACAGAGAGCTTAAGTCCATTATCGGTAACGGTTATGCGATCATGTATTACATCGCATACAGACTTGTTAAGAAGTCCAATAACGACGGTTACGTAGTAGGTTCGAGAGGTTCAGTAGGATCTTCGTTCGCTGCTACAATGAGCGGTATTTCGGAAGTTAATCCGCTGCCGCCGCATTACAGATGTAAGAAGTGTAACTATGCAGAATTCGATAACAGCGGTAAGTATGGTTCAGGATACGATCTTCCCCCGAAGAACTGTCCTGAATGCGGAGACCCGCTGATACCTGACGGACAGGATATCCCTTTCGAAACGTTCTTGGGATTCCATGGCGATAAGCAGCCTGATATCGACCTTAACTTCTCAGGTGAATATCAGCCGAGAGCGCATGCGTATGTAGGCGTGCTGTTCGGAGGTACACATACTTTCAAGGCAGGTACCATCGGTGCTTACCAGGATAAGAACGCATACGGTGTATGCCGCAAGATCTGTGAAGAGAAGGGTGAGGCATTTACACAGGCTCATCTGGCATTCATGGCAAGAGATATCATCGGTGTTAAGAGAACTACATCTCAGCATCCGGGCGGTATCGTCGTTATTGCAAAGGAAATGGATATCTACGAGTTTACTCCGATCCAGTTCCCAGCTAATAAGACGGACTGCGGAATCATTACTACGCACTTCGACTTCCGTGCCATGCATGATACTATCCTTAAGCTCGATATCCTGGGTCATGCCGATCCTACGGTGCTCAGAATGTTAAGTGATATCACTGGTGTAAACATTACAGATATTCCGATTCCTGATGAGAAGGTAATGAGCCTTCTTAAGAGTACGGATGCTTTGGGTTTCCCGATAGAGGCAACCGATGCTGGTTCAGCCACATTGGGCCTTTCCGAGCTCGGTACCAACATGGCGCGCGGAATGATCAAGGAAACACAGCCTTCAAGATTCTACGATCTCGTACAGCTCATGGGCCTTTCTCATGGTACTGACGTATGGACCGGTAATGCACAGGATCTTATCCGTAGCGGAACATGTGACCTTAATTCCGTAATCGGATGCCGTGACTCCATCATGACGAGCCTTATCTATTGGGGACTTCCCAATAAGGATGCATTTGACATTATGGAGGGTGTACGTAAAGGTAAGGTTGCTGCAGGCAAGGTTGAAAAATGGCCCCAATACGTGGAAGAGATGAAAAAGTGCGGAGTTCCTGACTGGTATATTGAATCCTGTCAGAAGATAAAGTACATGTTCCCTAAGGCGCATGCTGCCGCTTATTCCATTTCAACTCTGAGAGTTGCATGGTTTAAGGTCTATTATCCGGAAGAATATTACTGCTCTTTCTTTACACACAGAGGTGAAGGTCTGTTCGATGCTGAGCAGATGTGCAACGGCCCTGAGAGAGTAAAGAAGAGAAGAATAGAACTTGCTGATGAGATGCATGCCAAGGGCGATCCGAATACAAAGCTTAAGTACTATTTCTACGAGCTTATAGAGGAGATGTATGCAAGAGGCATTACATTTGCTCCGATCACGCTTGAAGACTCACTCGGCAAGAAGTTTGCCAAGGCAGGAGATAAACTGATCAGACCTCCGTTCTGTGCAATTGCCGGTGTATCCGAAGCAAACGGAATGGATATCGAGAATGCCAGAAAGGACGGCCCGTTTAAGAACCGCGATGAGTTCATGAAGAGGACAGGTTTAGGTAAGTCAGTAGTTGAGAAGCTTACCGAATACGGCGGCATTTTGGATGATCTTCCGGAGAGTGCGCAGATTGACTTGTTCGATATGCTCGGAGGGCTCTGATTACTATGTTTTGCAGCATTATCTTACGAGGAGCTACAAAACAGATAGACAGGATGTTCACTTACCGTGTGCCTTCCGATTTGGAAGGCACCGTAGTGCCCGGCTCACTGGTATCGATTCCGTTCGGCAAAGGTGACTCGCAGAGATGTGCGGTTGTCGTTGAGCTTAAGGAGTCTTTCGATGGTGATGAATCACAGGTTAAGGATATCAGTTCGCTGATATCCAATACGCCTGTGTTAAAAGCAGACCAGCTCGCACTTATCGATAAGATAAGTGACAGATTCAACTGCACAAGAGGTGACGTTGTTGAGTTAATGGTGCCTTCGTGTGTCGTTAATCACAAGAATCCGGTTGAAGTATTTGTCGAGCTGATATCAAGAGAAACCGCTGAAGAAGTTTTAAGAAGCGAAACTCTCAGATCCATTGCCCACATCAATATTCTTGAGTATCTGTTAGAGCGCGGTAAGTGCTCCCGAAAAGAACTGATGTCATCACTGTCATGTTCCGCAGCACAGGTTAAGGCACTTGAGGATAAGGGCCTTGTAAGGCTGGTGAAGGAAACATCTGATAACGAATCTTCTATAATTGCAATCGAAGATGCTCCCAAGGGTAAGTTTACCGAGGAGTATGACCTCAGTGATGAGCAGAAGAATGCGGTTTCTGAGATATTCAACGGAATAGATGAGAAGAAGCCTAATACTTATCTGCTGTTCGGTATTACGGGAAGCGGTAAGACAGAAGTATATCTTAACTGCGCCAAGAAGGTTATTGCCGAAGGCGGAAGTGTTATTTACATGGTTCCGGAGATTTCCCTTACTCCGCAGACAATCAACTGGATAAAGGGAAGACTCGGTGATGATGTTGCGGTGCTTCACAGCAGGCTTACCGATAAGCAGCGCTATGAACAGTGGAACAACATCAGAACAGGTAAGGCAAAGGTTATTGTCGGCCCTCGAAGCGGAGTTTTTGCGCCTGCAGTTAACTTGAGGATCATCATTCTCGATGAAGAGCATGACAGTTCATATAAGTCTGAATCTCATCCGAGATATTCTGCAAAGGATATTGCGAGAATGAGATCACTCATCACAGGATGCAGTGTCGTATTGGGTTCAGCTACACCGTCTGTTGAGAGTTTCTATGCTGCCAACATGGGCGCATATAAACTCCTTGAACTTAAATCAAGAGCTAGATCAGAAGCAAAGCTTCCCAATATCGTTCCTGTTGATATGAAGGAACAGATTAAGCTCGGAAGCGGAACCATGCTGTCAGCACCGTTAAGACAGGCAATGTCCGTAGCTTTCTCTGAGAAAAAGCAGGTTATTTTGCTTCTTAACCGCAGAGGTTTCTCAAGAACGCTGGTCTGTGAAGACTGCGGTGAACCTGTAGCATGCAAGAACTGTTCTGTTGCCATGACACTTCACAACAACAGGCGTAACGGATCCCAGAGTCTTGTGTGCCATTACTGCGGATATACGATACCTGCTTATGAAGCACAGTGCGGTGTCTGCGGCGGTAAGCATTTTACCAAGGCAGGATTCGGTACACAGCAACTGGAAGAATTCCTCCATACTGCATTCCCACATGAGAAGGTGCTCAGAATGGACCAGGATTCGACCATGACTCCCGGTGCGCATAAAGAGATAATCGAGAAGTTCGCAAATAAGGAAGCTTCAATACTTATCGGTACGCAGATGATCGCAAAAGGATTGGATTTCCCTGATGTTACTGTCGTTGGTGTGTTGGGAGCTGATCTGATGCTCGCATCGTCTTCGTTCAAGGCGTCTGAGAGAGCATTTCAGCTCATTACGCAGGCTGCAGGAAGAGCGGGCAGAGGAGATCATCCCGGAACAGTATTTATTCAGAGCATGAGACCTGAACAGCCTTTGTTCCAGTTCGCATGCACTCAGAACTACAGGGCATTCTATGAGCAGGAGATTGAATACAGACAGAAGTTAAAGCTCCCTCCGTTTAAGGCGGTAGGAGAGATCGTTCTGTCCCTGCCTGACGAGAGTCTCCTGATCGAGAGAGCAAATGTAGTAGCGAAGTATCTTAACGACTTCCTCGGTTTTCAGGACAAAAAATACCAGTTCGAGGTTTTTGGTCCGATTCCGTGCGTTATTTACGAGCTCCGCGGCAAGTACAGGATGTCATTTGTCATCAAGGCAGCAAACAAATCGGCGATAAACGGAGTGTTCAAAAGACTCATTGAGGATTTCGATCACGTTAAGTTTCCGATGTCGTTCGATAATGACCCTCAGGAGGGCTAAAAAGCCCGAATTGTACGCTGTGGAAGTACACTTGTACACCCCACAAATATAAATTGACTACTATTTATATTAGGTGATAAAATCCATTATCAGAATGAGGATTTAGGGTTTTTAACCATATCTTTTTCAAGTTTTTCACGAGGAGGCATTGTTATGTCTAAGCCTGTATTTGAAGGTGCCGGTGTTGCTATCGTTACTCCGTTTTTTGAGAATGGCGGAATCAATTTCGATGAGCTCAAGCGAATGATCGAATTCCAGATCGCTCAGAAGATTGATGCCATCATTATCTGCGGATCAACCGGTGAAGCTGCTACTATGAATCACGAAGAGCATATCGCAGCTATTAAGTGCGCTGTTGATACAGTTGCCGGCCGTGTTCCGGTAATCGCAGGAACAGGATCCAATGACACAGCTTACTGTGTTGAGCTTACAAAGCAGGCTGAAGAGCTTGGTGCTGACGCAGCATTGCTCGTTACTCCTTACTACAACAAGTGCACACAGGAAGGACTTTACCGTCACTATAAGATGGTTGCTGACGCAGTTCCGAATCTGCCTCTCATCCTTTATAACGTTCCTTCCAGAACTAACGTTAATATCTCACCTGAACTTCTCTTGAGACTTTCAGACTGTGAGAACATCATCGGAGTCAAGGAATGCAACTTCGGTCAGGTTCCTGAGATCTACAGCCTCTGCGGTGACAGATATGCTCTGTATTCCGGTGAGGACGGACTTGCAGTTCCGATGATCTCACTCGGCGCTAAGGGTGTTATCTCTGTTATTGCAAACGTTATGCCTAAGGAAACATCCGAGATGATCCACGCTTACATGAATGGTGATACAGAGAAGGCTAAGAATGCTCAGATCGCATTCATTCCTCTCGTTAAGGCTATGTTCTGCGAAGTTAACCCTATTCCTGTCAAGGAAGCAATGAATATCCTCGGTTGGAACGCAGGTCCCTGCAGACTTCCTCTCTGTGAGATGAGCAAGGCAAATCACGATAAAGTCGTTGATGTACTTGCCAAGTATGACCTCTCAGCTATGAAGGATTTCCTCGCAAAGTAATTTAGGGATTCAGGAGATTATATGACTAAGATTTTTCTTAACGGTTGTTGCGGCAGAATGGGTAAGGTTATCGTTAACCTCTGCCAGGACAGCGACGAATATGAGATTGTAGCAGGCGGCGATATCGTATCTAATCCGGATTATAAGTTCCCGGTTTACAGCGATCTTAAGGCATGCAATGAAGATTTTGATGTAATCATCGATTTTTCTAATGCAAAGGCAGTTCCTGCCATCCTTGATTTTGCTCTTGCACGCAAGAAGCCTATCGTTTGCTGCACAACAGCTCTTTCAGAAGAAACACTCGCTAACCTTGATAAGGCTTCATCCGAGATCGCTGTTTTCAGATCAGCAAACATGAGCATCGGTATCAACCTTATGATCGAGCTGGCAAAACAGGCTACAAAGATCCTTTATCCTGAATTCGATATTGAGATCGTTGAAGCTCACCACAACAGAAAGCTCGACGCACCTTCAGGTACTGCAATGATGATCGCTGATGCCATCAAGCAGGAAATGCCTGATGAGGCTGAATATGTATTCGAGAGACATAGTGTAAATAAGGCCAGATCCAAGAATGAGATCGGCATCTCATCCATCAGAGGCGGCAACATCGTAGGTGACCATGACGCAATGTTCATCAGCGATGAAGAGATCGTTACGATCAGCCACAGAGCACAGACAAGAGACGTCTTTGCCAAGGGTGCTTTGAGAGCTGCCAAATTTATGTCCGGAAAAGACAGTGGATATTTCAATATGTCTGATATAATTGCTGAGTACACAGGCGAATAATTATTTGGAGGAAATATAATAATGTTCAATTTTGAAGGTGAAACCGGTTTGGCAGGCATGCTGGCAGGCCAGAACGGCGAGATGATGGGATCTCTTGCTTCTCTGCTGCTTCTCGTTCTTATGTTCGTGATCTTCTATTTCATCATGATCAGACCGCAGCGTAAAAAGGATAAGGAACTCAAGGAGCAGATGGATAAGCTCCAGGTAGGCGACAGAGTCGTTACTATCGGCGGACTTGTTGGTTTCGTTGCAAACATCAAGGATGACCAGATCACAATCTCAACATCAGCAGCAAATACTCTCGTTACATTCACAAAGACAGCTATCCAGTCTGTTGTTAAGCGTGAAAACATCAATCCTGACGGCACTATCAAGAAGGTTGAAGAGCCTGAGAAGACAGGTAAGAAGGATAAGAAAGAGAAGAAGGCTAAGGACGAGGAGTAATTCCTTTATATCGGCTGATTATCCAGGCCCGGCATTTCAACCGGGCCTTTTAATTAAATTCAGAGGTCTCTATGGGATTAATACCTGAAAACATAATAGATGAGGTGCTTACCAGAGCGGACATTGAATCCGTTGTAAGCCGTTATGTTGCGCTTAAGCGTCAGGGTGGTAATCTCTGGGGCCTTTGTCCATTTCATTCGGAGAAAACTGCATCATTTTCCGTTAACCCTGCCAAGAACATTTACAAGTGTTTCGGATGCGGTAAGGGAGGTAATGCCATTAACTTCATCATGGAGATCGAGCATCTGAACTATCCTGAGGCAATCAGGCATTTGGGCGGTCTTTATGGTGTTGAGATTCCGGAGACAGGCTATTCAGGCGAGACTGTTCAAAAGGAAGCCAGGGAACGCGCGAAAGATATCCTTAAGGAAGCTGCAAAGTACTACTACAAGTCTTTCAATGACGAAGAGATCGGCAAGCCCGCGAGGGACTATGCTGCCAAAAGAGGTCTTACCAAAGAAACATTGGTTAACTTCGGCCTTGGATATTCTCCTATCAGAGGCGGTTTGTATAACATCCTTAAGAGCAAGGGTTATACAGATGAGGAGATGCTGAATTCCGGTATCTTTCAGATGTCCCAGAAGACAGGTAAGCCATATGATCTGTTCCGTGGAAGATTCATGTTTCCGATATTTGATACATACGGAACGATTGTCGCTTTCGGCGGCAGAGCATTGGGCGAGGAGAAGCCTAAGTATGTAAACTCTCCTGATTCTCTTGTCTACAGCAAACAGAACCATCTGTATGCGATGAACTTTGCAAAGAAGGAACAGTCCAAGCAGCTTATCGTCGTTGAAGGTTATATGGATGCCATCGCAATGCATTCAGCTGGATTTAAGAATACAGTGGCAGCATTGGGCACATCATTTACTGACAGCCAGCTGAAGCTATGTGCCAGATTTGCAGAAGAAGTCGTATTCTTCTTCGATGCGGACGCAGCAGGCCAGAAGGCTGCATTAAGAGCCATCAAGATGATGATGGACTATCTCAAGAAACTGACAGGTATCAATATCCGAATCAGGATCGCCAAGGTTCCTGACGGTAAGGATCCTGACGAATATATCAAGACAAACGGTGCCGAGAAGTTCAAAGAGGTCGTTAAGAACGCTCTTTATGTTGAGGACTATCTGCTGTACCGTGCCAAGAACGATAACACCGATCCTGAGACAGGTGATCTTGACCGCGGCAGATATCAGAAGGATATCTGTGAATATGGTTCATGGATGAACGATGAGATCAAGATGAGCCGCATGGCAGGAGTTGCTGCACCTTATCTGGGTGCTACACAGCAGGCTGTCATGAGCCAGATGCAGAAATATAGTCAGATCGAAGAGAATAAGCAGCAGCTTAATAACTCAAGAGCCGTAGAGCGTGAGAGGATCGAAGATCTGAACAAGCGCAATAACGCTGCTGATATGGAGCCTGAAGAGGTAACACCGGACGAGCAGCCTGTTGAAGCAAGAGCGTATAAAAAAGTTGTTGATACGGCTACCAAAGAAGAGATCGACCTCTTTGCGTTTGCTCTTTCGCTGGGCAGCGCTCTTGCAGATAAGAAGATCATTTCAGATTCGACTGACATAATCAGACCGGATGACTTTTCAGGTGATACATTAAGGGAGCTCGTAAGGATCTTCCTTAATATCTTCGACGGTAAGAATGAGACGCTGTTCGCGCGCATGAGCGATTATTTCTCTAAGCTTACGATCAACGGCATGCCGGCTGAGGACGTTATGCTCAGAGCCGTTGAAAATGCTGACAGGACAGGCAATGTTGAGATCAAGCGCGACATGTATCTTGCGCTGCTCCTAAAGGTCAGGACAACGATTATTAACCGTGAGGAAGACAGACTCATGTCCGCCAGAGCAAACTGCAATGAAGCAGGCAAAGCGAAGATCGACGAGGCATTAAGACGCCTGTCTGATTACAAACTTACATTAAGAAAAAGGATTGGAGAACTCTGATGCAGGATCTGCCCATTAGGCTTGAAATGGTTTTCGAGCAGGTGAAAACGGCTGCTCAGGGTAAAGAACACACCAGAGTCATCGATGTAGGTTCAGATCACGGATATCTTGCAGTAAGGAGCCTTGAAGAAGGCGTTGCTGAAAATGCCGTATGTACTGAGATTCATAAAGCTCCCGCTCAGAGATCACTTGACGCATTGGTTGAAGCAGGCTTCGGCGATTGCTCTGAAGTCTTTGTAACCGACGGCTTGCAGGGTGTTCCTCTTAAGTCAGGCGATATTGTTGTCATTGCCGGAATGGGCGGTCTCAACATAATCGATATTGTCACCAGAGCGCTTAAGGATAACGGCTACCACGTGCTCGAGAATGTTACTTTCGTGCTTCAGCCCCAGAAATCCAATGAGATAGTAAGGAATAACCTTGCCAAGACAGGATTTGTTTTTGAGGATGAATGTGTTTGTTACGACAGGGATATATTCTATAATTGCATGCGTGTGGTTTTTAAAGGAATAAGCACCACGTTAACAGCAGAAGAAGCGTGCTACGGTCCGGTTCTTCTGAAAAAATACAAGGAAGGGGATAAGGACATTTCAGCTTACTTCGATCATTTAAACGAGCTTTTTGAAGTTCGAAAGAGAAGTAATCCGGTTGTTATGTCTGCATTAGAGGAGAGAAAACAAAATGAACGTAAATGACATCGAGACATTTCTGAATGAAGTTTTTCCGCCTGAGAACGCTTTGAGCTACGATAACGTAGGCCTTATTGCAGGCGACAGGGAAAAGGCAGTATCAGCCATTGTTATTTCGCTGGATCTTACCAGCAAGGCCATCGCAACTGCCAAGGCTTCAGGTGCTAACCTTATCGTTACGCATCACCCGATCATATTCGGTGGAATCAATGCTCTTACGGTTGATGATTATGTCGGAAAGACATTGGTTGAGCTCGTTAAGTCCGGCATCTCAGTTATCAGCTGCCATACAAATCTCGACATGACGGATGAGTTCGGTAATCTCGCAATTGCCGAGAAGCTTGAAGCAGTTTCACCCAAGAGACCTGAAGGAATCGAATGCGGAGTAGGCTTTGAACTTGAGAAGGAATCAACTCTTAAGGAGTACTGCCAATGGGTTGCTGAGAGACTTGGTTCAAGCGGCATAATCACTATCAATGATCCTGCAAATAAGGTAAAGAAGATCTTCGTTCAGGGCGGAGCGTTTGATGAGGATTCAGTTCATGCTCTGATCAAGTGCGGTGTTGATACGGTCATTTCCGGTGAGATCAAGCATCATATCTGCGTCGGACTTGAGCAGATGGGCATCAATACGATCATCGCAGGACATTCGGCAACCGAGCAGGCTTATCTGCCCAAGATAGAGAAGTTGCTCTCGGAAAAGTATCCCGGTATTAATATTACTGTGAATTATAACAACGAAGTATCATCTATACTTTAAGCACTTTTATTATTAGAATAATTATGTTTTTCGGGCAGACCGAGACGATCGCGGGCGCCAGGTGCGAAAGCACGGCGAATGAGGAAAGTCCGGGCTCCATAGGACAAGGATGCCGGGCAGTTCCCGGTGAAGGCAACTTTAAGGAAAGTGCAACAGAAAAGAAAACCGCCCGCAAGGGTAAGGATGAAAAGGCGAGGTAAGAGCTCACCGGCGATGTGGAGACATATCGGCCTTGTAAACCCCATCCGGAGCAACGTCGTGGAGAGGCTATAATCGTGGTCCGCGAGCCTCACGGAGACGGCTTGAACGTTTTAGAGATATTACGTCTAGATAGATGATCGTCACATACAGAACCCGGCTTACCGGTCTGCACGAAAACGTTAACAAAGCATTTTATTAATGGAGGATACATAAATGTCAGCAGAATCTTACTTAAGCAGAGGCGTTTCACCCACAAAAGATGATGTTAAAGCAGCAGTAAAGAATCAGTCTAAGGGAGTTTTCCCCGGAGCATTCTGTAAGCTCATCGAAGACCTGGCAGGCGATCCTGAATACTGCACCGCTATCCATGCTGACGGAGCAGGTACAAAATCCTCTGTTGCTTACCTTATGTACAAGGAAACAGGCAACTACGACTGGTTCAAGGGTCTTGCCCAGGATTCACTCGTAATGAACACAGATGACCTCGCTTGCTGCGGTGTTACTGAGAATCTTATGTTATCCAACACGATCGGCCGTAATGCTCACAGAGTAGACGGTAAGGCAATCGCTAAGGTTATCGAAGGCTATGACGAGATAATCGCTAAGCTCGCTGCTAACGGAATCAACATCACAATGTGCGGTGGTGAGACTGCTGACGTAGGCGACCTCGTTAAGACACTTATCGTTGACTCAACACTCGTTGCAAGAGCCAAAAGATCGGACGTTATCAATGCCGCTAACATCAAGCCCGGTAACGTTATCGTAGGTCTTGCTTCTTTCGGTCAGGCTACATACGAAGACAAGTACAATTCAGGTATGTCTTCCAACGGCCTTACAGCAGCCCGTCACATGCTCCTTAACAAGCATTACTTTGAGAACTACAAGGAGTCTTTCTCTGATACATTGGGTGAGGATAAGGCTTACTGCGGTAAGTATCTCCTCTCAGACAAGCTTCCCGGAACAGACATTACAGTTGGTGAGGCTATTCTTGCTCCTACAAGAACATTCCTTCCCGTTATCTCCAAGGTTCTCGCTTCATACAGATCCAACGTTCACGGAATCATCCACTGCACAGGCGGCGGACAGGCTAAGTGCCGTGACTTCGGTACAGGTGTGCGTTATGTTAAGGACAACCTTTTCGAACTGCCTCCGCTCTTCCAGGCTATCTATGAGTCAGGCGAGATCCCGATGAAGGAAATGTATCAGGTATTCAACTGCGGACACAGAATCGAGTTCTACGTTGATGAGGCTGTTGCTTCCAATATCATCGACATTGCTAAGTCTTTCAATATCGAATCCAAGGTAATCGGCCACGTCGAAATGTCTTCAAACGGTAACACAAATGAAGTCATTATAAAATCTGACGGACAGGAATATGTCTATAATTAATTAAGGGCAGGGCAATACCTGCTCAAATAAATTAAGGCAGGTATTGTTATGGACTCAGTCAAAAAGTATGTTGCCGAGTTTATCGGTACGTTTACGCTGGTTTTGGTAGGCTGCGGTACTGCTATGCTTACCGGATGCGATAAGTGGGGCGGATATCTCACAACAGCATTTGCATTCGGTCTTGTAATAGTCGGTATGGCATATTGTGTCGGCAATGTTTCCGGATGCCACATTAATCCCGCTGTATCATTAGCTGTTTTAATCTCCGGAAGAATGCCGGTCAGCGAATTCGTTTTCTATGTGATCGCTCAGGTATTGGGTGCCATCAGCGGCGCTGCATGCCTCAAGATCATCTTCAGCCTTGGCCAGGTTACAGATGCAACAGGCGGTTTGGGATCAAACGGTCTTGCAGGTGTTAACGGCAGCTGGCTCGCAGGTCTCATTGTTGAGATCCTTCTTACATTCATCTTTGTAATGGTAATCCTCGGTGTTACAGATTCCGCTTACGCTCACGGTTCATTCGGCGGTGTTGTAATCGGTTTCTCACTTGTAATGGTTCACGTTCTCGGTATCGGCCTTACAGGTACATCTGTTAACCCCGCACGTTCTATCGGTCCTGCAATCTTCGCAGGCGGTGTTGCCCTTACTGATCTCTGGGTATTCATCGTTGCACCTCTCATCGGCGGTGCAGTTGCAGCTCTTGTCTATAAGGCAATCACGATCGCTAAAGAAGACAAGAAGGAAGATTAATTCAGAATTTCAATCGGTATCGCAAGATACCCTTCCACGGTGCTTACCGGTCGGACCACCCGAATGGGCCCGGCCGGTAAGTTTTTGGTTGCGTTTAATCGAAGTTTTTTCATGACTATTCCTGCCGCTTTGAGATATGGCTAAATTCTCTTTTTCGGTTTTTTAACCATATGTATATATGGCCAAATTCCCGAAAACAGTTTTTTAGCAATAATATTCAAAAACGGCCGAATCAATTATTATTTACAAAATCCCCCCATACCTTATAATTTATACTCAAAGGGGGATAGGTAGAAATGGCAAGAGGCGGACATCATGGTGGTGGATTCCACGGCGGTGGACATCATTTCAGCGGTGGCGGTTTTCATGGAGGCGGCGGCTTTAGCGGCGGAGGCTATCATGGCGGAAGCGGCGGTGGCGGCGGAGGTGATCCGATCGGTTTCATCGGAGAGATCGTAATTTTCGGATTAGTACTTTTGGGCTACTTCGTTTATGCAGTTGCCGAAGGTGAAATACCCGGACTGAATCTTATCAATCTCGGTATGTTTGTTGCGAGCGGTGTTTTCTTCTTCCTTGCGCTGAAAGATTACGGAAGGCAGGATGCTATTTACAGACCAGGTTTTCAGGCTTATGAAACTGAAAAGGCTCAGGTATGGAAGGCTGATTACAAGAATTATGCTCCGCGTGATTCTGTAAGCGACAAGGTGTCATGGGCTTCAATCTATGACAATAAATACCGTATTGCTTTCTATGACAGGGATTTCGGTGAAGAGAACAAAAACAAAGTAAAAGATCTTATCAAAAG
>JAEEGJ010010614.1_pt1 | contig 23887 bp, 23 predicted proteins | sample 8958761 | NCBI WGS metagenome assembly JAEEGJ01 (sample SAMN16246546, study PRJNA631951) | gut metagenome | biome: gut microbiome; feature: rumen; material: RS-attached | host: Bos | place: Iran: Karaj | collected 2018-10 | reverse complement strand
TCTACATGGGCCGCCACATGGTCGCCACTATGCAGGCAAGAAAGTACCTCTCCGGCTATCAGGTTCTCGTCTTCCCATTTTTTGTCCATATATCGGTCAAAACCTATATCACCCGTAAAAACAATCGATGCAGTATCCTTCATTCTTTTACTCCGAATCATACTTTTACTGTATTTTATCAAATCCGGTACGATTGTTAAAGTCTGCCGGTGTCAGACGCTCCGCTTTCTTTTGCCGATTCCTTTAATCAGGTCCTCGCCCTTTTTAAGAATTACCGCCGAAGCCAGTCCGAGCGCAAAAACAACAAAGACGAACAGCAACGGATTCTTTATGTAATAAAGGCTTTTAAACTTTCCCTCGAACGCATATGTAAACAGTTCCGCAAACAGACCGTGTATCAGATAAAACTGCAGCGTGATGGTGCCCATGAAATCAAGGAACCTGTTGCCGACTCTAAGCTTGAGTCCCGTTACATAGGCCGTAAAGACCACAGAAGACGAGACAAGAATCTCCGAAATCAGGCAGCCGATTCTTCTTAAAACCTTAAATGAGGCGTTCCAGTTTTCGCCGTAATAGGATAAATATCGTTTTGCAAATTCCGACAATATCGTAAATGCAACTATGGAAAGTATCCCAAGTATCAGATACGCGGCATGATGCTTTTTGATATGTTCCACAATCTTTTTCTCATGCCGGGCAAAGAAAATGCCCACCACAAAAAGATGTATCGAATTGTACCACCATTCGCCCCTCATCACCCAGTCGTTATGGTCTATGCACGCTCCTAGGACCTGGTAAGCCACCGTAAATACCAGCACGGCGAAAAGCGCTTTCTTTTCATCTTTTATGAATCTGAAGGCGAAAAAGAAACACAGATAAAACAGCGGAATTATATAAACGTACCAGCTGTAGGGATTGCAAAGCTTTGCCCCCGTTAAATACCACAAAAGCTTCTTGCCCGAAATCGGTTCTCCCACGGAGTATCTTACTGCAAGAAATATAAATTTTGTGACTAATCCGAGAGCCACAATGGGCACTATGCGTTTGAGAATAAAGTGATTTTTAAGGTAGTTTTCTTTGGTCTTGAAGCTCTTGTAGAGTCCGTAGCCCGAAGAAAAAGTAAAAAAGGTCACCAGGATATACCCTATGGGCACAAAGAAGCCGAGCCCCGGTTTGTAGTAACGTTTATCTATCCAGGAAGCGGACACTTTCTGCCCGCAGTGATGCAGCATGATGCAAATAGCCGCAAAGCCCTGTATCGCCTTCATCTGCCTTAAGGAAAAGGCTTCCTCGTTCCATTCGTCCTGCTTAAATCTCTTGCTGCCCCATAACAGTGTAACCAGCATAATCGGATATATCACATAAATCATGCTTTACTCCCTCCGGTTTGGATTCACATTCTCAGAACCAAGTGACCTGCACTAAGAGTGGCTCTGTATTCTGCTCATTCTTGCGTAGCTTCCGCCGAGAGTCACCAGTTCATCGTGGGTGCCCTGCTCGGTAATTTTGCCCTCTTCTATCACAAGAATTTTGTCCGCATTTCTGATGGTGGAAAGTCTGTGGGCTATGGCTATGATGGTGCGCGATCCCACAATTCCCGTAATAGCTTCCTGAATCTGTCTTTCCGTCTCCACATCCACCGAGGCCGTAGCCTCGTCAAGAATGATTATCGGGGACTTTCTGAGAATGGCGCGGGCAATGGAAACCCTCTGTTTCTGTCCTCCCGACAGTCTCAATCCGCGCTCGCCCACCACGGTATCATACCCGTTTGGCATAGCCATGATATCCTCGTGAATATTGGCTATTTTCGCCGCTTCTTTTATGTCGTCGAGGCTCGCATCGGGATACGCATAACCGATATTCTCGGCTATTGTTCCGTTAAAAAGAAACGTATCCTGAAGCACCGGCGAAATATTCTGCCTGAGACTCTCTATTGTCACATCGCTTATGTCATGACCGTCTATCAGGATTCTTCCGCTCGTAGGCTCATAAAATCTTGAAATGAGCTGTGTAAGCGTAGTCTTGCCCACACCCGTGGGGCCCACTAACGCTAACATCTTGCCCGGAGCACAGTCAAAAGAAACTCCGTCAAGAACCGGTATCCCTTCTTCATAAGAGAAGCTTACGTTCTCAAAAGTAATGGCACCCTTAACATCCTTAAGGTCTTCTGCACCGGGTTTATCATTAATCTCGCAGGGCGCATCCAGAACCGCCATAACACGCTCCGCCCCCGCAAGAGACTGCTGCATGCTCTCAAGCAGATTCGCAAGGCCGGTCACCGGCGCATAGAACAGTCCGAGGTACAAAAGAAAGGCTACTATGTCCTGAACCTTAAGACCTTCTTTGTACGCAAGAAGTCCGCCGAAAGCAACTACCAGTATGGTGCCGATTGAAGAAATAAACTCTACCGTGGGATGGAAAATTCCGCTGTACTTAAGGGCAGTCAGCATAGCCTTGATGTGCTCGAAATTGGTCTCATCCACTTTATCTGTCTCGTACTCTTCCCGACCGAATGACTGAATCTCGTGAATGCCCGAAAGATTGTCCTGAAGTTTGCCGGAGAGCTCACCCATTTTCTTTTGGGAAATTTTAAAGAAAGGACGCACCTTTTTGGAAAAAATAATGCCCGAAATAAAGATTAAAGGAAGCGGTGCGCAGGTAATAAGAGCAAGCTTCGCATTTATGGTAAGAAGCATAATGAGCACGCCCGCGAAGGTCACAAAATTCGTGATGGTTTCGGGAATCATGTGTGCGTAGAGAAGTTCGAAATCTCTTGTATCATTGACGATTCTGCTCATTAAATCGCCGGTCTGTTTGTCATGAAAATAGCCGATGTGCATGTGCTCAAGCTTGTCATAGACCTTGGTACGCAAATCGCCCACCAGATACCAGGCAGCCTTGTGAGCAAGGTAATTACTCAAGAATCTGAAAAGAACCCTGAACAAATACAGTCCCACCAGGATAGCAGTAAGAATCAGGATTCTGTGCATGCCGGCTGCATCCACACCTTCGCTTACGATTCCGGTCATTGCAGAAAGCGCCCTCGGCGCCGCAAGGTTAATGGCTGTAAGCATGAAGGTGGAAAAGATGGCTATGATATAAAGATTTTTGAATTTGATGGCTTCTTTACTGAGTTTTAGAAGCATTTTCATGTGTATATCCCCCGATTGAAATACTGTTCCCCTTTATTATTTCATAATTGCGGTTTCCATACTATCAAGATAACTCACTGTTTTTTTGTTATTTCGCAAGAAGTCAAATTCCGTATTCCTTTATGTATTCGGCAAAAAACGGAAGTGCAAGGGAAATGTAGGCCTGGCGCGCGTTGACTATGCCCCTTTTTATGAGTCTGTCGCGGTAAACGGAATAGTTTTTAGGTTTGTCCATCCGGGCCATAATGTTCTCACGTTTATTGTCTTCCGCATCCGTTAAGAGGCGCGCAAGCCCCCTGTCCTCTTCGGACAGTTCTTCCCAGATCTTTTCATAAGCATAAGCAAACAGTTCGGTTTTAAGGTCCGCGCAGATGTTGTCAAAGCTTGTTTTTTTGCCGTTCTTAAAGTAAAGAATTCCCAGCTCCTGAAATGCATAAGCATAACCTTTGGTGACTGAGGCGAGTTTTCTGGCTTCTTCCGGTTCTACCCCCAGTTGCTGCTTATAAGCCTCAGCCATTCTGATGGTGTTCAGCGGCTCTGTCTTAACGGTTGTGGCACGTCTGAAGAAGGTAAGGTTCTTAACATTGGCCAGTTGTTCAATATTGTCATAAAGGCCTGTGCAGACCAGATAGACTGCGTAACCTTCCCTCAGCCACTTGCCGAATTCTGCCGCAAATACCACCATTTCTTTGGTCTTGGATACTTCATCAACACCTATGAGAAGCTTCTTGCCTTTTGCTGTCATGTTCTTCAAGGCTTCGTCAAGTTCTATTCCCACATCGAAGAAATCGTCACCCTTTGAGGCCGACACTCCCACCGTGGCACCGGTTCCGAGAACATTGGCAGAAACGCTGGCACCTTTGTTCTTGGTTTTTTCTTTTAACAGACCCTTTTTGTTAAGGAGAGCCGCAAGCTGCATCAGCATATCTCTGTTAACGGTGAGACTGCAGACGGTCCAGCCTTCTTTTTCCCGCTCTTTGGTGTTGAACTCTTCCTCAATCTTGGCTAAGAGTACAGTCTTGCCCGAGCCCCTGACTCCCGTAATCTTGTAGACAGATTCCGAAGGGTCGTCGTAGCTGAAGTTCTCGATAATGTCTACGCTCTGGCTGGTCTTAATATAGGTGTTAGGTATCTTACTGAAGGTGGTGGTAAAGGGTATCTGCATGAGTTTGCCTCCCTGATTGAGATTTTTAAATGGTACGCGCTTACAGGCTGTTTGAACAGTTAAGATTCTTTGTTGCCCTTTGAATTGGCCCGCATCGCTTGCGTTGCTTTGCCCTGATAGGATTTGATTTACGCTTTTTAGAATTCTTTATACTTTTTACTGTCTTTTATAGTTATTTATACTTTTGTATTGATTTTATACTTTTTTATACTTTTTTGTCAATATTTGTCGGCTCGAAGCACTGGCTTCTTTCTGGCTGCTACCTTATACAGGTTCTTGCTTGCTAAGGTGGGTCAATTTTTCCTCGATGCCTTTTCAACATCCTACCTTACACCAACATTGCCCTCTGAAGGTAGGTACTCTTCCGTTTGGTAACTTGCATAATACCTACCCTATGGGCATTATTCTCTCCGGGGTAGGAATTTTTTCATCCACAGAAAAAAGAAAACCCTACCCTATTGAGTTTTTTACTCATAAGGGTGGGTTTTTGTAACATGGGAAAGCATCTCCGTCCCCACCCTATGAAGCAAAGTCAGGCATAAGGTAGGTAATTTGAAAAAATGTGTTCCGACCCTTAAAAGAATTCGTTTAATAGGATTGGAACAGCATGAATTATGTAAACCAGTAGAGCCCGACCCTATAGCATTACAACTCAATAGGATTGGAATCGTTCGAGTTATGTAAATCGTAAGGTTCCGACCTTATTCACAAATCGTTCAATAGGATAGGAACTATTCCCTGTAATCACTGAAGCAGCGCTTTCAACTCCGCCCAGTCGGTTATGGTCAGCACATCATCGTGTTCGGGCTGAGCAAAATCCACGGCCCCACGATACCAGACTGGAAAAATGCCGGCATTTCGCGCGCCTTCAACGTCGCAGGCATAATTGTCGCCCACATACCAGACGTCTTCGGGCTTTAAATCCGCCTTTTTAAGCGCCAGCTCAAATATACGGGGATGGGGCTTCCTGAAAAGAAAATCGCTGGTAGGAATAATAAACTCAAAGTGATTCCCCTGAAACAGCCTGTTAATGCGTTCCTTAACAACAGAGCCCGCATATGTAATATTACTGAGCACCGCAACGCGAATTCCTTCGCACCAAAGAAACTCAAGAAATTCCTCCATGCCTTCCGTAGGCTTGCCGGGTGAAGCTTCGTCCCAGAAAATCCTGTCCACTTCCTCGGCAGAAATGTCAAGCTTAATCCCCAGAGATTCGTACAGATACCCCGTAAACATGTGATTGGGAATCTCCACCGTATTCTGCGCCCTTGCCGCCGGGTCAAAACGCTTAAGCTCATGATTAATCTTATCGGCCTCAGCCTGCACCTCTTCCGGCGTGAGATTTCGCTCATTCTCCACAGCATGCTTCAGTACTGCTGCCGTGCCCCTTACACCGTCAAAGCGTCGCTCCGCCACGAGAGTCTGCCCGTAATCAAAAAGAATCATCTTAGGTCGTTTCATCACGAATACCCCTTAACTACTCCAAATTATTCAAACCGTCATACAACTCATTGAAGGACTTCATCCTGTCGCAACGGCCGAAAGAAAGCTCCCTGTCCTCTCCAAACTCCAAAAGAAAGCATTTCGTCAGCTCCTCCACCGTCTGCTCAAGAGTGTTGAAAAACCTGCTATACGCCAGATTGTACCCCGGAGTCCCCTCTTCGAAATTGCTCACAATCATGTCCTCCGTAAGCTGATCCAGCGGATACATCTTCAAATGCATCAGTTCATGCACTATCACTTCCTCAATATTCTCCTGCTTGGGATTAACCGCATTCAGCAAAAGAATAGCCTTCTTATCGTCACAGTCTATCTTAAAATCCCCGGTTTTGGTCCACTCGGGATCCTCCACAAATTCAAGCTTAATGTCCCAGCCCGGCGTAATGCGAAGCTTTTTAATATATTTGTCAAATATCACTCCAACTTTTTCTCTGTCCATATAACCCTCTCCGCCACAATATTGGCTCTTTAAAAATCCATGCTAACAAGCCATGAACCGCTCATAGCCCGCAGCAACTTCATCGATGTCATACTTCAATAAATTGTCAAAAGAATCCTCCTTCAAAAGGAACCTTACAAACTTCGTGCCCAGATAATACCCGGTATCTCCGTATCCGTTAAACTTAACCCAGTCGCCGAAATACCTCTGATTGTCATCGGTCATGACATCCAAATCTTTGTCAAAGGACTCCTTAATCAACTTCAAACTACCGTCGCACCACTCTTTCCAGCCGTCACGGTCCTGATGGAAATACTCACTGTTCCCAACAACCTCCTGCTCAAAAACCATGGCAATTCCTTCCGTAAACAGCTGCCAAAGAAAATGCTCCCTCGTGCCCCTGGTCTCTCTCTGAAGCACTCCATACTGCGCCTGATAAACATGCCCGAGCTCATGCACAATAAGTCCTATCATGCTCTCCCTGTCATACCACCCAAGCTCAATAATCTTCTCAATACCAAGCAGCACAAGGGTTTTACCGCCTATCTTCGTAACCCATCCGGCACCGTTACAAAGTCCCAGATAAAGAATCAGCTCCACATCAACAATCCTGCCAAACGCAGCTACAATTCTCTCATCCAGCCCATCCGTAATATCGTGAAATTCCCTGACAGCCTTCTCCCTGCTCTCCGAATCCGAACAAACCTTATTAAGCACAGGCAAAAAATCCTTCTCACAGGTAAATCCCGCCTCAATACACTCCTGCATATCCCCGAAGCACAATTCCCGCGCCCCCGGCACAGCCTTATCAATATAATCTTTCCATCTCTCCATATCGAACACTCCGCCGGCAAAAGAATCCATCATCTCCGTCGTCGTATCCGTCACCTTAAGATGCCCCATACCCATATTTACCACCGCTTCATATTCTTCTCAAACTTGTCCGTGTACGACTTCTTTAACTCCTCGGAAGTAATTCCGTAGCAGAGCATTACGTCGTTGTAATACATTAAAACATCCGCCATTTCCTCCACCAGAGCCTTTCTGAGTTCCGGGTCGGAGGATGCTTTGGTGCCGCCGTTTTTCTTGACAATGTCAACCACTTCACCGATTTCGCCCACCATCCAAAGAAGTTTGCTTTTCCCGCACTCGGGTCCTATGGGCTCCCACTTGTCTTTATATTTCTCCTGCAAGGTCTTCTGCATTTCCTGCATTTCGTTTATGGTAAAATCCATTTTGGCTCTCTCCCGATTACATATTTTTGCGGTACCCGTCCGTGTACCACTTGGGTATACACGTCCTAAACCCGTCGAAGTCTTCAAAGGCCTGCCTTGCTCTTCTCACCATGCCATCAATGTCCTTTTGCCCGAACTGCTCGGCCCATTTGATGGAAAATAAAGAGGCATGGGCCACATACACCGCATTGACCACCCAGAAATCCTCCAGAATATTGTCATCAAAGTACGCATCTATCTGCCCTATGCAATAAGGCACGCTGACCTCCGTTCCGAAGCTCTCAAGTTTATAGAATTCTTCGTAGGGGTCACCCACTTCCCACCTGTTAAAATCAATCACGCCGATGGAGCCGTCCGCCCTGTAAATAAGGTTGCCGGGATGAAAATCTCCGTGCTGGTATACAGCGGGAACGCTCCAGATTTTGTCTATGTTGTCTTTCACATACTGCACGGCAACTTCATCGCCCGAAATCCTGAGGGCTGACTCCTCGTATTTTGAGAGCTGCATGAGCTTTCTCTCTTTCTTGGTGCCCTTTGGTCTGTCCTCTTCGTCCACCGAAATTGAGTGAATCTTTTTAAGTATCTCACCCGCCTGTCTCCCGAGGCTGTACTGTTCTTTTTCCGAAAGCCTCGGCAGTACCGACTCCAGGTCTTCGCCCTCAACCCACGAAAGAAGCATATACACGCTCTTGCCACCGTTGCAGGTACCAAACTCCCGCGGTTCCGACATAGGTATTCCCAAAGCCGCGTACTTGGTGATTATCTCGTATTCTTTCTTTTTGTCGTCGTACTTGTCTATGTCAGACACACGCAAAAGAAGCCGCTCCCCACGCCCGGTCTTTATCAAAAACTTTTTATCATATGACCAGCCCTTGGTGACAGGCTTCACGGACTCCCACTCAGAAGCGGAAGCTATGTCCGAATATAACGCTTTCTCAGCATTAACAGCATCCTTAATAAGCCCCAGCACCCGTAGCTCACGCTTAATCATGACTCTGTTAAAAGCATCATCGGTTTCGTATGCAGCATTCACCGCCATTGCTTCATCGATAGTCACTATGCGAAGTTCAAAACCTGCTTCGTCCTCGTACTCATCGAGTTCCTGGCTTACGATTATATCCTCCACGTCACACAGGTAGTAAAAGTTTTCCTGCTCAAACATGGTGTCTTCGTCAACATTGCCCTTCTGTCTGCGAAGAACGCTTCCGAATTCCCTGATGCTGTCGGGAATTACCACCATTCCCACTTCTTCGCGCACCTCGCGAATCAGGGCTTCTTTTTGGTCCTCGTCGGCATGTATGCCGCCACCCGGAAATTTGAAGTATTTCTCCTTCTTACTGTAGACAAGGGCAATCTTGTCTTTTATGAGAATGATTGCCCTTGCGGATGGTCTTTTAAAAACCTTGTCGGTTTCTTTGTAATCTTTTAAGTCTATTTCAAATAATCTTTCCAAGTGTTTCAAATGCTCCGGCGAATTAAATATGGTTAAAAAATTATACCATATTATTCCCTGCTTAACCTCTCATATTTTCTTTTTCCGAAAAAGAAAAGCAAAATAACGAGGCAAAGGTAAATTATGGGTAAAACCTGCCACGAAGTAAAGCATTTGCCAAAAATCGGCAGGGTTCTTTCGTCAAACATATTCCAGACCGAAGGGTAATTTAAGGGAAGCCAGTCCCAAATCTGCCCCACTACTCTCGCACTTACGGGAAAAGAAACCATATTCGTAACTATCAGAAGCAGCATCGAAGCGGAAAGCGTTGCCATGCCGTTTTTGATAAACTCGGACACAAACATGATAAAAACCGCCCAAAGTGCAGCCGAAATTAAGAGCATTCCGTAAAGCATAAGGCTTCCCTGCCCCACCGACAGCGGATACATGACAAAGTTTACGTCGAAATTAAGCGGCAGGTTGAATCCTTCCGTCCCGTAGAATCCCAGGCATACGGCAAAAGAAAGAATTCCGACCGCCAAAGCCGTTCCGAGCGAAACCGTGATGCCCGCCAGCATTTTGGCCGCATAGACAGGCTTCCTGCCACGGGCGCTTGACAGAATAAGTTCCTCTGTCTTTGTGGCCTTTTCTCCCGGAAAGATGCCTGATAAAACTGTTGCAAGAAAGGCCATGGTCAATACGCTTACGGTCATGAATCCGTCTATCAGCCTTTCATAGGCGTCATGATAATAATACTTATAAGGCTTCTCAATTTTTTCGTATTGATTTTTCCAAAACTCTTTTTCCGAATCGGTGGTAAAGCTTTCGTTTAAATACTCCTCAAGCTTTTCCGCCTTTCTGTGGTACAGTTCGTCTGCATCGGGCACATGGGTTTTCATTTCTTCGTTACTGATACCCAGAGACTGCCTGATAAAAGTATAAACTTCATTGTATGCCAGAGCGTACTCCCTGTATTCCGGGGTTTCGGAATATCTTAATACATTCGGTACCTTGCTGTAGGCCGCCAGGGTCTCTTCCATAAGTTCCCTGTCGATTGGTCTTCCGGAAATTGCCCGCTTGCCGCTTTGCTCCTTCATGTAGTATGAAAAATAACTTTCCACCGCCGTACCGTTCTCATATCTGCTGCCGATGACGCTGGAAAAAGGCGCAAGACAGGTAATAAGCGCCAGCAATATCGCAATTATTATAAACAGTTTTCTTGAGACAATTTTCTTTAGCTCATATCTAAATAATGTTCCGAAATTACTCATCTTCTTCCGCCTCCTCAAACTGTTTTAAATAAAAGTCCTCGAGGCTCGTCTGTTCATCGGTCCATTTTCCCTGATAAATAAAGCGTCCTTCACGCATTATCATCACCTCATCGGAGACATGCTCGATGTCCGACACTATATGGGTGGAAAGAATTACTATGCAGTCATGACCTGTTTTCTCTATAAGATTTCTGAAGCGCACGCGTTCTTTGGGATCCAGCCCCGCCGTGGGCTCGTCAAGCACTAAGAGTTTCGGCCTGTTTAAAAGTGCCTGTGCTATTCCCAGTCTTTGCTTCATGCCTCCCGAAAATGTCTTTATTTTCTTTTTCGATACTTCTTTGAGGCCCACCAGATTGAGCAGTTCTTCGGTTCTTGCGAGAGCTTCTTTTTTCGGTATTGCCTTAAGGGCCGCCATATACAAAAGAAAGTCTTTGGCCTTAAACTCCGGGTAATACCCGAAATCCTGTGGAAGATACCCAAGCACTGCTCTGAAGCCCTCCTCGGAAACGTCCATTCCGTCAAAAGAAACCCTGCCGCTTGTAGGCTCAAGTATTCCGCATATCATTCGCATAAGTGTGGATTTGCCGGCTCCGTTGGCCCCAAGAAGGCCGTATACGCCCTTGTGAAGGGTTACGGAAATGTCGGAAACCGCCTTTGTATCTTTAAAATTTTTGGATAAACCTTCTATTACCAGCTCCATGTTATTTCCTCCGTACCTTTAATCCTGCAGATTCCCTCAAAAACAGTTAAAAAGAGTGAACCCGCCGCAACAATCATGAAGACCTTTATCATTCCCGGATTCATATACCGTTCCGGGCAGTTGCGGGCTAACAGCACCAGAATGCTTACAAAGAAAGCCTCCGCCGTCACGGAATAAATTGCTGCCTGACCCTTTATTTTTCTTACGGTAAGCAGTCCCAGGGCTGAAGTTAAAAAGAAAGGTGTGACCACAAACAGGCCCGAAAAAATCGCAGGGTAATCGCATAGGAGCATCACTGCCGGAGCGCAGACTGCAAGCACTATCAGGCCCATGCCTCCCAAAATCACCATCCGCGCCATCAGCACGCTTCTTAAAGAAAATCTGGTGACCGCCTCAAGTTCGACCATTTTGTACCGCTCCGACCTTTCGCTTTCGCTTACCAGAAGAAGGGCGAGTATGGGCATGAGGCTTGAAACAAACCAAAGGGCAGAATCATTGACAGTAACGGGGGACAGGGCAGCGCAGATTAAAATTGCCGCAAATCCAAACCACGTAAGTCTTCCTATGTAGCCTGTCTGCGAAAGAATAAACTTTGTAAGAGACAGTTGTTTTTCTTCAAAGCGGCTTAGAAACTCTTCTTTTTTCTGTGGCTTGGGCGCCTCAAAGGCCGCTTTTATTTCTTTTTCAAGCTTACTCATAAGTTCCCTCCTTCATCAGTTCTGCCTTCAGGTGTTCTTTGGCCGCAAGTATCTTTCTTCTTACGGCAAACCTCGAAACCTTAAGAATGCCCGCGATTACGCCTATTTGCAGGTCGTTGGCATATCTTAGGAGCAAAAGTTCCTGCTCTTCGGCCTTGAGCCTTGAAAGGGCTCTTCTCACCGAAAGATTCTCTATAACACCGTCTTCATGCGAGGGGCTTTGTATGTCGTCTTCTATGGCTACGGGCTTTGTTTTTCTGAACTCATCGATACACAAATTGCCGGCTATGGTGTAAAGAATTTTAAGTGCCTCGCGCTCTGATGAAAACTCATAATGTTCACAGTACTTAAGAAAAGTTTCCTGCGTTATGTCTTCAGCAAGATGCGAGTTTTTGAGCTTAAAGTAACAAAACCTGTATATCTTGTCATATTGTAGGCTTAAATCAAGTGAAGTCATTACATCCTCCCTCACTTATTATAACGTTTGATTATGGGGAAATGTGCGCTGTTATGAAAAATAATTTGTAAAAAAAGAAGCCCCGGTAAAGGCTTCTTTTAAGTTCAACGCTATTTAAGTATCTTTTTAATCTTATCTTCATCCACTCCCGGAAGAATGGTCTTAAAGTGCTTAAGAATTGCTTCGTAGGATTCCTGCGGAGTCTTGCTGTATACGGTGTCGGTAAAGGTCTTGCCAAAGAACTTCTCCGGAGTCGAGTAATCCGCCACGCCCCAGCCGTATTCTTTGCCGAATTTGTCGGTCATGTATCTGAAGTCGGTTATAATAACGTAGCACTGCTTCTGGAGCCTCATAATCATGGTATCAAAGCCCTTGTGACCGCCTTTGCCGTAGTTTCCAAGTTTCTTAAGCTGTTTGGACATAACAGGCGCGTTGGCATCCAAAAGTTCAAAGAGTTCCTTATCGTAGTAGGAAGCCAGACCGTCGTCGTAGCGAGCGTCAAAATCGTAGCCGTCCCTGCGGAAATTGGCAAAGTCCGGGAACCATTCGGCACTTACATACATGGCCTTACCCTTTAAGAACTTCCCGTAGGCGCACTTCATCTCCCTTATAACCGGGCCTTTCCATTCCCAGGCGGGCCAGAAACCGTCGTCACCGTCATAGTACCAGCATCCCGGCGCAATATGCTCCTCAATGGAAAACCCCGGTATCTCATTGGTAAAAAAAGGAACAAATCCGAGCTCGTCAATTACCTTCATAAGGTCCTGCATGGAGCCTATTTTAAAATTGTCGGAAAAAGTCATTTTCTTGGTCCTCTTTAATCCTCAGTTTCGTACCACTCTTCCGCAGCATCGTCGTAATAATACATTATGTCTGCTTCGGTGTCGTAGAAGTACATTACGTTCTCCTCGTCGTCATAGAGGTAAACGTTGTCGCCTTCGTACATGTACCAGATCTGCTCTTCGTAGTCGTATACCCAGTCTTCTTCGGCGTAATCACCATAGTCACCATAATCATCGTAATGATCCTGGTCATATCCGTAACCGTAGTAACCCTCTTCGTCCTGCCAGCCGGAGCCGTAAGATGACCAGCCGTCCCAGGAATTCTCGAAATCATCGTAGTCGTAGTAACTCTCATATCCCGCCGCACTCACGAAATTCTCAAGCCAGGCTATATAATTACTGTCAAAGCCGCATTTGGTGTAAACATCATAAAGCTGTCCGTAGTAATCCGAATCTCCGTAAGGAAGGGATACCGCAAGACCCGTCAACTCATTTTTATCCGAGGTGTGGCCAAAATATACCACGGCTTTTTTAAGGCTCTGCTTCAAAGCTCCGGCAATATCATCATCTACACCAATGTTCTCAACCATTGCCAGCACATCGCTTATGTAATAATCGGAAAGAGTAACATCGCTGTCATCATAAATCCAGGAGTCAATCATACTCGAAATAAAGCCTCTTCCTTTTGCCTTGTGCTTGCGGCTGTAGTTTTTGTCAAGAAGCTTCTCGGAATTGGCGAAAGCATAGTTAATCCAGGCAGGAAACAGTTCCGATACCGCTGCTTCATCCACCAATACCATTGTAGAAGTATCGCCGCCCTCTTCGGTTTCGTTGGCAGCCACCATAGTGTCGATTATCTGCTTGCCCAAAACCGGTGTGGAAATTCCTGGATTCTCCTCAAAAGTCTTCATCCATTTGGTGTAGCTCCAGCCAAGTCCCGACTCAAAATCCTCGGATAGAACCGTATATCTGCAGAATGGAGCCAAGGCACTGCAGGTTTCGAGATTGGCCATAATGCAGCAGTCCATTCCTATAAGATCAAAAGAAATATCCCTGTGAGCAGAAAAAGCACTGACCATTTCGTCAAGTGTCAGCGAATCCTCGCTCTGAGAGTTGTCATCGTAGCCAAAGCCGTATACCGGGCCGCCGCCGTGATTCCAGAAGAGGAAAATGTAGCGCTCGGCAGGGTAGTTTCTTTTGCTGAAATCTATGAAGTCTGACATAGTCTCTGCCGCGCCGCAGTTAAGCTGTCCGAGGCTGTCCTGGACCAATGTAAGCTTGCCGCCTTTGATGGCGTATCTCTGGGAAGTTTTGGCAGAAATTCCGTAGTTTTGCCACTTTTTGGTACCCATGGTCTGTATTACCACGTTAACCTTCTCACCGATACCCGAAGCCAGCATTTCAGAAATGTCTGCAGATGCCTCACCCGCATCGCTTTCAAGGTCGGAACCGTTCATGTATATCATTATGGTGGCGGATTTGGCGTCGGTGCCGATTTCCGCAACTTCAACAGTCGGCTCGACAGCACTTGCAGATATCTCTGTCGAAACGGTTTCCGAAACCGCTGCTGAGGTCACCGAACCCGTCGTCTCTTCCGTATCATCCTCCGGCCATACCATAATCACTATAAAAAGAACGCCCAGCACCGCCAGTACGCCTATAATAAACTTTTTCATATAAATACTCCCATGGTTGCAATATATTGATTATACAATATTCTAGGGATATTTTATATATGCGTTCTTTTTTTTACGTTGTGGGCGGTGGGTGTTTGAACACGGTTGGCAGCCACTTGGCTCGTCTGCATAATAAAAGCACCCCGCATTCGTGGCGGAGTGCCTTGATATCTTTATGGTCTTCTTTTAACCTTTCTTCTTTCTTTCAATTCCCCATTTCGTAATCAGGGATATTATTACGGCAAAGTAAAACTGCCCGGTCAAAGAAATCACGGATTTAAAGGCTTCCTCAGGAGACGATAAATTATGCAGGAAATCGGAATAGGCCAACGTCAGCATGCAGGCTCCCACTGCAAGAATAGTCGCCGACAACATGCTCTCCCTGTTTCTGATACTCCGGATCATAAGTATGGCGGCAAGAAGCGCGTTAATAATATATATTGCAGCAAACTGATTGTTTAAAAACGGCCCTATCTTGCCCGTCTGTAATCCGAAAGGGATTTTATCGTGTGTCACATCGTTTATGCATATTCCCAGCATTATCGATGCGTACAGCGCAGTTACTGCGGGAATGGCAACTATGCTCACGCGGATTATGCCATTTTGAACAGCTGATGCAGATGGTGCCGTATATGAAAGAACCAGCAGGAATATCATGTAAGACACCAGAACCGATATGGGAGCGCCCCTTGCCAGATAAGTATATCCGCCAAAAATCACCGTTCCCATATATACTGTCAAAAGGCCAAACAAAATGGCCACAATCGATATTATAGTCCATCCTCTTGCGACTTTTTTTTGAAGTTTAACCGTATTTACAAGGTCGGCAATCGTCTCTGAAACGTCTCCGCCTTGCTCGCCGCCTGTAACTATGTCCTCTATCTTTATGTGAAGAACGTCGGAAAGCGATTCAAGAACTCCCACATCGGGAAAGCTCTCGCCCTTCTCCCACCTTGAAACCGCTTTGTTGGTAACTCCCAGCATGTCGCCCAGTTCCGACTGGGTAAGGCCGCTCTTGGTGCGTGCTTCTTTAATCAGCTGTCCTGTTTTTTCTTTGTTCATGAGCAGCACTCCTTTCAGGCATATTATCCTATGCCCGGTGCAAAAGAACAATCTATTATGGCGAGAATCCCCGGATTCTCGCCATTTTCAAGCATTTCTATTTCATGGTCACCAGTTCGTACTCTCTTGTACCCACACCGATTTTCTCGGCATGCTCCAAAGTCTCTGCCCATGATACATTGGGGTTACTGTTATGCCATACGTCTCCGTGGTCGTGGAAGTGTTCTTTGGCCATGTTATCGCCCAGCTGACTGTTGCGAATGGGCTCCGCTTTCTGGCACAGGTCTACGCAGGCCTGATCCAGGGCTACGGGGTCAAAAGAAGCCAGCATTCCGATATCGGGCAGGATAGGTGCGTCGTTCTCACCATGACAGTCACAGTTTGGAGAAACATCGGTAATAAGGCTTATATGGAAGGTAGGTCTGCCACTTACAACCGCCGCCGTGTACTCAGCCATCTTTCTGCCCAGCATCTGGGGCGCATCCCAGTTGTCGTTCTCTATTGCGTCAAAAGCACAGGCGCCAATGCATCTGCCGCAGCCTTTGCAAAGGTCGGGGTTAATCCATGCTTTGTTGTTCTCATACACTATTGCGTCGGAGCCGCATTCTTTGGCACATCTGCGACAGCCTTTACACAAGTCGGTAATTACATGAGGGTGACCGCTGTTGTGCTGCTGCATCTTGCCCGCACGGCTTCCGCAACCCATACCGATATTCTTGATGGCGCCGCCGAAACCTGCCTGCTCGTGGCCTTTAAAGTGATTAAGGGATATTACTATGTCGGCATCCATGACCGCGCGGCCGATGTATGCTTCCTTGCAATATTCACCGTTTGGTACGGGAACCGCAATATCATCCGTTCCTCTCAAGCCATCCGCAATAATAATCTGACAGCCTGTTGTTACTGTATTAAAACCGTTAATATTGGCACAATCCAGATGCTCAAGGGCGTGCTTGCGGCTTCCGGGATAGAGAGTATTGCAGTCCGTAAGGAAAGGAAGTCCTCCCAGTTCCTTGACCACATCCGCCACAGCCTTGGCGTAATTGGGTCTTAAATAAGCCAGATTACCCAGTTCTCCGAAGTGCATCTTTATCGCCACAAACTTACCGTTCATGTCTATTGAACCGATTCCCGCAAGCTTAATAAGCTTTTGAAGCTTGGCCGTAAGGCTTACTCCCAGCACGGTTCTGAAGTCTGTAAAATATACTTTTGATTTGTCCATTCAATACCTCCGCCAACAATCTGAAAATATTGTAGCACAGTTCCGATTGAACATAAATCGGTTATTTACGGCTTATCTCTCCTACTTACCCGCACGAGTCCAGGCATATTGGGTCTTATCGATGCCCGGCTCGCCCTTACGAAGCCTTTCAAGCTCCTGTTCGCAGAACTCCGCCGCTTCCGCTATGAATTCATCCGTCATTTCTTTGGTGAAAAAGAAAATCGGTTCCTCCTCCACCGGCTGAAAGAACCTTTTCATATTCTCTGTCATGCCTTGTGTGTCAAAAGAACAGATTTTGTTTAGTTCTTCACTGTCAAAGTCTTCCGGTACGGTGAGGTCATTTTTAAGCCCATATTTGCTGATTACGTACCAATTGACTATCCGATAATCATTGTGCAGCCTCTCAACATTGCCCGGAATCGAGGGATTCCACCCGTGCCTGTCATATACATAATGTCTGTACAAAATGTCCTGAACCAGGTGCAGATAATACCCGAGATACAAGTCATCAGTCAGCATCCGCTCCCCGAAAAGCCCACGAAATCTGTCAAAATCGTAGGAGCTTTTTTTGCCGTCCATGACCTTAATCTTAAGGTGTGAATCGCCCTTAATATTGCCGGCCGTGGAAAAGTCCGGTATTACCTCCCCCAGCATGAGTCGGTTCATGTCAGAAAAAGAAACTTTTTCCGCCAGTTTTTTTGCTATCGCCATGTGCACTAGGCCTGATGCCATAAAGTTTACCCCTTGTCGTAAAGCATATTCTGCTTAAGTATTCTCAGTGTATTTTACTACTTACTTGTCCATTCCCAGCCATTGGATAAAAGCAGTCTTATCGCTGCTGTTATATCCGGCGTTTTCGTAAAAGCGTAGAGTCTCAGGCCTCTTGGAACCGGTCAGCAGCATCATCTTATAGCAGTTTTCTTTTTCAGCTATCTTACGGGCATACCCAAGGCACTCTCCGGCATACCCTTTCTTTCTGTAATCTTTATGAGTCACCACATTTTCAATAAAGGCATACGGCCTGACATTTCTGGTAAGATTGGGAATGATTACGCATACACAGGAGGATACAATCAGACCGTCAACTTCATTAACAATAAGATGATGATTCGGGTCTTTAATAATCTGCTCCCATGTATTTCTGAGATGCTCGTCTTTTTCGGGCATGCTGTCCTCATGCAGGTGCAAATATAATTCAAGTATAGCTTCCAAATCGCTTGTTTGCGCTTCTCTGACCATCGTTTTTTCTCCTCAAAAGAAACTCTTATGCAGTTTCCAAAAATCAATAGTCTCCTGCAAATCTGCCTCATCGACAAAGAGACTCATCTTCTTGCCAATCGCAATGGCCATGTCTACATACATGTTTGCTCTTGCAGTAATCACATGTTCTCCGACAACCATATCCTCCTTAACGGAATGGGTTGATTCTATCCCTTTAAGAATGCCTGCATTATCCAGTTCATCTACACCGTTACATATGCCTGCAATCAAGCGTTTATTGTCTGCTACCGCCCGAATAAAAGAATATACTTCTTCATTGGCAATCGATGCAATATCTCCTCCCGGAATCAAAAGAAGTTCTACCTCCTTCGGATCGATTTCTTTTAACGCACAGGTTGCATTCAAAGAAAACTGTTCCTGCGCCGTAACCGGCCTTCCGTCTAACGTAGCAAAAACTATTTCGTGTCCTGTACACTGCAGAAAATAATTGGTAATCACGATTTCGTAAATGCAACAAGTCTCATATAGTAAAACTACTGTTTTCATAGCCATAATATTATTCCTCCCATTTCCCAAAATGTATGATGCTCCGCTACCGTGCCTGCTATTTTGGGGCTTAATGAGCAATCGGCACAAACAAATCCATCGGATTCATCCTTTCTTTGCCGGAGAGAATCGCAGTCATTTCCCGCAGGCATACTTCTTTAGCTTTATCAATATAATCGGTTACAATATCCCAGGTAAGTGCTTCCAGCTCATCTGAATTGCATTCCGGCGCTTTAATTTGCTTCTCAAAATTCCCTGCCATATTAAGCAGGCTCGCAATTTCAATAGCTTTATCAGGTGTTTCAACCACTTTAACCAGCTCATTGGGAACATTGTAATGCCTCAGCAAAAGATGATTAAGCCTCCAATAATCTCTGTACAATGCCTGTATTTTTTCTGCCTTAATATCCTTCGGCAGGTGTCTGATATGCTTATCACAAACATCGTGGAACCACAGCGCATCCATAATGAGATGGCAGCAATAGCCTTTAAAGTAATCTTCGCTCATTTTATCCGAGTGCTCATTTACAAAAGAACTCCAATTGAATCCCTTTAAAGCAATATCCTCTCGGACATCCATGTAATGAAGTTTGCAGTAACTTCCATCTTCTTTATTCCCCGTATCAGGTGCCAAAACCGCTCCTATAAGAAACATGTTTAAGTCCTTAACACCAATTTTGTCAGCTATCAGCTGTGATACTATATAATGTATCATCGATGAAGCCATTTTCACCTGTTTCCTTTCTCTAAACCATGAACTGCTTTCAATTCTTGCATCTTTGCCGCTAAATATCAAGCACATACATTGTAGCACTGCTTTCTTGCATTCGGTGCGCTTGCCCTTAAGCATTTCTGTTCTTACCAGCCGGATGTTTTTTCCCTTGTTCCCACCTTATAGTTGTATCAATCCATGGAGGTGGGAGGTTTTTTACTGTCAAATTTTCTGTGACCTACCTCGTAACGATATTCGCCGACTGGGGTAGGCTCGTTTTGCACTGTAACATTTTTAATTTCCCACCTTTTGACATTTTTGACTTGCTGAGGTGGAATCTTTTCTTCTTTGCTGTTCTTTTCATTCCTACCCTATGGTCAGAATTCTTTTCAAGGTGGGCATTTTTCACTGGGACTTTTCTAAAAAAACCTACCCTATTGAGTGTTTTCCTCGTAAGGTAGGCAATCTTGAGCATTATTAGGATTCACCTCGCCTACCCTATGGAGTAAAAAGAAAGCAAGGTGGGTATTTTGTAGCTGATTCTCCCCCACCTTATATGGATTCTTTTAAATAGGGTTGGAAGTCATCGAATTATGTAAACCGCGCCATCCCGACCTTATTGCAAAACTCTTCAATAGGATTGGAATGTCACGATTTATGTTAACTGCCAAGGCGTTTTTGTCAGATGGCTTCGAATATGCCCCGGGTCCCTAACTCAACCTGTGCCCTAAACATTTTTTGTGAGGGTTCCTGTTACAATTTGACTTCATTTGGTTTCAGCTGTCCATATCACACGGACTGTATCAGCTAACGTTATCAAATTGTTATCACGGGTGTGTTATCAAGCGGATTTTTACTTACGCTTTATTCTAACAATTTCTCCCATCATATATCCGGCATATTCTTTTGCTAAATTCATGTCATACGATATATCTGTGGCCCCGGCATACTCGCTCAAGGCAGTCTTTATCAGGTCGTGATACATACCGGGAATGTTCTTAAGTGCCCATTCTCCGCCCTCTCTCTTAGAAAGAACAAGGCCGTCTTTTAAATACGCCAGCACCCTTGCCAGATTCAATATCAGATACATGGGATTGTCCGCTATTTCATCCTCCGCTTCGGCAATATCATTCCAGATAGAGTCTATGTAGTCAGCTTTCGGAACCGTGCCAAAGACTTCGTCTATAGGTGCGCCGTATAAGCATTTTCCACGCTTCCTGATAATCGTAAAATGCGCCGCCAGGTCAGCATCCGTCCCATTCATTTTTCTTACATAGTCTTCGGGATTGTCCCGGTACCAGCCAATGTGCATGGCCGAGAAATGCAGTTCAAAGGGAGTCGGATAAATAAAAGGATTGCAGTCAGCTTTCCTGACGATACTCATCTCGATTCCTTTTGCGGGTCCCTCTTCGTTGAGAGCCACGACCATGTCCATGAATTTTCTTTTGACTTCATCAGACAAAGAATCCTTGACTACGACAATCAGGTCTATGTCGCTTTTCTCGGGATTGTAGCATCCCATTACGGCCGAACCGTGAAGATAGATGCCGGTTAAGTTGTCCCCAAGAATTTCACGGGACTGTTCCGTAAATTGTGTCGTCACCTTGTAAAGCTTGCTGTTATGAAGCTCAAGCACTTCTTTGCAGGGTTTAACAGGCTCTCCGGCTTTAATTCTTTCTTCAACCATGTCTCTTATCTTTGCGCACCATGCATCGGTCTTCGAGATATCCTCGCAGTATTCTTTTAAAATGCTGTCACATTCCTGCAGGGCCGCATCATACTGTTCTTTGGTCAGTTCGCCGGAAGCGTATGCCGCATCAAGTTCGTCTCTGTCATCAATCTTGACATCGCCTTCTGGCGTGAATATGACATCAAGATATTTGTCTATGTACGTGGCAATACCATACTCGTCATATTCGATGCCTTCGGTGATATCCACATAATAAATGGACGGTTGATACCTCTTGTCAGGAGGTGTCGGATAATTATTCCGCTCATCGCCATGGGTCCCCTCAGGGAAATACATAACCGTAATAACTCTCGAAGTGTCATCCTGCACAAGTTCCAGCCAGCTCATTCCGGCTCCCGTAACCTGTACCCTGCCGGCCTTTGGTGTCTCCCAATAATTTTCTTCGCCGTCGGTCATTTTGATAAGACAAGCCAGCCCGTGGAACAGCTCGTCATCTATTCTCATCTGGTAGTACGGATAATAAGTAAATCCCCATCCGTCTCGATTTAATCGCTTGTGTTTCATACCCCTATAGTCTTTCTTTTGTACTTGATAATATGTATCTAATCTTTCTTTCGGCCTATCGCAGTGAATTCTCCCGGGAGCTTTTCATTCTCCCATGAAGGATGCTCATCGAATCGCTCCAAGGTAAATCCGTTTCCGATTATGGAATTAATGATTTCGCTGATGGTGTACTTCCTGTAGGAGCACTTAGGAATCTGCTTGCGAATCTCCTCATCGTAAAATCTTGCATGCGCCATCTCCCCTTCAAAGATGTCTGTGAAGAAATAACTCATTGTAGGCTGCTGTAGCCCCAGAATATCCGAAATCTTGCTAAACGGATGGAAGTCGCTGCAGATCATCTTTCCCCCCGGCTTAAGCAACCTGTTCATAACCCGCATAAAAGCATCAATATCATGGAAATAATGGAGAATTCCACCTTCCATAAATACGATGTCAAAGAAACCGGCATACTTATCCATATCAATTTCCATGACGTCACAAACTTCATATCCAATCTTCACGCCTGCAGCTTCAGCTGTTTCCACCGCATATTTTCTGTTGGCTTCCGAAATATCAAATACGATGACCTCAGCGCCAAGAAGCGCCAACGGAATAGCCTTTTTCCCGCAAGAGCCACATATGTTAGCCACCTTGACGCCTTCAAAAGAATCAAAGTAGTTTGCATGCTGCTTCAGCATTTTCTTTGGATTTTCTTTGTCCTTCGCCGCTCTTTCTTTCGGTGTACCCGCAGTCCTTACCCAAAAATCATAGGCATCAAACTCCCAGGCCTTTTTATGTTGTTTACTGTAATCTTCCAACCCCATCATCCTCCTGCTAATTTATTCAGAAAATTCACGGATTGCCTTACATTTTCTATACGGTTCTCGATACCAGTTGATTCTACCAGTCCCTCGTGGAAGCCGTCAACTACTGCTTTCTTGTCTTCGGGTTCTTGCCCTTAAGCATTTCTATTCTTACCTGCGGCATGTTTTTCTCTTTGTTCCCCCCTTATAGTTGTGTCAATCCATGGAGGTGGGAGGTTTTTTACTGTCAAATTTTCCGTTTCCTACCTTCTGACTATTTTTGCCTACTAAGGTGGGTGCCTTTCTTCTTTGCCATTCTCCGCATTCCTACCCTATTGACACAATTCTCTCCAAAGTAGGTATTTCTCGCCAGAACTTTTCTAAAAAAGCCTACCCTATTTAGTGTTTGACTCAAAAGGTAGGCAATCTTGAGCATTATTAGGATTCAACGTTCCTACCCTATGGAGTAAAAAGAAAACAAGGTAGGTATCTTGCTACTCATCTTTCCCCACCTTATATGGATTCTTTTCAATAGGGTTGGAAGTCATCGAATTATGTAAACCACGCCATCCCGACCTTATGTTAAAACAGCACAATAGGATTGGAAATCTCTAAATTATGTAAACCATTCCACTCCGACCTTATTGCAAAATCCTTCAATAGGATTGGAACGGCTCGATTTATGTTAACCACCGGGGATTTTTTATCGATTGTCTTCGAATAAGCCCCTATGTGTCTCCGGACAATTTGAAATATATATGGCATGGCCAGCTCGGCAGCCGCATGGCTCGGCACTACACAAAAAAGGAACCCGCTGTTTAAGCGGATTCCTTTAATTTTACGTCTATTCTAATTCGATGGTGCCCGGAACATCTTGGCAAGAAATGTCACGTTTTTGCCCCGGGCGCTTGAAAGAATGAGCCGATCCGTTTTCATGGCCCTCTCTCCCGGGAAAAGGCCAGCCAGCACAATAGCAAGAAAAACCAATGTAACGGTGCTCACAGTGGCATATGCATTAATAAGCATCCCGTAGCCGTCGTGGTAATAATATGTGTAAGGTTTCTTAGTTTTTTCGTACCAATCTTTCCAAAACTCAATTTCTGACTCCGTAAGCTTACTATCCGCCCATCCCGCCGATAAAGTCTCAATTCTCGCTTTATAAAGCGCCCCCTCGTCAGGCTTCCAATTCTTTAATTCCTCTGCATTTAAGCCTGTTGACTGTCTTAAAAAAGAGAATATTTCATGATATGCTATCGCATTATCCCTATACTCTTTTGTTTGCGAATATCGATATACGTCAGGTACCTTTTTGTAAGCATCTATCGCTTCCTCCATTAAGGCTTCGTCTATTTTTCGCCCCGACAGCGCTTTTTTGGCGCTTTGCTCTTTAAGATAATAATCGTAGTTACTCTCTATCGCCGTTCCTTCCTCGTAATACTGCCCCACAAGATTTGAAAAAGGAGTAAAAATAACCAAAAGAAGCAAAAGCGTCGCCATAATGACAAATAGTTTTTTACAGACTATTTTCTTAAGTTCAAACCGGTATATGGTCAAAAAATCAGCCATTTTCCTCCTCCTTAT
>JAEEGJ010010611.1_pt1 | contig 23891 bp, 20 predicted proteins | sample 8958761 | NCBI WGS metagenome assembly JAEEGJ01 (sample SAMN16246546, study PRJNA631951) | gut metagenome | biome: gut microbiome; feature: rumen; material: RS-attached | host: Bos | place: Iran: Karaj | collected 2018-10 | reverse complement strand
AGACCGCGACGAGAACGTAGACCGTCACATTGACATCGATGACCTCAAGTGGCAATATTTAAAAGGAGACGGTGACTTCCGCAGCAAAGAGGTGACCATACTACGTGATGAGGCAGATGTGATTGTTACCAATCCACCATTTTCCATTTTCCGAGAGTTTTTTGCATGGATTATAGACACAGGCAAACAGTTCCTGCTTATCAGCAACAAGAACTGTATCACATACAAAGAGGTATTTCCGTACATCAATTCAGGTCTGATGTGGACGGGAAAGACCCCCATGAGCCAAGATATTCTCTTTCGTATTCCAACCGACCTGCAACAACAGTTTATTTCCAGTGGGAAGGAAGGTAGTAAGTACAAAATTGTGAATGGTGAAGTGCTTGGACGTTCTCCGAGCGTATGGTTCACCAACCTTGACCACGGTCGTCGACATCAGCCTTTAGAGCTAATGACAATGGCAGACAACCTCAAGTATAGCAAGCACAAAGACTTGAAAGAGAAGCATGCATACGAAAAGTATGATGAATACAATGCAATTGAAGTACCATATTCTGATACTATTCCATCTGACTACACAGAAGTAATGGGTGTGCCTATTTCTTTTTTAGACAAGCATTGTGTTGAACAATATGAAATTGTTGGCTTAGATAGATATGTTGACGACAACCCTCGATATGGTCATCGTTTTCATTTACACCAAAAAGAGACTTATGCAAGAATATTAATCCGCAAAAAACAATAACCCATGTGTCAATACTCCGAGTTAATAAACCAATTGTGGCCGAAAACATTGCACTATATCGAAGTGTTTGGGCATAAGCAGAGAATGAGGAATAAGCTTAAAATTACTGCAGAAGAGTATGTACAGCTAGAAAAGGGAGAATGTGACGATTTGACGATATATGTGAAATGTCTTGCTTACTTTTTGCGGAAGCTTGTCCCTATGAAAATTGAACTGAAAAGTGTCCCGTCGGGATTGCCTACTAAAAATGAAATAATTGGCATGATGAATGGTGAAGTGCAATATACAGAACAATACATTCAAACTATTGATACGCTGATCAAATTGCCAGATTTGCCACGTAAGATAGTACCCAAGGTGAAAATAAAACAACCAATCATATCTGAAAAGAAAGGCAAGACAGTTAAACGACATGTGGTTGACTTTAAAAAGTGGCCCAAAGGTGACGTGGTTGCCAAAGAACGACGTAGAAAGTATGGCATGGAAAGCCAGATAACACGCAAGGAGTGGGGCAGCGCATACCGTCCAGCAAGAATTAAATAAGTAGCAGATGAAGAAATACTAATTCTTAAAAACAATAAATCATGAACGCACAAGGAAGAAAAGAAATTGCGAAGTACATTGCTTCGCTCAATGAAATTAAAAACAAACTCGAGTCCATGAAGGACGATGAGGAAATGAAGTATGACAACATGCCCGAAGGCTTGCAAGAGAGTGAGCGCGGCGACCAGATGCAGGAGGCAATAGACGCCTTGGACAATGCTTGCACTAGCCTTGATGAGGCCATTGACAGTCTGAATGAGATTTGATATCAACAAAAACATCTGATAATGATTACATTGATTATTCTTTTGTCTCTCCTGTCGGATGGCAAAGGCTACCTGACAGGAAAAGGAAGCAAATTTAAATGGTAGAATTTGTTTCCCAAACAGCCGCTGGGCAGAGACCACAATCGGAGTAACACTGGCAGCGGCTCTACATTAAAACCCTCATTCATCATGAAGACTGAATTGAAACAGTACACCGTTGCAGAACTGTGCGACGGGTTTGTGTATAACGAATTAGAAGAAAAAGGCCTTTATGGCCTTTCGGGCAGACTCACAATCCAGCCGGAATATCAGCGCAACTATCTCTATGCCGAAGACAACGGGAAAAAAGAAGTGGCGGTAATAGAATCGGTGCTGAAACAATACCCATTAGGGCTGCTCTATTTTAACCGTCTGCCAGATGGAAGATTGGAAGTGTTGGACGGTCAGCAACGCATCACCTCACTTGGCCGATTCCTCACCGACAAGTTCTCGGTGATGAGCAACGAACTGCCCTACCGTTTCCATGCTTTGCCCAAAGACCAACAAACAATTTTAGAGAATGCCACGCTGCTTGTCTATGAATGCGAGGGTACGGAAAGTGAGATAAAGCAATGGTTCCAAACCATCAATATCGTTGGAATTCCGCTCAACGATCAAGAAGAGTTGAACGCAGTCTATAGCGGTCCATTTGTCACCAAAGCGCGATCGGTCTTCTCCAACAGCCGCAACGCCAATGTTCAGAAATGGAGTGCATACGTGCGTGGTTCGGTGAAACGGCAGGAATTTCTAAACACCGCTCTCAATTGGGTAAGCCATGGCCAAGTGGAGGAATACATGCAGGCTCACCGTCACGATACCAATATCGACGAATTGCAGACCCACTTTAATGATGTGATTGCTTGGGTAGAAAGCGTCTTTGCCGAGTGCTATAACGAGATGTGTGGTCTGAAATGGGGTCAACTATTTGATGAGTATCACAACACACCTTACGACCCCAAAGAGATGACAGCTAAGGCCGCTCAGCTGATGGACGACCCTTATGTGAAGAACCGCAAGGGAATATTTGAATACCTGCTGGGTGGTGAGAAGGATACTCGACTATTGGATGTCCGTGTATTTGATGAATCAACCAAACGTCGAGTTTACAGGCGTCAGACAGAAGAAGCCAAGCGCAGGGGGATAAGTAACTGCCCCTTGTGCGCCATGGGACACGAGGCTCGTCGAACCAAAATATGGACAGAGAAAGAGATGGATGCTGACCATGTTGAGGCTTGGAGCAAAGGTGGAGCAACCTCGGAAGAAAATTGTCAAATGTTGTGCCTTACCCATAATCGTGCCAAGGGGAACAAGTGACCCCCTCAGGATAAACGATGACGATGTCTATGCGATGAGTTGGCCACCAAGTAAGAAACGGGTGGTCAACTCATATTTTGTATAAATAATCTCGATTTTTTTTTTCGTGCGATTGTAACATTTTCGGTATCTTTGCATCTAATACAGGCAGATGATACACAGGAAAACACATAGCGACAGCGGCGGACAGCCGGGCACCGAAGAGGCGTTTATGGACATGGTGAAGCGCAACGAGGCACTGATATACAAGGTGTGCCTTGCCTTCACACGCCAGCATCGCGACGAGGTGGAAGACCTGAAGCAGGACATCCTGTGCAACCTGTGGCGGGGATACGAGGGGTTCAGGAAAGAGAGCAAAGAGAGCACCTGGATATATAAGGTGGCGCTGAACACTGGCCTCCAGTACTACCACAGGAACGAGCGGTTGCCTCTCACCGAGGAGCTGACTCCACAGATGGCCGAACGCTATGTGGGCGAGGACGACAGCCGCCAACTGGACAGGATGTACGAGTTGATACACCGGCTGGATGACGAGGAGCAAAAGCTGGTATACCTATATATAGACAATGTGAGCGGGAAGGAGATGGCCGAGGTGTTGGGCATCTCGGAGGGGAACGTAAGGATAAGGATGTTCCGAGTAAAAGAGAAACTTAAAAGAATGGCGCAATATGAAAAGGACTGATTTTGATTTGGATGAAATGCAACGGCTATGGCAGAAACAGAGCCGTGCGCTGGAGGGGCACAGCCTCATCAGCGAGGACGAGATGATGCGTGCCATGCAGAGCACACGTAAAGCCGAGGTGCGGCCATTGCACCTATGGCGACGGGTCGCCGCCGTGGCTGCAGTGTTCATAGTGGCTGCCGTGGCAGTGTGGCAATGGCCCGCACAGCCCGCTATTCCACAGATAGCTGAAGCAACCCGGATACCTCAGAAAACTCTGAATATTCCGAATAATCAGAATATTCAGATTACTCCGACCTCCCCAACCCTTATAGCCGAGTCCCCGGCTCAAAAGGATGTCGAGAGCCTTGTGACGGCACAGATAGAGGAGTTGCCAGAGTTTATTGCTCCTGTGGCGGTGGAGGAGGTGGCAGCAGACGAAACTCTTCTGGCTCAAGCTCCTGCCCCACAGAAAACCGTATGGTCCAACCGGCAGTCAACCACCGACACCCTCACAGTCTATACCACGCGGCTGGTGCAATACGGCACCCCCAAGCGCAAGTCGCTCACCGAAACCCTTTTCGAGCCAGTCTTGGCCAGCCTATAGAAAATAATAGAACAGAATCAATACGTATAAAGCAATGAAAAAGACACTCTTATTAATCATGCTTGCAATGGCCGGGCTCACTGCTACGGCGCAATACCAGCCTGTGAGAATGGTACAGCCGCTCTCTGTGTCGCACTACCGAAGCCTTATTGTTAATGTGTATGGTAATGGGCGTGTCAATGTTGTGCAGGATGTTGACGACTATGTGGTCTTCCATCTCTGCACCGCAGACGACACTGCCACCCTTCCCGACGGGATAATGAAAGTGTGGGACTCCGACTTTGGATATGGCAATATAGGGATAACAAGCTATCCTACAGTTCTCAATGTCGAGCTGCATCTGAAAACCGACAACCTCTATATCTCGGCATGCGACTACAGCACCGTCAATCTCACCTCGGCAAACAACAGGGACTCCCTTGTCTATAACAGCCTGACGCTGCAGGCCGACGACCATGCCACTACAATGACGGAAAGGCATGTCCACGCCGAGACAATAAGGCTGAGAGCCTCCTACTTCGGTCTCGTGCGTTGCTATAGCTATACAAGCCCCTTGCACGAAGAGACCCATTGGGGCAATGGAATCATCCGTGTCGGAGTCCGCAATGGAGAATATGACCATAATACGGCAATGGAAATGACCACACTGGGCAATACTCGCGTGTCGATGGTTCGATACAAACCCATCGAGCGTGTGCATCTGAGCCTCCTTGTCGGCTTCCACAACTGGGGTACCAGCCAGCTCAACGGCCTTGCCGGAACGGAGTACGTTTCCGACTACCGCGATGTGGCCTACTGGGAGCGAAACGCTTGGGAGGACGCCGCCTCGGCGCGCACCAACCTCGGCAACCTTCAACTGGAGCTGTCGTATGATATTATCGCCCGCGAACACTATACCATTGGCCTTGGTCTCGGCTATGAGTGGAACAGCTATCGTCTGCGCCACCCCTTCGTGTCGTGGGTCGAGGCTTCCGACATCCCCGTGCATACCAGTATGATAAACGCCACTCTCTACGACTATACAGGCTTCACCATCCTACCTGAGATAGGCGTGCTGTACATGGGGCGCGACCAAGTCCCCGGCTCGTGGAGTACCCGTTTCACTACCAACTATCTTGCGATGCCCATCCAGTTTACCTACCATGCCGACCGTAGCCACACGAAAGGTTTCCATGCCGGTGTGGCAGTGATACCGGGCATGGCAATCACTAAGGGAACGCTGACGCGCCACTTCAGTGGCTACGGTGGAAAAACGTGGGTTAGCTATAGCCCTGTCACAGGCGATACCACGTGTGGTTTCATTCGCTACGATGCCCACGACGAGCAGTCTGTCAAGGTCAACGCCAAGGTCGATGTGCGGCTGACCGTAGGTTGGGCCAACTGGAGCGTGTTCCTGCAACTCGCCACTATGCCCGTGCTGGCCGACAAGCGCACCTTGGGACTCTACCCAATGAAACTGGGGCTCAAGATACAACTATAGGGAGCAAAAGATGAAAGAATTAGAACCAAGAAACGTCGTCAATTTAAACACAATCATACAACTCATTATGAAAAAGAGATTCTTGATAACAATATTGCTGATGCTTGTGCTGGCCGTTGCTGCTCAGGCACAAGAGAAGAAAGGTTTTGACTGGAAGAAAATGACTGTGGGCACTGAATTTGTCCACAACATCACCAAGGGATACTATTTCGGCAACAACTCCATCCTGCTCGACCATCCCAACAACAGTGTCGATATCCGTGTGATGTATGATCTTGGCCGCTACTGGACATTGGGGGTGTATGCCGGTTCCCGATTCTGCCATGTGTCTTCACGAGGGGAACACCACGTATATGCAACCAACTACGAAGGCTATGTCAACCGTACAGTTTATGTCAACGAACCTCAGGCCATGTTCGGCATCGAGGCCGACCTGCACCTGCTGCCCCTCATTGGGGCGGACAGCCCTTGGTACGACATCTACGCCATCGGGCGCATAGGCTCCACCACGCAAGACCTCGACGTTACCCTCGGTCTCGGTTTCGCCTACTGGCCGTGGAAATGGGGCTGCATCTACGGCAATGTCGGCACCGGGTCGGCAGGATTTCCCTACGGCTTCCTCGATGTGCAGAAAATCCGCTTGCAGGTGCGTACCGGAATCAGTATCAGACTTTAATCCACATTTAATAATAACAAAACTAAAAGGTTGCGCCCGACACGTACAAGGGATTATGTAATGAAAAAACTGTTTGTCATGCTGTTTGTTGCCACTTCACTGCTGGCAGTGTCATGCAAAAAAGACACCACCGTTAAACTCACAGGCACCCAATGGGTGGGTAATGTGACCATTGGAGAATTCAATGGCTCTTACTATATGTCATTCCTAACGGACTCGACGGGTAAAATGGATGTTTCGTTGAGGGGCGGTGGCGAGGATGAGGACTACACACAGTCGTTTACTTACACCTTCGACGGCAAAGAAACCGGTGTGCTGAAAGTCGGGGACGGAATGGCTGACACTTTCCACTACAGTGCAGAAAACAGCACTATCACCCTGTTCCTTAGCCCTGAAGAAGCGGAGGAACTGACCGTAAGCAGCATTGTCTTCTACAAGAAGTAGTTATCCCGTGCTCTTGTTTTTTTCTTTGCATGTGAGAAAAAAAATGTAATTTTGTACCTCCGTTAGATCGTAGTATGGCGTGTAAAATACACAATATGACTACTTGATAAGTTAAAATGGTTATAAATAAATTAAAAGTTGCGCCCGGCACGTAATAGGGTTTTGAAACGATGAAAAAAATGTTGTTGATTGCCGCAATGGTTTTCGGTATGGTTGTCATGTCAGGTTGCTCTGGCTATAATCGCATGACTTATAACACGATGAATCAGACCCACGTGCTTCTTGACAAGGCCAACTTTGAGGTGGTAGGTCAGGTGGAGGGCTCATTTACAGCCGAGTATGTCTTGTGTATTGGCGGCTACAGTAAGTCGGCTCTGAAAGACAATGCTGTGGAGCAGATGTATAAGAACGCCAATCTGAAGGGCAGCCAGACGATTGTCAATATCAATTTCTCCACGTCTGTACGCACGGTGTTAGGCTTCTATTCCGAGTATACAGTAACGGCTTACGGAACTGTTATTGAGTTCAAATAACAGATGTCGGTTTTTCTGACAGGCAAATATAATGGCCCGCAAGGTACGTTACCTTGCGGGTTATTGTTTTTCAAGAAAGGATGTGTTGAATCACTTGGCACAGGCGCGTGTTGGTCTCGGATATTTCGCCGCTGCCATCGACTGAGACGAGTCGTCCAGAGACCTTGTAGTAGTCGAGTACAGGTCGTGTCTTGGCCTCGTATTCCTCCAGACGGTGCCGGATGACTTCTTCGGTGTCGTCGCTACGGTTTGAAGAGAGGGCACGCTCATGGATACGGTGTATCAGTTCCTCTTGTGGGACATCGATGCTGATAACGCAGTCCAACCGCCGTTGTTTCTTTTGGAAAAGGAATTCGAGCATCTGGCACTGCTGTACGGTGCGAGGGAATCCGTCATAGATGATGGAGGGTTGGGGTTTTTCGGGCAGGGGGTCGTCTGGGCTTAAGCCACAGGCGCGACGCAGACGTAGTTCGTCCCATTCGTCGAGGAGTTCATTGCGACCATGGTCGAGGGCTTTGGCAATGAGACCTACAACGATGTCGTCGCCCACCAAGTCGCCACGGTTCATGATGTCTTTGACACGGAGACCTAACGGAGTGCCTTGTGCCACTTCGTTGCGGAGCATCTCGCCAGTAGAGAGGTGGATGAGGTCGAATTTCTCAGCCAACAGGGAGGCTTGGGTGCCTTTGCCGGCACCGGGGGCACCGAACAGGATGATGTTTTTCATGGCTTCGTGTTACTTGATGTTGAGTTTCTTTTTCATGTCGGGCGAGAGGGCATCCTTGTGGATGAGGATGGTGATAGTCTTGTAGCGGAAATAGGCTTTGCTGGCGAAGAACATGCCTTTGTAGTCGCCGTTGTAGGCTCCCCAGCTGTTTTTGACCATGTAGTACTCATTGCCCAATTGGTCTTTGGCGGTGCCATAGATGAGCATAAGGTGGTCGTCGTTGGTCTCGTGGTTGTCCCAACCTAACTGACGTTCTTGCGGGGAGACCCACCGTTGGGGAGTTGGACGTGTGGCGGATTCGTCTTGGATTTCTTTGGCGGTCATGCCAGTCCAGTGAGCAAGGTCGCTACCTTTGAGGTCGGGAGTGGCCATGTCGGTGGCAGGGAGGACACAGAAGCCATTTCGGGAGTTCTGACGGAATCCAGGTTCACTGACATCGCTGTCCCAGCCTACGGGATAGCCGTGGGCGATGGCATAGTCTGCGATGTCCAGCATCTCGTCGAGGGGAACATTATAGGAGAGGTCGTGACGCCAGTTGTCAGGGCTTTCGACGGCAAAGGTTGTGTAGTAGGGGTAGTGCAGGAAAGAGGTAATCTGGATGTAATCGTCGGCTTTTAGTCCAGTAGAAGCGTAGAACGATTGCGGGGTGTAGCTCTTACCTTGATAGGTGAACCGCTCAGGAGGTACTCCTAAGTAGACATCGTGTACGGCACGGATGGCTTTCATGCAAAGGAGTTGGTAGTTCTCGTCGCTTTGCAAGCTGTTGTTTCCAGCAGCGGCTTTGACCATGGGGTTGACCATAGAGCTGAGCTCGCTGTGGTTGGAGATGGTATCGCGGTACATGACACCGGGGCGCATCTGTTCTTCCGGTACCAGTCCGTAGCGTTCCATGCAATGAAGCAGGTCGCCGAAGCAGCCTCCCTGGCTGAAACCGATGTCGCCGTGGGTGCGGATGGAGGCCATGGCGCGATCCATGTAGTCCCAATAGGCGGTGTACATCTCGCTGAAATCATATGTGCCTTTCCCCATACGTAGCAACTCGGCTTCAATGAAAGCCATGCCGCTGTAGTCCCAGCAAGTGCCGGCTTTACCTTGGTTTTTGACAGAGGTGACGGGTAGCTCTTTGATAATGTTGAATTTGTAGCCTTCGTTGTTACTTGAGGGGTTGTCTTTCTGTGCCCAAAGGGAGGTGTATAGCAGGGCAGAGACAAGGAATGGAACGATTCTTTTCATGGTGATTGTTATTGATTTCAAGATGCAAAGATACAACTTTTTTGTGAATTATGATGAAATATGAATGTGATAATGTGTAAATGTGCTAATGCGTTAGTGTGGCTTTAGTATTTGCTTACTAATATAATGGCACATTCATACAATTGAAAAGGTGAATTGCATAGCAGAGACTAAAAAAGATATATGCTGGAAAAGAAATGGTGGATGGAGTTTCCCCACCTTTCGGTTTATTAAAGGTCAATATGTCCAGTGCCGGCACAGCGTTCCAGCTCCACCCATGCAGTCATGCACTGATGCAGGCATTCAGCATATGATTGTTGTAGTTCATTGTAGGTGTGTTGGGCATTGATGACCTCGAGCAACGAGGTCTCTCCGCGTTGGTATGCATACATTTTCCCATCGAGTACTTGGCGGGCGTTGTGGATGATGACGGTATTGTAGTCGGACAAGCGTGCCAGTGCTGAGCTATAGTCGTTGTAGGCTTTGATGATTTCGGTCTGAGCTTGTTGGCGCACAATCTGGGTCTGGATTTCGGCTTGGCTGGCTTTGTATTGTCCGGCACGGACATCCCCTTTGTTGAGGTTGGAAATAGGCAACGGGATGGTTACCCCTATGGTGTAGCCTATGAACTCGGGTGCAGGAGCTTCTTCATTGCGTACTTGAGTATTGTAGTTGACACCAAGGGCGAGGTCAATGTCAGGCAGTCGTTCGCGGCGTATCTGTGTAAGCTCGCTTTGGGAGGCGAGAGTCAGATGGCGTTGCTGAGCGATATCAAGTCGTAGACTATCGGCATTCTTCAGCAGGGTTTCGAGGTTGTATTGCCGGAAAGGGGAATCAAGGCTGCCTGCTATGCCAGTGGTGGCAGCGGTGGGGTCGCCCATCAGATGGTTTAGTTCGACAAGGGCATTGTTGTAGTCTACCAGCAAAGAGAGGTATTCTTGTTTGGCAATATTCGACTCTAAACGGGTTTGCATGACATCAATCTCGGAGAGGTCGCCTGTGGCGTGTCGCAGACTGTCGCTATGGTAGAGTGATTCCATGTTTTGTGCGTTCTGTAGTCCGATTTTTGCAAGGTCGCGAGCCAAAAGAGCATCGATGAAGGCAAGGGTGGCTTCGGCACGAAGGGTAAAGGCGAAGAACTGTAGTCCAGCGTCAGATGCGTCGAGGTTGTGTCGAGCCACGGCAATGCGGGCTGAACGTTTGCCGAAAGAGATGGTTTTGCCCAACTCAAAACTGAGTGATTTACCCATGGCAATATCCCAGTCGCTGTTGTTGCCATATTCAGCACTAATGGTTGGGTCGGAGAATTTCTTGGCGGCGGAGAGGTCTGCCTGCGATACGTCGTAGTCCAGTTTGGCTGCTGCATAGTCTAAATTTGACTGCATGACACGGTTGATGAATGTGTTGTAGTCCAGACTTTGGGCATTAAGGTCGAAGGAAAGAAGGACTGTCAAGGCTGCCGCGATGGCGACACGCTGTTTATGATGGAAGGCGGATTGTTTCATTTTTCGTCGGGCTGTTTAGGGTTATTGATTGTGGTTTTGGTGTCTATTTTACGTTTCTCGGCACGGAGCTCTACCATGTAGTAGAGCGAGGGCAGGATGAAGAGGGTAACAATGGTGGCGAAGATGAGTCCGTAGACAATGACAGTGGCTAAAGGACGCTGCACATCGCTGCCTATGCCTGTAGAGACGGAGGCAGGGAAGAGACCGAGCACAGCCACTGAGGCGGTAAGCAGTACGGGTCTCATGCGGTGTGAAGCACCTTCAATGACGGCTCTCCGTAGGTTTCGGCCTTTGTCGCGCAGGTGATTGATGTGCGATATCATGATAATGCCGTTTTGGATGGCTACGCCAATTAAGGCAATGAAACCTACGGCTGAGGAGACATTGAGTGTCATACCACGTATGTTAAGTGCTGCCATGCCACCGAAAAGAGCGAGTGGAACCACAACCATAAGGAGTCCGGCTTGGCGTACTTTTCCAAAAGCGAAGATGAGAAGAATGAACATGACCATGAGAGCCAGTGGCACTACTAATGCCAAACGACTGAAGGCGCGGTTTCGATTTTCGAACTGACCTGCCCAATGGAGATTGGTTTTCTCATGGTCGAATTGCACATGCTGCGCTATCTGTTTGTCAGCCTCGGCCACGAACGAAGAAAGATCAGCACCACGGAGATTGATGCGCACCAAGGTATAACGGCGTGCCATTTCACGCATAATGGTGCTGGCACCAAGGGCCATTTTGATGTCGGCTACAGCAGAGAGGGGGACTTTGACACCGTCGGCGGTGGTAAGGAGCAGGTTGCCTATTTCTTCAGGTGTGTTGCGATATTTCTCGGCATAGCGGCAGGTGATGTCATAGACTTTGCTGCCCACATAGATCTGCGAGATGGCTCGGCCGCCGATAGCCAGTTCGATAAGTTCCGTTACGTCGGAGACATTTAGTCCGTATTGGGCTATGCTGGCACGGTTGACTGATATCTGCAATTGAGGTGTGGGGGGCTCTTGGTCTACAGCCACATCGGTGGCACCCTTGATTCCGGACACCACGTTGGCTACTTGTTCGGCCACACGGCGGCTCTCGTCAATGTCGTCGGAGTATATTTTCAATGCAAGGTCACTATGTGTGCCGGCAATCTGATCCATCACCATATCAATGATAGGCTGTGAGAATCCTGCTGAATAGCCTGGCATTTGCTTTATGGCTGCTGACATCGCCTCGACAAGTTCGGCTTTGGTGCGTCCGCTCTTCCATGTATTGTAGGGTTTCAGGCCAATACCAGCCTCGATATGGGAGAGGGAGAAGCATTCGGCACCTTCGTCGTCGCGTCCCAACTGGGTCATGACGTATGAGGTTTCGTCAAAGTCGCTGAGTACTTTCCTTAGGTCATCGGACATCTTTTTCGATTGCTCAATGCTAAGACCGGAAGGCAATTGTACTTGAACCCATATGGAACCCTCGTCAAGGGGAGGGAGGAAGTCTTTGCCAACGGTGAAAGAGAGGGCTATTGAACCGCAAAGAATGACGACAAGAGTGGTAAGCACAGCACGTTTCTTTTCGAGGATTGTGCCGATATGATGGGTGTATGCGTTGTTGAGTTTTTCGAGCCACTTGTTATGATATAGCTTATGGGGTTTGTGGTAAGCAATGTAGGAGAGACCGGGTGTGAGTAGCAGTGATGCAAGCAGAGCCCCGATTAGAGCATAGCCCACGGTATAAGCCATGGGAGTGAATAGTTTGCGTTCCACATGCTCGAAGGCAAAAAGGGGCAGGTATGCGGTGATGATAATGATGGTGGAAAAGAAGATGGAACGAGCTACTTCTCGGGCACGCTGTTTGACATCATCGGTGGAGAGCTCTAATTCAGGGTGCCTTTCACGTTTCTTGAGTATGTTTTCCATCATGACGATGGCTCCGTCAACCAAGATGCCAAAGTCGATGGCTCCAAGTGAAAGCAGGTTGGCAGGTATGCCGGTTAGTTTCATCAGGACAAATGCCACCAGCAAGGCGATGGGAATAGTGATGGCTACCACCAGCGAGCCGCGGAAATTACCCAAGAATATCATCAACACGACGATGACGAGGAGCATGCCGATAAGCAGCGTGTGGGAGACGGTCTTGAGGGTTTCTCCCACTAAACTTGTGCGGTCAAGGAAAGGATGGATTTCGACACCTTCGGGAAGTATCTCGTTGTTCAGTTCGTCAATGGAGGTGTGAATGCGGTCCAGCACTTCGGAAGGGTTCTCTCCGCGCAGCATCTGTACAATGCCCTCCACAGCGTCGTCATAGTCACGCTCGTCATCGCTGAAACCGAGAACTCCTTTCCTCTCAAGGGTGCCGTATTTGAGTTCGCCCAACTCTTTCAGGTAGACGGGCGTTCCGTTGACGGTTTTCACTACGATGTCGCCCAGACCTTCCAAGTCGCTGATGAGACCGATACCACGGACAACATAGCTTAGACTTCCCTCAGACAGGATACTGCCACCGGCGTTAAGATTGTTCTGCTCAATCTTTTCAGTGATGTCGCTAAGCGAGATGTCGAATTCGGTCAATCGCTCGGGAGAGAGTTCTATTTGATACTGGGTGGTGATGCCACCGTAGTTGCTGACATCTGCCACGCCCGATATCTGGCGGAGATAAGGAATGATAGTCCATTTGTGGATGTCGGTAAGGTTGCGCAGGTCATGACTGCCGTCGGGGCTTTCAACTATATAACGGAATATTTCGCCAGTGGGGGCAGTGAGAGGATTCAATTCGGGTACAGCCCCGTAAGGCAGGTCGATGCCCACAAGACGTTCGGTGACTCGCTGTCGCGCCCAGTAGTCGTCTACTCCGTCGTCGAACACCAGAATGACAGTGGAAATGCCGAAACTGTTCTTGCTTCGCATAGTGACAAGATTAGGAATGCCGCTCACGGCTCGCTCCACAGGTATGGAGATTTGCTGTTCAATCTCTTCAGTTGCTAACCCTGGAACTTGGGTGACCACTTGGACGGTGGTGTCAGAGATGTCTGGATATGCATCAATGGAGAGTGCGTTCCATGCTATCACACCAGCGGTACACAGCAATAAGAAAACGACTATCGATATGGCTCTGTGGTCAATGGCCCAGCCTACTATTTTTTCAATCATATTGTTTTAATTAAGATGAAAAGTAAAAGATTGTGTTGACCTCGGTTGAGTTTGGGTTATGCATTGGAATAACACACCATTCCCGCATTCCGTCTGTTTTTTACTCTTGATTCCAGAAACTTAATGCTTGTCAATCAAGTAAAATGCACCTTCTTTGATAATTACATCACCTTCTGAGAGACCTTTGATTACTCGGAGGTAGTTCTCATCAATAGATTGTACCTCTACACATGTACGCACATATGTATTGTCGCCCACATGGCGTAGTACATAGCGGCCTTTGTCACTTTGGAGTACGGCCTTCTTCGGGACGACGATGCTGTTGCGGCTGTGGATTTGCATCCGCACCTGTGCGTACATATTGGGAAGCATCAGATGGCGGGGATTGTTGCATTCGATGATCGTTTCCACAGTACGGGTCTCAGGGTCAAGGATGCCTCCTACATAAGTCACACGTCCTGCCACCACACTGTCGGGCCGGGCCACCAGATTCACTGCCACACCCTCTATGCCGCCCACATAGGGCGCGTCCATCTCGCTGACGTTGGCTTTTACCCATACTTTGTCAAGGTCGGCCACAACAACCTTGGTGGCAGCGTCTTCCTTGATATATTCTCCGATAACCAAATCGTTTTTCAACACTTGGCCTGCAATGGGCGAGCGTACAATCATTGGCTGGCCTACTTCTGCTTTTTTGATGTCTATTTGGTATTCTTTGGCAACGGCAACAGCGTGACGATACTCTTCAACTGCAAGCGAATAGGAGGTCTTGGCCTCGTCAAGTTCCTTTACCGAAGCCACCTTGTTGTCGTGAAGGTCTTGTATGCGGTCTAATCCGCGTTTGGCCATATCCATTTCCGAACGGGTCTGTATCAATCGTTTCACCACTTCGGAGTAGTCGGACGAAGAGATTTCAAACAAGGGTGTGCCAGCCTTGACATTTTGTCCTATACGCACCAGCGAACGCACCACACGCCCTGCAAAAGGGGCTGCCACCTCGGCATAGCTTGATGGAATGGCTCGCACTACGCCTGTAGTGGTGAGGGTCGCAGAATAGGAAGCCTCGCCTACCGTATCTAAAATCAAACGAGGAGCAATGGTTGAAGTAGGAGGCACCACCAATGTGTCGCCCGTCACAAATATTTGACTGTCTCCCGTGCTCTCTGCATTGTCAACAGAACCATTGCATCCGGCCAGCAGCCCTGCACACATCATGAGATAAAAGTATTTTTTCATATTATGAAATGATGTTTTGTCCTTTTTATTTATTCTATATCAATCCGTTTCGTTTTATAAAAACTACTTTTTCTTCGTTTTTATCCAAATGCAAAAATACTACTTTTTTTTGAATTAGGGGAAATAATTATTGATAAACGATAATATTCTATCGTTTATTGCTGTTTTTTGTGGATAATAAAGTGTGTAGAAATAAAAAAAGGAGAAACCTCATTTAGTATCTCCTTGTCTTGGTAGCGGGGGCTGGATTCGAACCAACGACCTCCGGGTTATGAGCCCGACGAGCTACCTCTGCTCTACCCCGCACTCTGTTATTTCCCGTTGGAAATCGGGTGCAAAATTACGACTTTTTTATGATATGACAAAATATTTTTTCCGTAATGAGCCCAATTAACATTTTATATGATAGGTATCAAATGTTTACGAAATGCGTTTAACATAATGGAAACAAGCGTTTTTGTCAAAAAAATAACTCCCATGATGCTTGGAATTGTTAAAATCAGCATATGGATTATACAAAAAGTCTGTTTTTTGTTTATTTTGTTTTAAATGTTTGGCTATCAATACGAAGCTTTATCTTATATGCTACTCTTCAAGTATCGGTAAGGTGTCAAGCAAAAGGGTGTCGGCAGAATTCGTATCCTTTTTGAAAAGGTTTTCGAACCGCCCTTTCACCCTCCCTCTGATGACTGCCATGCGGCGGCGCGACTTCAGTCGGCTCATCTTTTTGTGATACCGTCCGCATAGGGTGTTGAATTGCTCCAGCTGGTCTTCCGACATGCGGTGGTCGTATAGCCATCGGTAGCGGCGCATAAAACACCGTTGTTGTCTTTTCACATCATTCAGTGTGTCGCCATGAAAATCGGCAAAAGGAGTAGCGACCACTTCATTTACAAATATCTCGTAATCTTTGATGAAGCGATCCACCTTATTGCCTTTTTGAGCCTGTGCAACAGGCCCAAGAAAGAACAGGCACACGACGAAAGTCAGCAGTCGTTTCATGGCAGGATGACGTTATTAAAAAAGTCAGGCTCACCGACAAGTGCATCAGTGAGCCTGACATATCATTTATTTTTTAAAGTTGTCAAGTCCTTCATTCAGGTAGGAGATGAACTTTTGCACATCGCGGTCGTACTTGTAGTTCTCCTTGGTCAGCACTTTTCCGTCGCCGTCGATAATGACGTAATAAGGCTGTGCGTTCATGTTGTACATGCTCTTCTCATAGTATAGGTTGCGGCGGCCGAGGGTTTTCAGCACACGTCCGTTGTTGTCGGTCACCCATTCCTCCTCGGGCAGGTCGATAGTGTTCTCATCGACATACAGACCGCACATGACGAACTTCGTAGTCAATATCTCTTTCACCTCTTTGTCGGCCCACACGTAATGCTCCATCTCGCGGCAGTTGGCACATGTTTTGCCCGTGAAGTCAATGAAGATGGGTTTGCCCACCTGCTTGGCATAGGCCTTGGCCTCTTCCAGATCAAAGAAACCGTTGAAGCCGGTAGGCATGTGCAGTTTGTCGGCATACTTGCGGGTTCCCAGTTGGTCGGCTGCGGCTGGCGAGTAAGTGATAGTGGATGCATGCTCTTCTATGCTGCGCTCAATATTAAAGTCCTGAGTCTCCATCGGGGGGATGAAACCCGAAATGGCTTTAAGTGGCGCTCCCCACAGACCGGGAATCATATACACCACAAAGGCCAGGTCAAGAATGGCCAGAAACAGACGGACAACCCCGATATGTGGCAAATCTTCATCGCCTTTGAACTTGAGCTTGCCCAGCAGATACATACCCATTAGGCCGAAGATGACAATCCACAGAGCCAAGTATGTCTCGCGGTCCAGCAGGCGCCAGTTGCAATAGAGGTCGGCCATGGAAAGGAACTTCAAGCCGAAGGCCAGTTCAAGGAATGCGAACACTACTTTCACCGTGTTCAGCCAACCGCCCGACTTCATGTTTTTCAGCACCGAGGGGAACATGGCCAACAATGTGAAGGGCGCGGCAAAACCTATGCCAAAGCCCAGCATGGTGATGAGCGACACCCAGCGGTCGGTTGTGCTGGTGGAGAGGCTTACCAGTGCGGCTCCAAGTATGGGACCGGTGCAGCTGAACGACACCAGTACCGTGGTAAGGGCGATAAAGAAGGGCGCCAGCAGGCCGCCTTTGTCGGCTTGCTCGTCCGACTTGTTAATCCACTTCTCGGGCATCTTGATTTCGAACAGACCGAAGAAACTAAGCGAGAAGATAAGGAAGATGATGAAGAAGATGAGGTTGGGTACCCAGTGTGTGCCGATGAAGTAGAGCGCTTCGGGGCCGAAAATAAGGGTCAGGATGGCTCCCAGAATGGCGAAGAGGAAGACAATGGAGAACCCGAAGAACCATGCCTGACGGCGCGAAGCGTGTTTGTTGTCAGTGCTGTTCATGAAGAAGTTCACAGTCATGGGAATCATGGGGAATACGCAGGGGGTAAACATCGTGAGGATACCGCCCAGCAAAGCCAGCAAGAAGACCACGATGAGTGATTGTTTTTTCCCTTCGGGCTGCTCTTCGGTGTCGGCCACGGCTTGGGCAACAGTGTCAGGTGTGGCCTCGGCCTCTTGCTGCACTTCCGCAGCAGTGTCGGCAGCAGCCTCTTCAGCCACCAGATTATCAACGGCCACGGGCAGCGATGCACCCTTTACAGAGAAGGCGAAATCGCGGTCGTCGGGCGCAATGCACGAGCCGTTGTTGCACAGTTGGTAGCTGAAAGTGCCCTTGACGGTGAAATCTTTCTGTGCCAGCCGTTGTATCTTCTGGCGAAACACCACTCGCCCTTCGAAGGAACGCACCGTACAATTAAAATCTTTGTCGAATTCCTCATGGGGCTTGGGTTCCCTCACCGGGCCGATGAGCTTATAATCGCTGGAAGGGGTGAATTCGAAAGCGATAGGGAATGGACCATTGGGATCGGTGTGCTGGGAATAAATGTGCCACCCTTGGTCTAATTGGGCGGTGAACACCAATTCCGATTCAGTCTCGTTGAGATTCTTTACTTGGAAAGACCATTTGGCAGGGTCTTGCATTTGGGCCGATGCCATGAAGGCAAGGCTCAGTCCGAGCAGAAATGATAAAATCTTTTTCATGGTGATTGATGGATTCGTTATAGCGGTGTTTTTATTTATTTCAGTGTGAATTTAGCCGTGCGGGTACCGTTTTTGGTCTTCACCTTCACTGTATAGGTGCCTTTCTTCATCTTCGAGATGTTGATATGGCTGCCGTTGATGTAGCGCGGCACCGTGCGCACCTTCTCGCCTTTGGCGTTAAGGAATGTCACCTGTGCTTCGGAGGCGTTCATAGTAATGGTGAGATACCCCTCTTCCAGATTCGGAGTCAGTTTGATGCGGTCTTCCGCTTCGGGAGTCTCTGTTTTGGCTTTCGGGGATTGTTCGGTGTTAGCTTGTGCGGCGGCCGCAGTGTTGTTGTCGTCAGGCGTTGGGGTCTCTTCGGCCACAGCGTTGTCGGCCATTTTATAGTCCGAAAGGCAGTATAGCCCTTTCTCGTCGGTACCGAACCACAAGTTGCCGTTGCGGTCTATAGCCACATTCTGGAACATGCAGCGGGGAAGTTTGTCGCCTGCACGGAAAGTGTCCCATCGCTCGTTGCAGTCGAACACGGCCACTCCGCCATCGGTTGCCATCCACAGGTGTCCTTCCTTGTCAAAAACCAAATCGTTGACTTGATTTCCTGGGATAGGGCTGTTGTCGGTGTTGAAAATCTTCCAGTTCTCGCCATCGAAACGGCACAGCCCTTCGAGTGTGCCAATCCATTTGACATTCTCTTTGTCGATGGCAATGGAAAGGGTGATGTTGTGGGCTATCTTCGAATTCTTGGTGGTGTACGACAGCCAGCGGTTGCCGTCGAACACACAGAGGCCGTCGTTTGTTCCAATCCATTTGCGGTCGCGGTTGTCCACCACCACACACAGGATAAAGTCGCTCAGCAGTTCACTGTCGTTGGCCGTATATTTGTTCCAGTTCACCCCGTCGTACGACACAAAGCCGCTCAGGGTTACGCCTATCCATTTGGTTCCAGCATGGTCCACGGCAATATCGCGGATGTACTTCATATTGAGCCGGCGTGTTACGTCGCTGTGTTCAAACCATCGGTTGCCGTTGAATTCTATTACTCCATAGTCGTCGGTGCCAATCCACAGGGTGTTGCCTTCCGAGACGAGGCAGTTGACAAATTGGTCTTTGAGTTTCTCGTTGAAGTCGGAATAGTCTGTCCAAGTTCCGTTCTTGAAACTGTTGAGTCCTTGGGTGGTGCCTATCCACAGGTTGCCTCGGTTGTCGACATTGATGGCAAGGATGTTATTGCCCGTGAGGTCCGAGTTCTTCGTGGTGTAGTTGGCCCATTTCTGCGCTGTGGCAGGGAGGGTCAGCAGGATGGCGGACAATATGATAAGGATGTGTTTCATTTCAACGTTCGGTGTGGTGAAAATGTTGTTTGTTTTTTATATGTTTAATCAAGTCTTGTGTTTCTCCTTTTTGGCGGCGGGAAACAGGATGTTGTTCAGTATGAGTCGGTATCCTGGCGAGTTGGGATAGAGCGAAAGGTCGGTTGGCGGGTCGCCCACAAAATGGCGGTAGTCTTCGGGGTCGTGTCCGCCGAGAAATGTCCAGGTGCCTTTGCCGTATTCGCCGTGGAGGTATCGCACCTCGCCAAGAGCCTTGTTCTCGGCCAGTATGACAGCCGACGATTTCACGCATTCGCGGCGGAAAGCGGTGGTCTGCCCCATGAAGCCGTGAATGATGCGCGTATGATTTTGGGTGAGCATTGTAGGTACCCAATCCCATTTGGCGGAGAATTCAAACAGGGTGAAGAAATCATTCTTCTCGTTCACTGTCCGCATGCGCGAGCGGTCGTCGACGTCGATGGTGGAAATCTCATATTCAGTGGGGTTGGTACTGATGCGGAAGTCTTTAAATGCGAAAGTCTTGCTAAAGTCCAAATGCTGTTGTGCATCGGGCTGCATCGGGTCGCCGTCGAACATCACGTCGCAGATGTCCACATTCTCGGCCGAGAGGGCAACGTCGTAGCTGTCGGGTGCCGAACACATGGCAAAGAGGAATCCCCCTCCCATCACAAAATCGCGTATCTTGTGGGTCACAGCCAGTTTCAATTGGCTGACTTTCGAGAACCCCAGCCGTGCCGCTGTAGCTTCCTGGGTGCGTACATCTTCGATATACCATTGCTGGTTGCGGTAGTTCCCCCAGAACTTCCCATATTGGCCGGTGAAATCTTCATGGTGCAGATGCAGCCAGTCGTAGGTGGGTAGCACCCCCGCTATCACTTCGTCGTCGTACACCACGTCGTAAGGTATTTCGGCGTAGGTGAGTACCAGCGTCACCGCATCGTCCCAGGGCAACTTGTTTTTAGGCGAATAGACAGCAATCTTAGGGGCTTTCTGTAGTTTCACTGCATCCATGTTGACCGATGGGTCGGCGATTTCGGAGAGGATGGCGCTCGACTGCCCGTCGGCAATCACTTCGGCGCTCACGCCCCGCAGTCGGCACTCCTTTTCGAGCAGGTCGGCATACTTCATCATAAAACTGCCGCCGCGATAGTTGAGCAGCCACGTCACCTCCACCTCCCGCTGCAAGGCATAATAGGCCACCCCATAGGCTTTGAGGTGGTTTTTCTGCACCTCGTCCATCGGGATGAGCAGATAACTTGCACGCGTTGCGGGTGCGGCAATCATCAGCATCAGGATTATAAAAACGCCTTTTTTCATGCAACTTTCAATAACGTGTTTCTCGAGATATTATTGTATCTACTTTTGGGTGGCTTGTTATTTTTTTTGTTCTGCCGCCGTGTTTTCGATGTTAGTCGCTATGGGTCGGGTATATCGTGCTTCGTGGTTCAGGAATTTTCCGGATGTCCTTTTTTCGCTCGTTCGACCCCGGTTCTCCCTCACATAAACCTTCAGTTCTCCTTCTGAAATGGGAGAACGATGGGAGAACGATGGGAGAACGATGGGAGAACGAGCGAAGGAAGGGATAGGATAGGGCAGGAGAAGATATTTACGAGAAGTGGTCTGGAACTACAAAAATTGGAGCAATATGCAGACAAAAGATGTGGTCGGAATATGGTATGTGATTGGGTGCTCAGGGGCATGGGTAAGTGAGTGAGGGGTGTAATGGTGCCTTTGTTGGGGGAGGGAGGCCGATTTGAAAAAAAAGACAGGAATTTTGGTTCCTGTCTCCGTTTGTCTGTCCCTGTCGGGGACTATGAAAAGAATCATTTTTGACAATGTCGTGCGGATAGGGGGACTCGAACCCCCACTCCGTGAAGAACCAGATCCTAAGTCTGGCGCGGCTACCAATTACGCCATATCCGCATGGTTTTCAACGTTATTGTTGCATTGCAACGGTGTTGAATGAGATTGCAAAGATACGTTTTTTTTCCGACATGTATGCTTTTTAAATTTTATTAGTGAAAAAAATCTTTAAGTCGGAATAATTGGATGACTATGCATTAATGAGTAAACTTTCAAAAACGGTTATTGAAGTGTGATGACTATCGTGTCTATTCAATTTCAGTAATGAAAATATTGCTCAAGTCAAAAAAAAAATGTATCTTTGCAAAAAAATAGTTATATGAAAAGTAATCAAAGTAATCAAGCAAACGGCCCTGTCATTTTCATAAGTTGGTCTGGCTCGCAAAGTCGTGAATACGCTAAATTGATTCAAGACTTTCTTTTAGAAGTTTACAGGCTTAAATATAAGGATGTTTTCATATCTAGAGATGACTTACATACAAACGAGGACACATTATTTAACGAGATTATAGATAAATCTATTTCAGCAGATATATGTATTTCATGTATTACCAAAACAAATCAACTGGCTCCGTGGATATCTTTTGAGGCTGGACTCTTTATGGTATGTAAGGCGAGAAGAGGAAGTAAAAGTAGAATACCATTACTAAAAAAAGAAGTTCCAGTCATCTTAGATTTCTATTTATCTGATTTAGATAAAAAAATGACTATGTTTACGCAGAGAAATGCAGTCCATTCCGAACACCGAATAGGTAAAACAATATATTATTCGGATATATTAAAGCGACTACTTGTTGAAATTGATACATTTGTTTCGGATTGCATTAATGATGAAGATTACAGAATAATACCATTAAATATAAGAAACCCCGATGATGAAAAATTAGCAAAGGGTGTATTTAAAAAAATAATAGATTTGTATTCGAGAAAAATGATGACGTGCCATCAAAAATATGACAGCCATGATATATATATTTCTAGACCGATAAAAGGTGTCCCGGAAGAAACATGTAATGAATTGACAATGATAATCGAAGATGTTATTCGTCAGGCCCAAGAGAGAAAAGTCAATGTTTATTCCTCGTCAGGTAATGCTCAATTCGGGAATTTGTTTCAATCAAGGTTTGATATTTTGAGAAAGAGCAAACATTTTTTACTCATATATCCTAAGATTACTGATAAATCACTACCTCCAAGTAGTTGTTTTATGGAGTTGGGGGCGGCAATTGCTTTGGGAAACGGTAGAATCTCTATTTTATATCACGAAAATGCTCAACTGCCAGAATTTCTAAATCAGATAGCAGATGGAAATAATAAGACAAACATTAAAATGCAGACATATAATGATGCATCACCATTAACAGAGATAATACTTGGAATGATAAACTAAAAGAAACAACCATGGGAAAATATGTTTTGATTGTTGGAGGAACAGGTGCAGGAAAGAGTACATTTGCAAAACAGCTATTACAAGAATATAGTGATTGTCTGTTTTTCTCAGACCCTTATATAGACAATCCATTCCTTCATTCAGTTTATTCTCATAATCAGTTTTTTTTTCAGTCGGAATTGTTCTTTGTGAAAGAGTTTCTTAAAATACAAAAACAAATTGGGAACTCCGATAGAAGAATAATTCAAGAAAGAAGTATCTTTGAATGTGTTTATATTTTTTGCAAGTCGTTTTACCTTCAAAGTAAAATCAGTAAAGACGAATATCAATTATGTGTGGATTTACTAACAGAGATACAACCATGGATAAGGATGCCAGATGTAGTTGTGTATATAAAAGTTTCTCCGTTGACTGCATATTATAGAATCATTGGTAGAGGTCGTGGGTTTGAAAAGGATGTTAGAATTGATGAAATAGAATTACAATTAAAACTATATTCTTCATGGGTACCTCGCTTCTGTAATAAAAATTCTATACCAGTTGTTGTGTTTAATAATGAAGCCGCTATTAATAGCATTGCTTTTTCCGAAGCTGTGGAGCAATGCATATCATCTATTGATAATATTATACATTGGTAATGTATTTAAGTCGATATATGCTATAAAAAAGAAAAAATGGCTGTATAGATGTTCTTGAGGCTTGTTACGATGGAATGCAATTTCGTTGCAACAAGCCACAATTTTTTACAGATTTTGAAATAGCGAGAAAGTGGGTTATAAAGTATTGCCTCGATTGAGCGGATGTTCTTCACTCGTTGCGGCGGATTTGCAATATGGACACTCTAAAGAAGGCTTGTATTGCAAGATTTATGGCACGGTAATTTTTGCACATAGATGTGTTGGCCAGAGAGATCAACTGTTCTTTGACTATTATTGGTGTCCGATAAAACTTTTTTGATAAGTTGAAAAAAAGTAGGGCTGACATTTTGTGGTGTCAGCCCTTTGGTTTATCTTTGCAGTCGCCAAACAAAAAAGTATAAACCAA